>Ga0213858_10000851_pt1 | contig 14381 bp, 21 predicted proteins | sample PICome_FD_160122 | JGI IMG/M metagenome (GOLD analysis project Ga0213858, IMG submission 160122) | Coastal seawater microbial communities near Pivers Island, North Carolina, United States - PICO245 | ecosystem: Environmental > Aquatic > Marine > Coastal | place: USA: North Carolina | collected... | reverse complement strand
ACGCTCACAACTTCCCCCTCGTCCTGGCTGCTGCTGAGTCCACCCCCGTGGCTCTGCAGGCTCCCGCCATCGGTTGATCGGCGCGCCACGCGGTTGAATCGGAACAGCCCCTGCCGCACGGTGGGGGCTTTTGAACTGATGCCTGTTTCATCACTGTCGTGCGGCATCTGCGCCCTGCATGCCGATCGGGAGCAGCTGGATGCCATGGAAATCTGGCGCAATCCACATTGGTTGCTGCGCCATCATCCACAGCCGTCACCATTGCTCGGTTGGTGTTGTCTCGATGCCCGGCGCCATCTGAGCGGTCCGATTGCCTTCACCGCTGAGGAAGCTCAGACCTGGGGCCTGGTGGTGCAGAGGGCGTCTCAGCTGGTGCAAGAACTCACGCGGTGCGATCGGGTGTATGCGATCGCTTTTGGGGAGGGTGCCCGCCATCTGCATCTCCACCTGATTCCGCGCCACGGGGAGGATTCCCAGACCATCGCCTGGGCGGTGGCCGATCACTATCGCGCTGTCGAGGCTGGAGAGCGTCCAGCTGCCGATTCTGCTGCGGTGCAGGCCTGGATCAACCAAGCCCGAGCTGAAGCAACTAGGAGGGGTGACATCCTCAACCGTGGCTTCACATCACAACGCCACGCTCAGCCGTAGGGACCGAAGCGTGTGGCGCAGGTCGCGCCGCAGCGGGCGCCGAGGCGCACACTGTCGGCCACGCTCCAGCCGGCGGCCAGGCCTGCCGTCACACCGGCTGCAAAGCTGTCGCCACAGCCGTAAGACTCCACCAGTGGCCCTGGAAGCGGTTCGGCTGAGAACCGCCCCCCTGGGATCAGCAGGCCACCCTCGGCCCCCTCGGTGGCGATCTGCAGGCGCGGCGCAGGCGCGAGGGCACCCTTAGGGATCTGTTCACTTGGATCCAGACCGCTGCCGATCAGGGCATCGAGGACCACGCCGGCGTCCAGCAGCAGCGGCAACCGCAACCGTGGCGTGGCCGTGAGCACCGGTGCGCGGCGTGCCAACCGCAACCCCTCAGCATCGCTGGCGGACACAAACACGCCAGCGCAGTCACTGAGCTGCTCCCAGGGCAGGGGATCGGCCGAGGTGGGGGTGAGTCGATCGCCAATCACGGTGATGGCCCGATCACTGCTGCCATCCACCAGGCTGAGACCACGGCGCGTGGGTTGATCGCGCCAGGCGATCTGGGGGGTCACCCCCAGCTCCTGCAAACGCGATTCGCTGCGTACACCGATGGCATCCCGTCCCAGCGCCGTGAAAAAGATGACCTCGGCGCCACACAGTTGCGCCAGTTGCACTGCCACCACGGCACCAGCTCCGGCAGGTTCCTCCAGGCTGCGATGGGCACGGCTGATCAGCCCGGCTTGGGGGAGCTGATCGACGGCCAGAAAGGTCACCCATTCGAGGTGGCCGACAACGGCGAGCCGCAGCCTTGGCAGGTGCTGATCCTGGGGCGACGATTGCATCAAGGGATCGGCAGCATCGATTTGGCTGCATCGTGGATCTGCCTATTGATCTTGCCGCCCACCTGAATCGGCGCCTTCAGCTGATCCACCGTGAAGCCACCCACCAGGCGCATGGGGAAAGGTGGGTTCAGCGGCAGGCCAGGGTAAGGTTGAACCAGCGCGGTTCACTCGAAAGAGAGGGCGAAGACCACGGGTTGGCTTGTTCCGACATGGTGGCTGCGCGCTCCAGATCCACCCTCCGGTTGTACAGGCAATGGCCCGATTGTTCAGGCCCTCGTGTCGAGCGCCCCGTTCACAACCAGACCAGTTCGAGCTCGGCTGTTTGCTCGAGATTGTGTTTCACCGGGCAGGTCTCGGCGGCGCGCTGCAGCAGGTTGCGCTGCTGGGCATCGAGAGCTTCAGGCAGGCTGATCGCCACGCGCAGGTGGCCGATCCGGCGCGGCCCTTCGCTGGCCATGGTTTTGTCGACATCGACCGAGCTGCCCGTGAGATCCCAGCCGCGACGCCTGGCGACGATGCCCATCACCGTGAGAATGCAGGTGCCCACTGAGGCCGCCACCAGATCGGTGGGTCCGAATGCCTCCGGATCCCCCTCCCCCTCAAGGGGGTTATCGGTGCGGATCAGGGCTCCGCTGGGGCCATGTTCGGCTTCACAGCGGAGGTCACCGGTGTAACGGCAGTGGACGCGGGTCATGGCGTGTGGGCCAAGGGGTTGGGCTGGAAGGAGTCCATGCTGCTGGATGACCGATAGCAAGTGTTCGGACCAGGTTGAGGTGTAGCAGTGGAGGCCGGGCTGTTCACTTGGCTCACTGTTGATGCCATCAACCGTCGGACTATCGCCTTCATTCGGATGAAGAAGTTGGCCTCGTAGCGGCGACTTGAAATTTCCATCGCTCGATCTTCAAGATTGGGCGATGGTCTCGCTTATGAGGTGGGGGTGACAAGAGCAAGGAAGCTTGCGTAGAAGCAGAGCCCAACAGGCCGAATGATGGTTCGATTAAAGCTCGTAGTCTTCTTCGAATTCCTGAATCAGGCGGCCGTAGTCACTCAGTAAGGTTTCGCTCTCCTCTGTGAAGCCTTCGAGGCTGTAGAGCTTGCTGAGCTGAGTCAGGGTGGCGTGGACTCCAGAGAAAGCCTCGGCGAATTCATTCTGGATGTCTTCGTCGCGAATGTCTCGAATTTTGGCAGTGATCAGCTCCACCTTTTTCTGGGCCGCACTGATAGCGGCTTCCATCGGTTTGCTGAGCTTGCGCCTTTTTTTTGACATCCAGGTTGCGTTTGCAGCCCTTGATCTTAGCTGTGGCCTCGATCCTCGATGGGTCCCTACACCCCTCTGGAGATCAGAAGCAGAAGGGGAGGAAGCGGGCGCTGCAAGCGGCGTAGCCATCCACGAGGGGGCCAAGGCCGATCTGGTGCACGATGCCCTGACCCGTGATGGCTTCGGTGAGGATGCCGATCACGATGCCGAGCATGGCAGCGCGGCCGTTGAAGCGTTCGACGCGTTCCAGTTGCTCTTCATGGATGGCGCGGGCTGCGGCGTCCTGAAACCACTTGTCGCTGGCCTGGTTGGGAAGGGTTTGATCGCGGTTCATCATCTCTCTGGAGTGAATTGCTACGTAGTGTAACGGTATATTGACGTTTGCTGTGTCGTGATCTCCGCATCTCCTATGGCTTTCGCCAGGTCACCGGCGTGCGGCGCTTGGGATACAGCTCCCGGCAGAGCGGACAGACCGTGCCATCGCATCCCCGGGCCGTGCAGTGGTCCCGGCCATAAAAAATGATCTGCAGATGGAGGCGATTCCACGCCTCCCTTGGAAAGAGGGCTTTCAGGTCGGCTTCGGTGCGTTCCACGCTCAACCCCTTGCTGAGGCCCCAGCGTTGGGCCAGTCGGTGAATGTGGGTGTCAACGGGGAAGGCGGGCACACCAAAGGCCTGGGCCATCACCACGCTGGCTGTTTTGTGGCCCACGCCAGGTAGGGCCTCCAGTTCCTCAAAGCTGCGTGGCACTTCGCCGCCATGGACCTCCACGAGGATGTGGGCCAGTTTCTTGAGATGGCGAGCCTTCGTTTTCGCCAGGCCCAGCTGGAGGATGTAATTCAGGATCTCGCCCTCCTCCAGGACAGCGAGTGCCTGGGGGGTGGGTGCGGCGGCGAAGAGAGCCGGCGTCACCTCGTTGACTTTGCGGTCGGTGCATTGGGCGCTGAGCAGCACGGCCACCAGAAGGCTGAAGGGATCGCTGTGGTCGAGGGGGATGGGCGGCTCCGGATAGTGCTCGTTCAGGCGCTCCAGAATGCGCTGGGCCCGCTGCTGCTTGTTCAAGGCTCTTGGGTGTTGGCGAAGGCCTGGGAGAATGGAAGGGTTGACCGGCTTCAGGCATCCGCTCCCATGGCCCGTGATCATGCCCGCGATCCAGCCTCCGAGCCGTTCGATCTTGAGTCTGCCTATGCGCGAGCGATCGCCCGTGAAGAAGCTGGTGTGGAGCGTTCCGATCCCGAGCCTTCGCCGAAGTCACGGCCGTCAGTGCCTGATTCCGCTGGCGAAACAGAGGATGAGCCTTTGAGTGACGTGTATCGCCAACACAGTCACCAGCAGTCGATGGAAGGGGGTTGAGCGATGAAGGGTGTGATGTATGTGTCGGTGTGGGTGTTGCTCTGGGGGACGGCCTCATCCCTGGTCGACCGGATCCTGCTCGATCAGGAGGTGTATGCCAGCGGTTCGGCCGGTCAGGCGATCACCTTCATCGGCTACGGAGCGGCCTGTGTGGTGCTGGCCGTGCGTTGGTCGGGTCGCTTTCTTGGGGCACCATCCTTTGGTGATCAACCCGCTGAGGAACAATCCCCTGAGCAACAACCCCAGTCGGGCGACGATGCCTGATTGTTCAGGGCCTGGCGGATGATCCCTTCTGTTCGCGTGACATCGCCAGCGCGGCGACCACGCCACCTGCAAAACCGCTGGCGTGACCGATCCAGCTCACTCCCGCCGGAGTCAGCCAGGGAAGCAGCCCCGGCAGAGCGCTGCCGTAGAGCAGCAGTGCCGTCAGGCTGAGGGCCAGGGACAGGGGGTGTCGCTCCAGCCAGCCGATGAGCAACAAATAACCCAGGAGTCCGTAGATCACCCCCGACAAGCCATGGCTGCCGACCGGCCAGATCAGCCAGATCGGAATCTCCAAGAGGATCACGCCGATCCATACGGCCAGGTAAGCCTTGAAGCTTCGAATCAGCACGAGATAGCTCAGGGGTACAAAGACGAGGCTGTTGGTCAGCAGATGCCCAAGGCCTCCGTGGCTGAATGGGGCGGTGAACAGCGTCCACCAGGGCGTGCCGGGGCCCATGGCCAGAGACCAGCGCCCTGCACCGATCAGCTGATCGAGTAACTCCTGCAGCCAGGCCACGCCTAACAGAATCCAGGGCAGCAGCACACTTGGCCCTAGAAGCCGTGGCGCCAGCAACCGGCGCCTCACCATGGCCGGGTGGGGGTCGGTGATCCGGCCTTCAACCGAACTGGTGGCGTCGGCACCCGTTCCATAGCGTGTCCGCAATAGATTGTGATGACCGATGGATCACGTCAACTTCCCCGATGCCATCAGCCACCGGCAGTTGAGCACGATGTTGCAAACTGCTCAGCCTGATCCTGAGCCTTTGGCGGCTGGATCTGTTTCCGCTGCAGGTCCTGACGCTTGCGACCTCCAGGGATTGCTCAAGGAGTGGAGCCGTTTGAGCGAAACCGTGATCAAGGGTCTTCAAGCGTCATCTTCGGATCTCACCGAAGGCCGCAGTGCCAAGCAATTGATGGCCCTTGGTGCCCTTCAGGCCCACCTGGCGATGGCCCTGCGCGCCGGCTCCGCCGCGCTTGAAGGCTGATCCCTATTGCACCCGGAACGTCACACCCATCACGGCGGTGATGTCTTTGTCGATCGTGCGGGTGTCATAGGAGCCGTAGCTGCCCATATCGGTGGAATTGGGCACGGTGATCTGAAAGGTGCCGGTGTCGGCCTTGGTGATCGCGCCGATTCCGGAGCCGGCCTGGCGGGCGATGGCCACAGCCCGTTTGCGCGCATCGGCGGTGGCCTTGGCCAGCATGTCGACCCGCTTCCCCTCCAGCTTGGTGTAGGTGTAGGCCGGTGGTTGGATCGTCAATGAGACGCCATCGCCGATCAGGCTGCCGATGGCGCGGGACACCATGGCGATCCGGTCGACATCGGCGGAACTGATCCGGATCGGCTGGCTGGCGGTCCATTCCGTGCTGATCAGGGCACCGGTGACCCGGTTGCGCACGGGGTTGCTGTTCGACTCCAGCACCGCGAGCTGCAGCGCCTCGTCGGGCAGGCCTTGCTCACGCAGGAAGGTGAGGGTGCGTTGCAAATCGGGTTGGAGATTCTGGTAAGCGGCCTGTTGGCTGCCGCCACTGCCCGACACCACCACGGTCCAGTCGGCGTAGTCGCTGCGGATGCGTTCCGTGCTTGCTCCAGTCACCGTGATCGTGTCGGCGGCGGTGCGGATCCCTTTCACGGCGACCGCTCCGGCGATCACCAGACCGGCGCTCAATACCAGCATGGGCAACACCAACGGCGGCGTCCGGCGCCAGAGGGGCAGCGATGGCCCTGTTGCCTTGTTGATGGTCTCTGATTCGCCCGCCATGCCCGTTGCTTGTGATGTTCCGAACCTATCGATGCCCAGCCACCTCGGCATGAATCATTCGTTGCCCAGGGATGACCGGCTATGACTCGGACTGAACGATCCGCGGGTGGCGGGGCGATGGCATCGACAACCGACGTGATCGTGATCGGCAGCGGCATCGGTGGCCTCTGCTGTGCAGCGCTTTGTGCCCGGGCAGGCCTTGAGGTGGTGGTGTTGGAGGCGCACGGCCATGCGGGCGGCGCCGCCCATGGTTTTGAACGCCAGGGCTATCACTTTGAGTCAGGTCCCTCGCTCTGGAATGGCTTGGGCCGATGGCCGAGTGCCAATCCCCTGGCGCAGATCCTGCGGGCGTTGGACCAGCCCCTGGAGGTGGTGTCGTATCGCGACTGGGATGTGCTGCTACCCGAGGGGCACCTGCGCATCGGTGTGGGAGCGGATGGCTTTGAGCGGGTGGTGGCCGACCTGCGTGGGCCTGCGGTGGTGGAGGAATGGCGTCGCTTCGCTGCGGTGCTGAAGCCGATCGCTGCAGCTGCCGACGCCCTGCCCCTGTTGGCGCTTCCTGCCAATGGGCTCGAAGGCCTGGGGCCGTTGTTGCGGCGCAGTGGTCGCCTGTTGCCCCACCTGCCCGCCCTGCGCCATCTCAGTGGTGCCTTCGGCCCGCTGGTGGACCGCCATCTGCAGGATCCCTTCCTGCGCCATTGGGTGGATCTGCTCTGCTTCCTGATCAGCGGCATGCCGATGGCCGACACCAATGCCGCGGCGATGGCGACCCTGTTCGGTGAATGGTTTGATCCGGAAGCCTGCCTTGATTTTCCCCGTGGCGGCAGTGCGGCGGTGGTGGCGGCCCTGGTGCGGGGGCTGGAGGCCCATGGCGGTGCGCTGCGTCTGGGGGCGCGGGTGCAGCAGGTGGTGGTGGAGGATGATTGCGCCGTCGGCGTCGTGCTGGCCAATGGCGAGCAGTGGCGCGCCAACCATGTGGTGAGCAATGCCGATGCCTGGAGCACAGCCGCGCTGCTGCCCGAAGCGGCGGTGCCTGCCTGGCGGCGCCAGCGGCTGCAGACGCCGGCCTGCGGCTCCTTCCTCCATCTGCATCTCGGCTTTGATGCGGCGGGTCTGGGGGGTCTGCCGATTCACACCGTCTGGGTGGGGGATTGGGACCGGGGTGTGCAGGCGGAGCGCAATGCCGTGGTGGTGTCGATCCCTTCTGTGCTCGATCCGGCCCTGGCGCCTCCAGGCCAGCACGTGTTGCATGCCTATACGCCGGCCAACGAACCCTGGCACCTCTGGGCTGATCTTGACCGTGGCTCTGAGGCCTATGCCCAGCTGCGTCAACAGCGTTGTGCCCTGTTCTGGCAGGTGCTCGAGCAGCGCATCCCCGACCTGCGCAGCCGTTGCCATCTGGCGATGGAAGGCACGCCGCTCACCCATCGCCATTTTCTTTCGGTGCACCAGGGCAGCTATGGCCCGGCGTTGTCTGCCGCCAGGGGGCTGTTCCCTGGGGTGCAAACACCGTTGAAGCGGTTGCTTCACTGCGGCGCCAGCACCTTTCCGGGGATCGGCATTCCGCCGGTGGCAGCGAGCGGCGCCATGGCCGCTCATGCCATCACCGGACCGGCAGCCCAGCGGGAGTTGTTGGCCTCACTCGGCCTTTGAGCGGGCGCCAGCCAGGATGGCCATCACCGTGAGCGCGCCCACCAGAACGCCGACACCTGCGGAAACGGCCACTGAGAGCAGGGGCTTGTCCTTTACCGGTTGCTCCAGGCGAGGGCGCAGCGTTTCATCGAGTTCGTGCAGCTTGGCGTCGAGCTGCTTCTGCAGTGGATCGATCACTTCCACCATCTGCTCGCGCATGTTGCGACGGGCGGTTGTGGTGGAGGTGGTGGGCTCGGCCACCGGCGCTGTGCCGGTGCTGGCGAGTTCAGTTTCGACGGGAACCATGAGCCTGCGGGGGTTGGGTTCACCCTTGCCCTAGCCAGGGAGAGGGGGGGCGCATCGCGTTTTTTCGAGGGTTTCTTTAGGTTCCGCAGCAGTGTTCAGCACGGGAGTGGCCATGGCGGTGCAGGTGCTCACGGAGGCGCAGCGCACCAAGCTCGACGGCAGCGATGACGCGCTCTTCTACGCCGAACCTCGCTTCGTGCACCACCTGGATGCGGCCTTCCGCCGTCGTCTCACCCAGCTGTATCGGCAACGCATTCCCAGCTGCGCCGTGGTGCTTGATCTGATGAGCAGCTGGGTGAGCCATCTGCCCGAAGAGGTGCGCTACGAGCAGGTAATCGGCCATGGCCTCAATGCTTCGGAGCTGGAGGCCAACGCGCGCCTGGATCGTCATTGGGTTCAGAACCTCAACCAATCGCAAGCGTTGCCGCTGGATGATGCCAGCGTCGACTGCAGCCTGATCGTGGCCGGTTGGCAATATCTCCAGCAGCCGGAAGCGGTGGCGGCAGAGCTGTGGCGCGTGACCCGACCGGGAGGCGAGCTGATCGTGGCCTTCAGCAATCGGATGTTTTTCAGCAAGGCGCCGCAGGTCTGGACCGATGGCGGCGATCGTGACCACCTCGCCTATGTGGCGGAGGTGTTGATCGCCCAGGGATGGCCCCGCCCGGAGCTGATCGCTGAGCCGACGCGCGCGTCGGGGCCGCTGGGTTGGATCGGTGGTCAGGGCGATCCCTTTTTTGCCGTGATCGCCACCAAGCCGGTCCCCTCCACTGGTCGTTGAACTCTCTGCCATGTCTCCACGCACGATTGCCATCAGCGGTGCTTCCGGCAAGACCGGGTACCGCATCGCTGAACAACTGCTCCAGCGCGGTGATCAACCGCGTCTGCTGCTTCGGCCTGCATCGCTTCTGCCTGAGAGCTTGCAGGGCTGCGACCAGCGCCGGCTTGAGCTCTCCGATGCCGTAGCCCTCGATGACGCCCTCACTGGAGTCGATGGGCTGGTGATCGCTACTGGCGCGAGGCCTTCGCTGGATCTCAGCGGTCCGATGCGGGTCGACGCCTGGGGCGTGCAGCGCCAGGTGGAAAGCTGTCGCCGGGTGGGCGTGCGCCGGGTGCTCTTGGTGAGCTCCTTGTGCGCTGGTCGTTGGCGCCATCCGCTCAACCTGTTCGGGTTGATCCTGGTGTGGAAGCGCGTGGGCGAGAGGGCTCTCGAGCGCAGTGGTCTGGACTGGACCGTGATCCGACCGGGTGGGCTCTCCGAGCGGGAAGACGGGCTGGAGTCGGAGGGCATTCTCTGGACGGGGCCCGACGCGCAGACCAGCAACGCCATTCCCCGCCGTTTGGTGGCGAAGGCCTGTGTGGAGGCGTTGGACACCCCGGAGTCGATCGGCCGGATTCTTGAGGTCACCAGCCGCCCCGATCTGGCGCCTCAACCCCTCGCCACGGTCCTGGCAATTGCTCTTTGAGTATGAATTCCTACAGCAGCCCCTGAAGGGTTTGCGCGATAACGCAGTGGGCTTGGGGTTTTCTCGGGAACCATGTCGGGAGTTGAGAGACGGGCCGCCACCCGTCTTTTTTATGCAAGCGACCGCCGATCAGGTTGTTGATCTCGCCATCATCGGCGCTGGTCTGTCGGGCTGTGCCCTTGTGGCGGCCCTGCGGGCCAGGGGCTTCGGCGGCTCGATCCTGGTGCTGGAAGCGGGGCGTGGTGCGGGCGGACGGGCGTCAACCCGGCGTCGCCGCGATGATCCGCTCTGGCGGCTGGACCACGGCAGCCCGACCCTGAGCTTCAGCCAGCAGCCCCAGGCCGCCTTGGCTGCGTTGCTGGAGCCCTTGATCGCCCAGGGGGTGATGGTGCCTGATCGGGGCGCGGTGGTGGGGCTCGCGCTGGGGTCTGGCGCTGTTCAGCTTGTGGCCCCGCCTGAGCACCCCTTTCTGAGCGGACCCCGTTGGCGGGGGATGCCGACGATGGCGGCGGTGGCGGAGGCCCTCCTGGCCGCTGGCGCTGGCGCCACCACCACCCGTTTCGGCGGCCGGATCCGGAGCCTGGAGCATGGCCCCCGGGGCTGGTGGCTCGACCAGACGATCCGGGCCCGCACGCTGGTGCTCAGCGGCACCCTGTTGGCCCATCCCCGGTCGCTGGCCCTGCTCGGCTGGCCCGAGGTGCCGCTGCGGGTTGCCCTGCCCGAGGGGGAGGACCCCTGCCTGGATCAGGCCTTGCGAGCCATCGCTGCGATGCAGGCGTCGGCGCGCTGGAACCTGATGCTGGAGCTGCCCGCGCAGGCGTCTGCGCAGGCGTCCGCGCAGGCGTCCGCGCAGGCAGTGGCGGTTCCGCGCCAGATCTGGCTGACGCCGCAGGCGCAGCAGCACTTCGGGGTGGAACGGCTCGTGTTGCAGCGTCAGCGCGATGGCCGTTTGGGACTGGTGCTGCATGGTCTCGATGGGGGCTCAGCGATCACCCCGGCGAAGCAACCGGAGCTGCTGCGCCAGCAGGAGCAACGGCTGCGGGCCCTGGTGCCCCAGCTCCTCGGCCCCTGGCCTGATCTGCAGGCTTCGATAGCTCAGGCCCAGGTCCTTGGCGTGATGCGCTGGGGTGCGGCCCAACCCGTTGCGCCTGGTTTGGCGCCGCAGCTGCAGTGGTGCGCCCGAAGCCGGGTTGGCTTCTGCGGTGACTGGATCGCCGGCCCAGGCTTCGCCATGGCTGAGGGTGCGATCCAGAGCGCTCTTGATCTTGCTGATCAACTGCTCAGCTGCTGATGCAGTTCCTCAAGGCGCCGCGCGTTGACGCCTAGATCGGAGTCTCCGAGGCGGGACACCGACCTTGCCTGCAGTTGCTGCCGTTCTTGATCGGCATAGAGCTCGAGATCGTCGACAAAGCCGAACAGGCGACTGCTGCAGGTGGCATGCAGATAGGTGTCGCTCCGCTCCAGCACGGCTGTGCGCGGCGCCTCGCTGAGCTGGTCGGTCAGGCCCTGGAGTGCCTGCGTCGGGTCACTCACGCTCCAGACCTGGCGCGCGCAGTGGGCCGGCGAGGGGCAGGGGCTCAACTGGCCCTGATGAACACCGAGGTCGGCCGGAACCGGTCCGATCAGATGCAGGAGCCCCAGGATGAAGGGGAAGGTGAAGCGGATCAGTGGAGCCATGGTCAGGTCCAGCGCACGGGATCCTGCGATTGCAGGTGCAACACATGATCAGCCTCCGATTCCAGCAGATCGCGACTGATGCTGAGACAGATGCTGTTGAGGGGTAGCGAGAAACTGCTGCCATCGGCATCAAAGGGCCCTTCCACATAGGCACCGATTCGCTCGGCCATCAGGAAGCAGAGCATGATCATGAAGCCGTTGAAGCTGCTGAAGCGGCCGCCATCCTGGTAGTGAAAACTGAGCAACAGCTGGATTCCGAACACCCAGTTGATGATCCGCACGAACACGTCATACGACGCCGGCAGGGGGGTGTTGCGGATCCGCTCCAGACCGCCGATCGCATCGGTGCAGGCATTGCCCACCTCCACCAGCTGGTGCCGTCCCCAACCATCAAGCAACCCTTCCGCGTGCAGTCGCTGCAACCACAGCCCCCGTTGCATGCCGAGCTGGCGCAGGTTGGTGGTGTCCGGCAGCCGCAGGGCTTGGAGAAGCTCGTTCTGCAGGCTGCGCAGATCCCGGTGCCAGGAATTGCGCAACTGAAAATTCAATTGCCACACGATCGCCACCTGCAGGCGAACCAGCCGCGTCGTCCAGCGTCGCCCTTGGGTTGAAACCGGGAGGTAGGCGGCGAGGCTGTCGGCCCAGTTGCGGCTCTGGTTCACCATGGTTCCCCAGAGTTTGCGTGCTTCCCACCAGCGACTGATCGCCTGGGTGTTGCGAAAACCGATGAAGATCGAAACGGCGATGCCGAGGATGCGCACGATCTCATCGTTCTCCACCCAGCCTCTCGGGATCAGCCCCCCCATCACGAGGCCGGTCACGACCAGCAGCAGCAGGAGGTCGTAGCGCATGCGGCTGAGCAGTTGCAGCAGCACGTGTGAGTAGTCCTTGCGGCGCGTGCGCGGTGGATCGCCGTAGCTGCCGGATTCGATCATCGGCCTGAGGTCGCGGTGATGCTGCCCATGGGGCGATCATGACCCCATCTGTGTCTGAACCATGCCCCCCAGCTGGAGCGAACAGTGGTGGCCCGTGGCCTATCTGTGCGACCTGGACCGGGGTCGACCCTCCCGCTTCACGCTGCTGGAGAGGGATCTGGTGCTCTGGTGGGATCGCGAGGCTGGCCAGTGGCGTGCTTTCGACGACGTTTGCCCCCATCGCCTCGTGCCCCTGAGTGAGGGGCGGATCAATTCGGAGGGCCAACTGGAGTGTCCGTATCACGGCTGGAGCTTTGATGGCAGCGGACATTGCCGCCGCATTCCCCAGATGACGGAGGAGGCAAGGCCGGAGGGGCGGCGATCGAGCTGCCGCAGTTTGCCCACCGCCAGCGCCCAGGGCTTGCTCTTTGTGTGGAGTGGTGATCCGGCGTCAGCCGATCCGGCGGCGCTTCCCCTGGTGCCGGTGCTGCAGGAGCAGGGGGAGGGGTGGGCTGATGGCTGGGTGGTGCAGGACACCTTCCGGGACCTGCCCATGGATGCGCTGACGCTGCTCGAGAACGTGCTCGATGTGAGCCACGTGCCCTTCACCCACAACCGAACCGTGGGGCGGCGCGACAACGCCGCTCCTGTTCAGGCCGAGATCACCCGTGAGGATGGCACCGGTTTCGAGGCGTTCTGGCAGGAGGGGCCCCGGCGGGGCAAGCTCGGCTCCCAGGCCACCTGTTTCCGGGCTCCCCAGCTGATGTGGCACGACCTCACCGCCAAGGGGTTCGCCCGCATCCTCACGGTGGTGTATGCCGTTCCGATCCGCCCGGGGGAGTGCCGGCTCTTTGCCCGCTTCCCGTTCCAGTTTCAGGCGGCAGCGCCGCGGTTGCTGCTCGGTCTGCGCCCTCGCTGGTTGCAGCACATCGGCAACCACAAGGTGCTGGAAGACGACCAGGTGTTCCTTCATTGGCAGGAGCGGGTGCTCGAGGCCGCCGGAGGCTCTGCGGCTGCGGAGAAGGCCTTTTACCTGCCCACCGCTTCTGATTGTTATGTGGCCGCTCTGCATCGCTGGGTGCAGCGCCAGGGTGGTGGTCCGTTCCCGGGGCGGCCTCTGCCGCCGCGCCAGGGGCTGGAGGCGCTGATGGATCGTGAGCGGAGCCATACCCGGCACTGCCGCAGCTGTTCAGGGGCGTTGCAACGACTTCGCGCCCTGCGGCCCTGGCTGATCGCCATGCTCTGGCTGTCGGCGGCATTAGTGGGCCTGGGCCAGTGGGGCTGGATCAGTGCCGTTGGCCTCGGGCTCGCTCTGGCCTCGGGCCTGGCGTTGCGTCAGTTGGGGCGCTGGGAGCAGGGCCTGCTCGCCGGAGATGGCCAGGCGCCACGCAATCATGAGTGACTGGCTGTGATGCAGGCGTTGTGGCGATTCGTGTGACCTCTCCTTGCCCGGAAAGCGTTGTGATCGCTCTGGGGGCGAGGGAGTGGCCGATCTGGGGCTGTGAGGTGAGCAGCTTCCCCTGGCATTACGACCAGCATGAAACCTGCCTGGTGCTGGAGGGTGAGGTGACCGTCACCCCCGATGGTGGGGAGCCGGTGCATTTCGGCCCGGGAGATCTTGTGGATTTCCCCAAGGGACTGCGCTGCATCTGGACTGTGCACAAGCCCGTGCGCAAGCACTACCGCTTCACCTGATCGCTCAGACGTCGACATCGGCACCCCATTGGGGCTCGCAGGTGCGCCAACCGACGCGCAGCAGTTCGCGCCAGAGCAGTTCAGCAGTGTCGCGGCGCAGATACACCCTGGTTTTCAGGAGTGGGGGCTGGCCTGGAAGAGGTCGCCCTGAATCCACGAACACGCGCGGATCGCGGTTCCAGCTTTTTTCATCGGCATGGAAACGCTTCGTGTCGCTCGTGCGGGGGTCCTGGATCCAACCGTGCCTGGGCATTGCTTGCGGGGCGAGAGGACGGAGGCGCGCATCCAGGCCTCGGCTTTGAAGGGGGCGTAGGGGGAGCTGGAAGCCATGGATCCGCAGCTGGTACGCCTGTTCTAAAGCTGTAGTACAAATGTGTCAACTGCGTGCGCTGTCCATTTGTTCTGGATTCGGTAGCGGATTGAACGACGCCATGTCTTTACGTGGCGTTAACCATGGGTCTGGGAAATCGGCGCTCGTCTTCCTCACACCAGCGGGCGCTTTTTTTCTGCCAACCTGTGGCCCGTCGGGGTTTGCGGGGATGGTGTGGCAATGAGGGCAGCCGCTGACGAGGCTTTGAGCTG
>Ga0213858_10000847_pt1 | contig 14419 bp, 21 predicted proteins | sample PICome_FD_160122 | JGI IMG/M metagenome (GOLD analysis project Ga0213858, IMG submission 160122) | Coastal seawater microbial communities near Pivers Island, North Carolina, United States - PICO245 | ecosystem: Environmental > Aquatic > Marine > Coastal | place: USA: North Carolina | collected... | reverse complement strand
AAGTGGACCGATTCTCCAGGGAGATGGTGACTTCTGAAGGTTCGAATACAAGGTTTCCTTCATATCCCATCTGTACATCTACTGCCCACGCAGGAGCACTGAAGAATAATGTAGCAAGAAGTGCGAAAAAGAACTTCATACTAATTTGTGTAAACTACACTATCTATAACCCTCTCATCGACTTGTAACGTGGATTTGTCTTGACTTCCTGACTTACCATTTCACCAAATTCTGTTACACAGTTACACCATTTCTTTCTTGCTTCTGGTGCCTTATCATCCTTACTCTCATAAAAAGAAAACCACACCCTCCAGAGGTCTGCACATTCGTCAGACTTCTTTTGAAGGTGTGGTTCTCGGTACAATTTACTTCTTAGGTTCTACTGCAGATACTACAGGTGGTTCTTCTTTTTTGGCTACTGCCTTTCCGTTAGCACCTCCTGCTTTAGCAGGGGACAATCCGAATGCGGCAAGTGAGCCAGAGAACACTGATGCAATAAAGGTAGGGTCAAAATCAAGAATTTTTTGACCGTTTGGAAGTCTTACGTAACTAAACGTGAGAAGAGACGCGGACCAAATAAGTACAACGACTTTCACCAGATTACCAAGAACTTCACTCTTATCTTCATCATGGTCCTTTTCTTCTACTTTAGCTTTGGAATTACCAAGCATGAGTATAGATTAGGGCGTAAGTATTTAGTTTGTACCTTGATAAACTGGTTGCATTAAACCTGAGTCTGGTCCGTTGTCATCATCATCAGAAACATCCTCACTCAATAGGGCTGCAAAGATAAACCCTCCTATAAGAGATGTTGCTATGAGTAACATATCGTTCACCAGATGCCTGGGATGATTTGACCTGTAGTTGCGTAACTACCCATTGCAGCGATCACTCCGATCATTGCTGCCCAACCATTAATTCTTTCTGCTTTTTCGTTCATTGTTTTTCCTCTTGTGTTTTGTTTGTAATGATAATTTTCTCACCATCATGGGTGAATTGTAACTCATCGTCAGGATCCCAGAGTAACTCTTCATATAAATCATCGAGTCTCTGGATATCCTTCCACAATGCATCTGGATCTGGCATAATAATCTTTACTTACTTCAAAGGTTTTCTTCCTGTTCGGAAAGAATCACACAATCACTGGTTGGATATGCAACACAGGTCAGAATGTATCCCTCTTCAAGTTGATCATCATCCAGGAAGGATTGTTCCTCATTGTCCACAGTTCCACTGACGATCTTACCAGCACATGCAGAACATGCACCAGCCTTACAGGAGTAAGGAAGGTCTACACCTGCCTCTTCAGCCGCCTCAAGGATGTACTGATCATCAGCACACTCGAAGGTGGTCTCTGTACCATCAGGAGTTTGGATTGTGATATTATAGTCCATTGATTAATAAGTTTCGGATAATTGTTCTACAGAGTACGCCAACAAAACAAAGAAGGCGATACTCGATATTGTAAAGATAGATGCGGTCATTGTCAAGTGGTACGGTTTACTTCGTAGATGGTGGAATCACCATATACTTTGTGGTCTTTGTATCCTACCATACGACCCTTCGTATTCTGAAGGGCAGGCATGAATGCTACGATAAAGAATACTGCAGGAGCTCCAACGAATAGGAGACTCGCGATGACGTAGTACGTCAACAATTCAGCGATAGAAGTTTCCATCAGAATCCAAAGGCTCCGAAGAAGAACACACTACCAGAAGCTGCATAGGATACAACTGCTGCAACGAAACCCATCATTGCAAAACGACCGTTCATTTTTTCGGCACGTTCAGCATAGGTCTCGTAACCATAACGCTCGGCGTCAGTTTTTGAAACATACATCTGTGGCTCTTTAGCAAACATGTTTTGCTGGCCATACTCATTTGTAGTAACAGTCACGGATCTCTCCTGTGTGAAGTATTGTTACATTATATATGTTTTCTTTACATTTGTCAATAAAAAAAGGACAGTCTCTCGACTGTCCCTGTGTTGATACGATCACTTAAGTGAATCAACAGCCGTAAGGGCTTTCTGTCGAAGATCCTCTGGGAGAGGTACATATCCCAGAGAGTCTGAAAGACCTTGTGACTCTTCACTCAACATAAAACGTAGAGTTTCCTTCACCCCTTCCTTTGACTCAGGATAAGCTAGGATCCAAGTAAGGGAGACAATAGGGTATGCATTGGCACCACTAGGGTTAGGGTCAGCACCACGAAGCTGATCGTCCAAGACGATCCGTGATAGACCTGCTGCAGACGTTTCAGCATTTGCTTTGACATAGTTACCATCTTTGTTTTGTAGTGAAACCTGTTGGAACTTTCCACCATTCACATAACCATAGTTCAGGTAACCGATAGCACCTTCGGTGTTCTTAATGACACCCGCAATACCAGAGTTACCTTTTGCACCAACACCCACAGGCCAAGAGACTGCTTTACCAGTTCCTACATTCTTCTTCCATTCAGGAGAGAATGCTGACAGGGAGTTGGTGAAACCTTTGGTAGTACCAGAACCATCAGAACGATGTACGGTAACAATATTTTTATCAGCACAACCAAACTCAGACCAGTTGGTGATATTACCAAGGAAGACATCAGCAAGTTGAGTCTGAGTCATCTTGACATCACAACCAGGATAGTTGTATGCAGGAACAATCGCACCACCAGTCATGGGGACATGCACCATAGGTAGTTGTTGTTTTGCATCACTCACAGCACCATCACTGGCACCGAAGTCAACAGTTCCAGCATGATACTGACGGACACCAGCACCACTACCAACTGCTTGATAGTTGACTTGGTTACCAGTCTCCTTTGCCATGTTTTGAAACCAGGCATTATACAGAGGGGCAGGGAAGGTAGCACCTGCACCATTCAATTTGAAAGATGTTTTCTCTGCGCTACCGCAGGCAACCATAAGAGGGGTGGCAGCAATAACTGCTGCGAGTGCTTTGAGTTTCATTATTTCCTATCAGAACTTGTACTTGGTACCGAACTCGACTTTCCAATCGCGAGTGTCATCTTCTTGGAAGATGTTTTCCCACTTACCATAAGCAGAAAGATTATCAGTGATCTTTACTTTACTACCTACTTCCAGAGCAGTGAAGGTTAGATTATCACCAGCATCTGGTGAAGTCAGACCGAAGCCACCTTCAATATAAGGAGTAAATTGACCGATCTTAGTTTCATATCCGATACGACCTTGGTGGACTTGCTTGGAGAAATCCTCATCAGTCCCTTTGAATTCGTGTTTGGATTCGACATAGGGACCAGCGAAAGCAGGTGTCGCCAGGGCGGAGAGTGCCAGTGCGGCAAGTGCGATTTGTTTCATTGTTCTTTGAGTAAATTACTTGTCCGAAGACCCTTTTATTATATCAGGATCCTCTTAGTCTGTCTTTAAGATCAAGTTAAATTGTTGAATCGAAAGACAAACCTCGGTATATATACTGGCTTAATTAAATTTTAACTTTGTCTAAAACCAAGCATAAAAAAAGGGGTCCCTCGTCAGGGACCCGAACATCGTGATGTTTAATATTAACTTTTACGACTTACAGCTCAGAAGCTGTACTTGACGCCCAGCTTAGCACCGTAGCCACGATCCAGATCGTCGTCACCAGAGCCGATGAAGGAGACTTCGCCGTAGAGACCCAGGTCTTCGGTTACAGCCAGACCGATACCAGCCTTACCTGAAGGAACAACATCGCTGTCACCACTGTCAGGAGCGACATAGGAAGCACCACCCTGGATGTAGTAAGAAGCGGACTCACCGATAGGACCTTCCCAGCCTGCGTGGAAGTCGGTGGTTGCACCATTGTAGTCAGTGCCAGTCCAACCAGCGTTGGTCTCGACATTAACGTAAGGCCCTGCAATAGCAGCTCCTGCGGACATGGACAGAGCAGCAGTTGCTGCGAATACAGATTTGAACATTAGTTTTTACCTCGTTTTTCTCGTGGAGTTTGACCCACGGATGGAAAGGGAATCGACAATTCCCTGTTTGTGTTACCAATTGTTACTTTAATTACTGAAAGACAAAAGGTGAAGTATTTATAGTAACAATACTTATGAACTTTGTCAACCCTCTTGTTCGGGTTGACCCTGGGATGGATCGGATACCCGTCCCAGGTATGGATTAAAGTCCATCAACTCAGAGATATCCATCTGAGCTCCAGCCTGTGACCAGAAGTTAAACTGAGCCTGATAGTTGCTCTTGTGGAATACCTCCACATGGTCTTGATGAATACTGGAGCCTAGATCGGTCTTGTATAACAAAAGGGGAATGGCGTAAGTGTTACCAGAGTTGTAGATAAGATCATCTGCAACAGGTCTTGGTCTCACATCATTGTCAAGTTTGTACAGATCACCACGACAGTGAAGACGGATAAGTTTCTCTGCGTGATGACGGGTAATAATATAACATGCAGTAGAGAATTCATTCACGAAACGTTTATGAATCTTGATGTTAATATCACCAGTACAGATAATTGAGATCTGAGTTACATCCCAATCATATGGAATTCTACCAAAGAAATCCTTCCATGTAAAGTTCCAAAACCTGACCAGATCAAGTTCACAATCATCTTCCATCATGATTGCGTATGGTTCACCACTATCATAGAACTCTTTGATAGCCTTAAGGTGAGAGGTCACACAACCGATCTCACCTGGTGAACACATGTCAGGGTACCTACCCTTCAGAATGTGTCCCAGATCGTCGTCTCGACCATCGTAAGCGGACACACGGGTATAGTTTGTGATCTCCCAATACTTGAACTGGTTCTCCATGTACTCCCATCTCTCAGGTTGTCCATCGAGATTGATACAATAGATCTTTGGAAGACCTTGAAGTTTATGTACGGCTTTGTTTCTATCCATTATAGTATTTCCCAATGGTCAGGGTACAAATCTTTTGTGTCTAAATGAGCATTGTTTGGTCCAAACCATTTGGAAGGAGCAACAACTCTACCACAGTTTGCCAACCAAGCACCCCACCATGAGAATGTGGAGTTAGCAATGATAAAGTCACTACACTGTGTCATCAGGTACAGATCATGATAGGAACTGTTACCATCAGACAGAAGGAATCTGTCTGGTTTGAATAGTTCTTGAGCAGAAGCCCAGAATGGGTCATCAGTGAATAAAATTACTTCCCTGTCTGGGTCAAACTTACTCAAGGCTTTCTCGTACCATTCAAGAGAAAGGTTGTGGTGATTACCACTGTTGATCAAAAAGTCTCCCCTACGAATGTGTAAAGCAATGGGACTTTGATCGAACACCTCTTCAACGATAGGTTCACACTCTCCTTGAATCTTAGAGTTGAACTTGAAGTCCTGACGGATTTCATCTTCAATGTGTTTGAAGTATTTCTCCGTCTGAAAGAAACCATACAGACTTACATTGTCTGGACAGTTTTCAAACAGGTCTTCGTTGAAGTGGAACCCTTGTTCCTGAACGACCGACCCACCTACTATACCTCGTCTTGAGGGGATTGTAAAGGGTTTATCTAGTTCGATCTTGAGGAAGTTACCAATTCCATCATGAAAGACTTCATCATGGTCAGGAATACACATCTCGTATCCATGATGTGCTGCGATACCTTTGGTCGCAGCATACTGGAACATTTGATTTCCTAATTGTCCAGCCTTACCAAGATAATCAAATCCAATCATTTTTCATTTCATCAAATATTTTTCTGATGCCTACATCAATTGTAGTCTTAGGAACCCACCAGTCAAGAATGTAAGTGTCTGCAGTATTCCGTTTATCCATCTGAACACTATCTTTAGCAAGTCCAGAGTTAATCTTCACATCATGTCTACCAATCAATCCAAAACAACCCTGAACGATATTGGCAATCTCTCTAATAGTATTAGAGTGGAATGATGTGATGTGAAGTGGGTCTTCAGGTTTGAAGTCTGTGTAGTTCTCCATGATTGTCTCAAGGGCTTCACAACAGTCCTCAGCATACAAGAACTGACGTTCTTCTGTACCGTCAGTCATCATATCAAATTCAGTCTCTTCAAATCCTTTACGGATAAAGTCGGTGATGACGTGTGACTTGTCATGGTCTTTCTCGATACCATAGACATTCCAGAACTTGACAGTCAAACCTTTCAGAGACTTGGTGTAAAGTTCGCCCATCTTCTTTGCAGCACCATAAGGTGAGTGAGACATGTTACTCATCTGTGACGAAGCAAACACAAATCTCTTATTGTATCTCTCCAGGAGACCAAAGACATTCACCATCATCCTTGCATTGTTATCAAGGAACTTGAATGTGTGTTGATACTTCTTCAGGTAACGTGATCCACCAACATCAAACGCGAGGAAGAAAACAAAGTCTGCTCTCTCTACCTCACGTTCAAGATTATGATTAGGGATTTTTGTCAAGTCATGACCATGATGTTTCGCAATATCAAATTCAACGACTTCGTGTCCTTTACGTGTCAGATACTCAGTCAGATATGCACCGATCTGTCCACTCGAACCAAGGTTAAGAACCCTCATTGTATTTCCTCAAATAGCTTTGTCCCGAATAATATTCGATAAGTTGTTCTTTATTCATTCTCTGTATTTTCTCCCACTCATTATTATTAGATGTCATGTGGGGATTGGTGAACCAGGAGTTCTCTCCACGAGAATGTTCAAGGTGATAAATGTAATCAGTTATCCTTCCTACTTTATAACCAAGTGTAGTATATCTATAATACCTTTCTTTGTCCTCTGGAGCATATGCTTTGAAGTTCTCATTTTCCATACCACCTTTGATGTAGGTATCTCTATCGAAGAATTGAACCCACCCAAAGTCAGAGTCATGGACTCTTGCATTAGACTTAAGGATTGCATACTCGTTTGATTCAAGGAAGTCAGACACAACATCATCAGATGCCTTTACCTGATACTGATACCTACCTTGACCATATGGATACACCACATCAAACGTACCATTCATGATACCTTCATATGCTCTGACGTATGATTGAACTGGAAGAATTGCATCACAGTCATAGTTGACTACGATCTTGGTCTGTGCTTCCATGATCATCTCATTCAAAACTTTCTGTCTGTGGAACAGAGGTTCATAGTTTTGAACAAAGATGTGTTTGACATCGATAGGAACTTCACATATCTCTCTCAAGATAGGCATGGCTTCCTTCTGAAAGACAGACTCAGAATCAACTTCCTTGATGATGATATTGGTATCAAAATTTTCGAGGAGGAATGCGACAGTCGTCACCACATTCCGTAACCTATCAGATGATTCGATTCTGATAGGGATGATGAATGTTGCTTCTTTGAGATCGATCATAGTTGAGTTCTAATCCAATCCAGGATATTTACTTTTGGTTTCCATGTCAATTCAGTCTTTGCCTTACGGATGTCAGCAAGGGTCTCTCTCATCTCACCAGGTCTACCAGACAGGAAGACTTGATTGTCATCAATTGCATTTGCAATCTCTTTGATACTCCAGTTCTCTCCGAACCCGATGTTATATACCTCACCCCAGTTATCAAGTTCTTGAAAACTAATCAGTGCATTTGCATCGACAACATCTGATACGTGAATGAAGTCACGACGTTGTTCACCATCACCATAGATGGTCAAGGGTTCACCTTCTCTCCTCATCTTCAAGAACTTACTCACGGCAGGAGCATAGTGTCCTACGTGACGTGCTCTCTCACCATAGACATTGGTGTATCGGAATGCAACAGTCTTCATACCATAAAGACCATGGTATGCCTTGACCATCTGTTCACCACACAATTTACCAATCGCATATGCATTGAGAGGATCTTCTCTCATCACTTCCTTGTTAGGGATCGGATTCTTATTACCATATGCTGCAGACGTAGAAGAGTAAACAAACTTCTCTACACCATTAGCTCTTGCAGCTTCAAGAACATTCACAGTTCCCATCACCTGAGTTTCCATGGTAGGGATAGGATTGTCTACTGATGCTTGAACACTTGCCTTTGCAGCAAGGTGATACACGTAGTCAACATCCTTGAATTTGTCAACGATCTGATGAAAGTTCCTGATGTCTACAGGATAGTTCTCAGCATGTTTATTCCAATGATAATCATCATGACCATCAGAAGATTCATTGTCAAGGACAATAACTCTATGACCAATGTCAAGGAGTTTATCAACCAGGTGACTTCCAATAAATCCAGCTCCACCTGTTACAAGTGATGTTCTCATAGTTTTTCAAAAATCCTATTCTTAAAAGATTCCTCTACGTTCGGTGGTTCAGGGATAATGACTCTTGACTTACAGTCACCCAACCACCATGCAACTTCAGCAAAAGTTGATGCATACGTCCCTACAATAGTATCACAACGTGATAACAACATCAAGTCAATCATCGCATCGACGTTGGCTTGTGTCGAATGATTGTGACCAGACTCTGCAAGGTGTGGATGATTAAACCTGTCTTGACTGTGAGTGATGATACGATCACCAAACTCATCTTCAATCTGTTTCAATACATCTTTGTTGTCACCACACAGAAAGATCTTCTGACTTTCATCGAGTCTATCAATTGCATCGATGAACAATTGGTTGTCATGCCAACGGTGTCGATCACAATACCAGGACCTAATATGTAGTCCGATAGTAGGACCCCAGTCTTTGGTGAAGTCATCAACATAATCAACGATATCTTGGTTGATCTTCAGATAGGAAAATGCTTTCTTGAATTTGTTTATGAAATACTCTGGTGTCTTCTCATAAAGAAGATCAATATATTTGTACTCCTCACAATGTTGTCTCTCGTAATCTGAGAAATCAAATCTCCAGTGATCGTAACCAGGATATGTTCTGACTTGTTCGTCAGTAGCCAGGTCAATACTATCAAAGATATAAGAGTCTGCGTCTTTGACAGTCAAAGCCTGTTTATATGTGGTCAGAATCGACACATATGTTTTAATTCTATTTGCAAGACCAGGTGATCCTACGTTGACTGCGATTTCAATCATGCCTTAATTACCTCCCATGACTCAGGGATCAAGTCCTGTGTACTGATATGTTGTAGACCACTACCATACCATGGATCGGGAGAAATGACACGTTTTTCTTTATTCTGTGACAGATATGCAGCCCACCATGAGAACGTGGAGTTCGAAATGATATGGTCAGAACACTTGGACAGGAGACACATATCAAAGTGTGACTTATCTACATCGACAGTGATGTCATTGAAGTAGAAGTTATCACCCCTGAATACATCCTGTTCCTTACATAATTCTAGATTGTTAGAACAAATGATATAGGGTCTATCCTTACCCATCATCTCGATCGCCTTCTCCCAGTATTCCCAGGGAAGATTGCGGTGATTGTTTGATGCACCAGGATAGTCAAAGTGGTTGTTGTATTCTCTCACACAAATAGAAACAGGATCCTCACTCAGGATATCACCCCACTTGTAATCAACTGCATTGATTACTGGATCTTTGAATCGGAAGTCCCACTTCAATTGTCTCCATGTATCTCTAAAATACTTGTCACTCTGAAAGTATCCATTGAGATGTACGTGATTAGGACAATGGTCATACAGTTCTTGACAGAACTCATGAGAGTCATGAAGTTCTACCTCATCACCATCGATCATTCCAAACCTACCACCACAGTGTAACATCTCAAAACAGTTACTCAGTTCTGTGTCGTGGGGGATTACAAAATCATATCCACGGTTCTTTGCAATACCGACCAATGCAGCATACTGGAACATCTGATTACCAATCCTTCCATTCCGTCCCAGGTTGTTCATACCGATGGTCATAATCTAATCTCCTTGTTTTGTTCTGCGAGTGTTGTATCAGTTATATCACCTACGTCAAGTGAGTAGAATGTGTGCCAACCTCTTGCATTGGCTGCGTACCAATTATTTAAAGCACCTCTGGTCATCTTAATCTTCTCCCAGAACTCACGAGATTGGATCTGGTAGTGGTTGTTTAGGATCTCAGGATCATCTGGTCTCCCTACAAACGAGAGGTTGATTGTAGGACCACTCGTAAAGATCTTATGAATATTGAAGTTGGTAACACCGAACTTAGTATTGGCAATCTGTTTCGGTGCCCAGAGGTTGAACCACTCAGGTTCTTCTTGACCACTGGATGCACTTCTAGATCGGTGGGTCATCCAAACCCTGTCCCCGAACTTAGCGCGAGATGTAAAATTCTGAACGAGACCGCCAGTAGGATGGTAAAGATGATCGTTACTATTAAACCATACCCAGTTGGTTTCGACGGTCCCATAGTTTTCGTACTTCCGTAAGACTTCCTTGAGATCTTTTGTCTTCGGACTATATAGAAATTCGTCTAGATCGATCTGAGCAATCCATTGAGTTTCGTTACAGATAGGTAGAAAGAATCTATTGTTTACATCAGTCTGTCTACCAGTGTATCTCTCCGTGATGTCGTTCTGAAAGAGAGTAACAAAACCTTCACGAATGAAAGGTTCAAGAATAGGCATGTACTCATCATCACTAAAGTCGTTGACCAGATAGATGTGGTCAACACCATGATGCTTGTAATGTAGAATCCACTCTTTAAGATTCCAACTTTCATTTTTGAATACTGATGCAACTGAGAGATAGTGTTTCATAATATGATTCCGTGTTTGTTCCTACAATATTCAAATTCTTTCTCGATCTCTTCTGATGTCCTGGTAGAGATTATATTATCTACGTTATTGACTCTTTGTGTGACTAGAATGTTACTGAGATATACTCCGTCACCATATTCACCTCTCAAACTATGATAGAAATCGATGTCCAATAGACCGAATGTCTTAGGATCCCATCGTACCTTCATGTTTTTATTACGATAAGAGATGACAGACGTACCACTCATGGTGTTGTTTCCTCTTGCCTTCAACATTCTATCGTTCCATCTTGGAACTAATGGAGTATCGAAAGTCTGACCATCATCTCTAGTGTGATTAGTACCACATACCAACCACATCTTGTCTGACTTAATCAACGTGTCATATGTCAATTGCAAAGCATCATTTGAATAGAAGAAGTCATCCATGTAGATAAGTTTGACCACCTCACCAGTACAATACTCCATGGCATTGTTGGTATTCAGTGCAGCGTTACCCCTACCCTTACTGTTCTTGATATACCTTACATTCAAATCAAAGATATTATCAAGACAGAACTCCATGATCTTTCCATCTTTACTTTGATCAGAAACAACAATCTCAACATCTTTCAATGTTTGAGATTTGATACTCCTGAACAGGTCACTCAAATAACGAACACCCCTACCATTGTACTCATAGGTAGGGATGGCAATCGACATCTTCATACTAAGTCTCTACATAATGTGCTCTAAATCTATCAACGGCAGTGTTTGATAATTCTGTCAGATAGTATACGGCAAAACTCTTTCTTGCTTTACCTGGTGGACAATTCAATTTACTTGGAACTCCATGCCATGAGTTTTGTGTAGTGTCGAAGAACACAGCTCTATTGAACTTTGCTTCAATCGATTTAACACAGTGACCTGGCTTATTTTTCTCAGGATCATGTGACCACAATTCAAGGTCACCACCCCAATCACTTTGATATCCCTCCTCAAGATACAGGATCAGATTGATCTTTCTCTGAAGATTCATCTTAGGGTGAATTGAATAGTCAAGGTGAACTGACAAATTACCACCCTGAGTATGCATATGCCAACCACCACCATGAAGACCGATGTCAGGATACAAGGGTTCACACCCTGTCATCTTCGATACTCTCTCGGTGAATTCATCTGACAGGAGATTGAAGAATGTCTTGTATGTCAGAGGTGGGAACCTATCCCACTTGTTACAGATCTTCTTCTTAGCAATCCAACCATCGTAACCAACCCACTCCTCTTCCTCATAATTGAGGAACTGTTGACTAATGTCCTTAGCAACATTGTAATCAAGGAAGTTGTCAACAATCCAATAGTCGAATGGGTTGTTACCATGTTCAGTGACTTCTAAGTTGAAGTTCAGTTTTTCCATACCTTGACTCCACCATTCAGACCGTCTTCGAAGATCTCGAAACGGTATCCATGTTTGTCCAACCACTCACGGAATGCCTTTCTCTCATGGTGATCGTAGTCAGGTTCATCACCATGCCAGTCATCAAAACGGAAGTAGAGTTCATCCCACTCACACTTGTCAATGAATTTGAAAGCAGAGACAGTCGGTTCGTAGATGTCTAGATCAATGTGAATTGCACCAACCTTACCGATACCAAAGTCAGATGGTTCTTTCTCAACCATGTCATGAACATCTTCGACAAAGATCTTGATGTTAGGTGAGACAGAACACTTTCTCTTTACATCTTCAACAGTCTTTGGAATCCAGGTGTAAGAGGGGTCACCAATACGGAATGCACCCTCCGACCATCCAGCATAAGATGGTGTGGGTTGTTGTGTGACCTCCAGACCTTTGAAGTGATCGAAACCAAAGACCTTACGGGATGGATTCTTCTGTCCAATAGGGAGGATTGTACCACCACTACAGACACCGAACTCTAGAATATCTCCTTCTCCTCCCAACTCTTCAATACGTTCAGCAAAAGTAACGTGATTGAGAGTGTAACCTGCGGTGTTTTTGTCAGTTCTCTTTGTGCCTTCAGGAAACACGTTGTCCACCTCAGTGAAGGTGGGTGCATTATAAACAAATGACATAGTAATAATGAATTTGAAATATTTATCGGGGGTTGAAACCCTCCACTTCTACACCAGGTGGAAGGTTATTATGGAACCCAAAGGGAATTATACCACGATTCTCAGGAACTGGGGACTCGTATGAGAAGTACTTTGCAATCTCAATAGGAGCAATCTTACACCCACACTTTTCATATAAGTGTTTGTTATGTACAGTGATGTTACCGTCTTCATTTGTGTTTTTACTACCGAACATCTTGTAGAAGTCTGGTGCAGTCTCCGCAACGTTGAATGGAATCCATGTATGTGTTGGTACCTCTAGAAGTTTCTTTGATCGGAACGAGAACCCACCATTACCTACTCTTTGATGTTCACCGTATGGGGTGATGAATGCTCTGTCTCGATATGGCCAGGGGGCACCAATGTAATCATAATCATAAAACTGATCCATCCAAGCATCAGGATTAAGTATGAACGCGTGATCTTGGATGAGGAGAACATATTCCGTGTCAATGTGCTTGTGAAGATGATAAAGAATATAGTAATTATATTCGTCGATGTTGGTCAGTGGTCTGACTTGTTCCTCTACTAAAATACCATCAGAGGACAGTTCGTCTTTGTACTTGGTGACATACTCAGGGGTGGTTACTAACTTGACCTCCCCAAAGTTTGCAACACTTTTACAAGTATGAAGTGCCTTGATGGTTTCTTCTATTCGATTTGTATTATCAATCGCAAAGCATGTAACTCTGGATAGATCAAGCATTCTTGAATTCCTCTACTACTTGTCCAATATAATCAATCATATCATCAGTGATGACAGGAGAACAACCAAGGAAGAACACAGTGTTAAGAACCTTATTGGCCTCGGGGTACTTCATTGCATCATCAAGGTGTGAGTAACCAGGATGAAGAAGGATGTTACCTGCGAAGTAATTACGAGTCTGAACTTTATTCTTCTCAAGGTGAGCGACAAGAGAGTGTTTCAGTTTCTTGTCGTCACATACAATAGGTACACCAAACCAACTTGTCTCACTGTCTTCACGTTCGTTGACAACACGACAACCAGGAATGGTCTCAATGATCTTTTGGATTCTCTCTTTGTTCTTCCTACGAAGTGAGTGAATCTCTGCAAACTTCAGGAGTTGAACAGAACCCACAGCACCTTGCATGTCGAGTGGTTTGAGATTGTATCCCATCTGTGCGAAGACATACTTGTGATCTACGATGTCTTCGTAACCATCCAACCAAGTATCGAAACGACGACCACAGACACCATTTGTCAACAGATTTTGTTGTCCGACACAATAACAACCACGTCCCCACCAGGCAAAACTACGAGCCAGGTCTACAATACCTTTGATATTAGATGAGACCATACCACCTTCGATGGTACAGATGTGGTGTGCAGGATAGAAAGAACAAGATGCAGCAACTGCATGTTTGGTCAGATACTCACCCTTGTATTTACTTCCGAGACTGTCACAATTGTCAGCAATAATCTCAATACCCTTTGCCTTACAGAACTTCACTAGTCTGTCCATGTCATATGCATTACCAAGGACAGGTGAAGAGAAGACTGCACGAGTTCTAGGTGTGACCTTTTCGAACACCTGATCCATATTCCAGTTCAGGTCTTCCCAGTTGATGTCCACGAACACTGGTTTCAGACCAGATTGAACAACAGGAGCAATTGTTGTAGCAAAACCACAGGAACACACGATGATCTCATCACCATCTTCCCACCCGAAGTATTTCTTCAGAGCAGCAATC
>Ga0213858_10000844_pt1 | contig 14441 bp, 13 predicted proteins | sample PICome_FD_160122 | JGI IMG/M metagenome (GOLD analysis project Ga0213858, IMG submission 160122) | Coastal seawater microbial communities near Pivers Island, North Carolina, United States - PICO245 | ecosystem: Environmental > Aquatic > Marine > Coastal | place: USA: North Carolina | collected... | reverse complement strand
TACAATAAAAAAAACAACGCTTGAGAGAACTATATTAAGTATGCTGGGCTTTTTACTTTTTATTCCGATGTAGCTAATTATAATAAATGAAAAATATACAAATAGAGAAATACTTGAGAATCCCAGGAAAACATCAGACAATAACATAATAATAATTGGTAGTAAATACGATAAAATTTTATTGGACAGATAAATTCCTCCAAATAGAGCTATAGCAGTTAATGGAGTGAAGTTAGGTGGATGTGGAATGAGTCTTGAAAATGCAGCAATGAGCATTAACAAAACAATTAGTATGTGGTTTTTATTTTTTAGAAGTCTTAACATACATTATGTTTTCATACTTTTTGGTTGAACTGATATCAAACGGGTAGATTTTGTTATTATTTTGATCATACAATCTATTTGACCCTTGAATATCTAATAAAGCAGCTTTAAGTAAAGGCTCTTCAATATCTCCAATTAATCCATAATTACTAGGCTTTTCAACAATATTTATTGATGGTGCTATTCCGTCAGAAGGAACTGTTTCATCATTTTTATTTACTGTTATCGCTATTAGTGGTAATAAGGCATATGTATGACCTGAATTAACATTATTTCGTGATAGATTTTGTGAATCATAAATAATCTGCGATGCTTGAGACTTCCCTACTGTTTGATCTCCAATTTGTACAACGCTGATATATGATTTTAAACTATTGATAATCATTTCACTAGCTGAAGCAGATCGATTTGAAGTTAAAACATAAATTTTATTAAGATTCAAACTATTTATACTATTGTTATTGTCTAAGCTATTAGTGAATAGGAAATCTTGATTATTACTCTGTAATGACTCATTATACTTAAGTATTGTAAAAACTTGGTTATAAAATTGTCCGGTTATCATACTGGCCAGTTCAGTTGCGGTTCTTATATTACCTCCAGAGTTATATCTCAAATCTAGAACCAAATGATTAATGTTTTCTGTAAGGAATGCACTAAAAACTTGATTTAATTCAGAGTTATACTCACCAACAAAGCCATTATACATTAAATATCCTATTTTGTCATTATCTTGATTAATTATTCTATAATCATAAATTGGATTTTCAATGTAATCTTCTTTTGAGAGGTCAACAATTTGATCGCCATCTACGATTAGATCATCGCTAATTGTAGCAGTTTCATTATCATCGTAAGTAGCTAAACTAATTGTATAATTATCGTTATTTAGTAGTGATGATAAGTTTGACGTTGTTAAATTTGTCCCATTTATTTTATTAAATATATCACCTCTAGTTAATCCAGTTAGGCTTGCATTACTATTTGGTAAAATAAGTCTCACTATTCCAAAAATTTCGGTTGAACTTCCAGGTTCAATATAGAAATTAAAATCAGCTCCCGTACTTCTTGAAATACCACTAAGTTGTTGTTCTAATTCAAAATAATTATCGGTGATTATACTAAATCGATCAACATTCTGCCTATCATGTATTAAACTTTCAAACAGATTTTCTGGAGTATCATATGAATCTAAAAAATTTTGTAGCTCTTCATTTGATTCAAATCTATCGTCGCTTAAATCATTAACGTCTGACTTGTATAAATATACAGCATTCATAGCTTTCCACACGAAGTCCTTAATGCTTGCACTAGCAACAATATTATCATCACCATCTTCAAAACATCCATAATTAAACAGAATTAAAACACTAAACATTAATAGTTTAAATTTAGTTTTCATAATAAAATTGTTGAAATAAAATTTAATAATTCTATTTTACAAATTACAGTAAATTATTTTTATTAAAAAATATTTATGCACTTGTTGTAACAAACTATTTTAATTGTCGTTATATAAGTAATACTTGATTATTAATGAGTGAAACGGAGTATTTAGCTTTTATAGATCCTATTAAACACAAAATATTTCGTTTGTCTAAACGGTTTTTGGTATCCGTTGATGAGGCAGAAGATGCCACACAAGACGTTCTTTTGAAATTGTGGAAAAACCGTAAAAGGTTAAGTACGATTAGTAACCCAGAGGCATTTGCCATGACAATAACAAAGAATCATTGTTTTGATAGGCTAAAATCGCGACAAGCTAGTAATTTGAAGATTATTCATTCAAATTTTACCGGTTACGAATCTCTAGAAAGGAGAATTGAAAATAATGATTCAATAAATTTAATTAATAAACTAATAAATCTTCTTCCTGAGAAACAACGATTGGTAATTCAGTTGAGGGATATTGAATGTTATGAATTCAAAGAAATATCAGAAATTATTGGGATGAACGAAACTGCGATTAGAGTTACACTTTCAAGAGCTAGAAAGAAATTAAGAAATGAGTTAATTAAATTACATAATTATGGAACTCAATGAGATTAAAAAAATATTAAAAAAATATAATTCAGGAATCTCTAATCTGGAAGAAGAGTGTTTATTGAAAGAATTTTTTAAAAAAAATGATGTACCGGAGGATCTTATTCACTACAAGTTAATATTTAATTATTTAGATTATGCTAATGATTATAACTTTAATAAAAAGGTAATTTATAATAAATTTAATTCTACTTTTTTAAAATTTTCAATTGCGGCTTCTATAATATTATTTTTGAGCTCTTTTATTTATTTAATTAATTCAGAAACAAATTTTTATGCTTCAAATATGAATGAAATTTCATCTTATGAAAAAACAAAGTCAGCTTTTGAATTTTTGTCTAATAAATTCAATCAGAGTAAATCAAAAATCTATATATTGGATGAATTATCACACAGTTTATCTATTGGACAACAAAATATTAACCACTTAAAAAATTATAATTTAACTACTAAAAGATTAATAAAATAATTCTAAAATCATGAAAAAAATATTTACAATTTTATTTTTAGTTATATCAACTTCAATTTTTTCACAGAGCCTTTTTGATAAGTATGAGGACATGGATAACGTTACTTCGATACTAATCAATAGTAAGATGTTTAAAATGTTAGGTGATATGAATATTGATTCTGGTGATTCTGAAGCAGACGTATTAATAAATCAATTTAAAAGTTTAAATAGTTTAACAGTCTATTCAACAAATGATAATGAAGTTTCTAGATCAATTAGTGATGATGTCGATTCGTACGTTGAATTGAAAAATCTTGAAGAACTTATGCGTATTAAAGAGGGTAACCAAAATATTAAATTTTATGTTAAATCTGGAAGTAAAGAGTATATGGTTGATGAACTTTTAATGTTTGTTACTGGAAATGATAATTCAGTTGGAGGCAGGTCTTACGATACTGTTTTACTTTCATTATTGGGTAATATTGATCTTAGAACTATTTCAAATTTAACACAAAAACTTGACGTTCCAGGAGGAGGTGCCTTAAATAATGTATCAAATGGGCGTAAAACTAGAAGGTAGTTAGTGTTGAATAATGTTTAAAAAAATAATTTTTCAATTATTTCCTATTATTGGAATAGTTTTATGCTGCTGCAGTTCTGCACCAAGCTTACAGACGTATTTTGTAGATAATCAAGAAAAAAATGGATTTATATCAATTGATGTGCCTATTTCTGTCTTAGGCCTTGACTCTTTTGAAATGAGTTCTAGTGAGAAAGAAGCTCTCAGTAGTATTAGTAAATTCAATATTTTGTCATTTAGTCTTGATTCAATTAATCATACCAAATACTCTGAGGAATTGCTTAAAATTAACCAACTTTTCACTAATTCCAGCTATGAAAGGATTATTAGTTTAGGTAATCCCAAAGACGGTAAGGTTAGAGTTTACACAGTTGATAATAATGGATTTTTGAAAGAAATTGTAATATTTGTTAATTCGAATAAAACAGGTTTTGCAATCATTAGGGTTTTGGGCAACGAAATGGAATTAGAAAAATTTTTTAAATTACGAAGGTTATTGAACGAAATTGACTTAAGTAAACTTACCAAGATAGATTTTAATGAATTTATATTTTAGTTGAATGTTATATCCCAGTGTAATTTGAAGGTGTAATTTTCTTTAATTCTTCTTTAACTTTATCGCTTATGTCTAAATTATTAATGAATTCTGAAATTGAATTTGAGTTTATTACAGAATTAGTTCGAGTTAATCCTTTCAGAGTTTCATATGGGTTAGGATACCCTTCTCTTCTTAAAATAGTTTGAATTGCTTCAGCCACAACCGCCCAATTTTGCTCAAGATCACTTGCTATCTTATTTTTATTAATCAATAGCTTATTAAGACCTTTTATTGTTGACTTAAAAGCAATTATTGTATGAGCGTAAGGTACTCCTATATTTCTCAATACAGTACTGTCTGTCAAATCTCTTTGAAGTCTAGATACTGGTAATTTTGAAGCAAGATGCTGAAAAACAGCATTAGCAATACCAAGATTACCTTCACTATTTTCAAAATCAATAGGGTTAACTTTGTGAGGCATAGCTGAACTTCCAACTTCACCTTTTTTTATTTTTTGTTTAAAGTAATCCATTGAAATATAAGTCCAGAAATCACGATTTAAATCAATCATGATTGAATTTATTCTTTTCATTGCATCAAAAAGAGAAGCTAAATGGTCATAATGTTCTATTTGTGTTGTTGGAAAAGAATGATATAGTCCAAGTTTATTGACTAAAAAATTATTTGCAAATTTTTTCCAGTTTTGTTTTGGATAAGCTAAATGGTGGGCATTAAAATTACCTGTAGCCCCTCCAAATTTAGCTGCGTTGGGGATTTTATTTAATACTTTTAACTGTTCTTCAAGTCTAACTTTGAAAACATTAATTTCTTTTCCAAGTCGGGTAGGGGAAGCAGGTTGACCGTGAGTTCTTGCAAGCATTGGTATGTTTGACCAATCATTTGAAAGTTGCTCTAACTTATTTATGAGCTCTTCAACAAATGGAATGTATACTTTTTCATTTGCAATTTTAACACTTAACGGAATTGCTGTATTATTTATATCCTGAGATGTAAGTCCAAAATGGATAAATTCTTTATATTCACTAATTCCCAATGAATCGAATTTTTCCTTTATAAAATATTCAACAGCTTTAACATCATGATTTGTTGTGTTTTCAATATTTTTAATTTGTTTTGCATCCTCAGTTGAAAAATTATCATAAATTAATCTAAGTTCCACAAATAATTTTTCATCAAATGTTGACAATTGGTCAATTTTAGCTTCGCATAGGGCTATGAAATATTCAATTTCAATTAATATTCTATATTTAATTAGTGCTTGTTCAGAAAAAAAACTTTCAAGTTCAGTTACTTTTGATCGATATCGACCATCAATTGGAGAAATAGCATTTAAAACAGATAACGACATTTGACATATGTTAAAGATGCAAAGATATTACTTTTAATGAGAAGTTATAATTTTTATTAATCATCAATCTTTTAATTTATATTTTTGATATTCAAATTAATAAATCAGTATGTCTAAGAACTTACTATGTATTGGTCAAGTTTATCCTGAGCCTTCATCCTCTGCTGCAGGAGTTCGTTTACTTCAATTATTTGATTTATTTATAAATGATGGTTACAAAATAACATTTGCTACAACATCTTCTAAAAGTATTTATTCATATCCACTTGAAAATTTAGGAATAGATATAGTCTCAATTAAATTAAATGATTCGAGTTTTGACAATTTTATTGAAAAATTAAACCCATCTTTAGTTTTGTTTGATAGATTTATTTCTGAGGAACAATTTGGTTGGCGAGTAGAAAAATATTCTCCTAATTCTCTAAGAATACTTGATACTGAAGATTTACATTTTCTTAGAAAAGCTAGACAAAATACCATTAATAGAGATAAAATATTTTCAAAAGATTTTTTGACTACAGATATTGCTAAACGTGAACTAGCTAGTATATTAAGATCAGATTTATCTTTAATCATTTCTGAGTCAGAAATGGAAATTTTAATTAATTTAGGTATAGATTCATCATTACTATTTTATTTTCCATTTGTTTTCGAAACAAAAAATTTAACTCAAAAAAATGCATCCATTTCATTTGATAAAAGAAAAAACTTTGTTTTTATTGGAAGTTTTTTACACCCCCCAAATTTAGATACAGTTCTCCATCTTAAAAATGTTATTTGGCCTAAAATTTATTCTAAGTTTAAAAATTCAGAGCTACATATTTATGGATCTTATATAACCTCTGAGCATATGTTATTAAGTGATAAGTCTGTCAATTTTATTATTAAGGGAAGAGCTGATAATTCAATTGATGTTTTAAGTTCATATCGAGTTTTATTGGCTCCAATTTCTTTTGGAGCTGGTTTAAAGGGAAAAATATTCGATGCTATGCTAAGTGGTACTCCTTGTGTTATGTCAAGTATGGCTTCTGAGGGAATTAGTGGTCAATTTAAAATTAATGGTTTTGTTGAAAACAGTTCCATAGAATTTGTAGAAAAGGCTATTCAACTATATCTAGACAAAAAACTTTGGATTAATTCCCAAAAAAATGGCTTTAATATTTTAAAAAACAGATTTTCAACAAAAATATTTAATGCTAAATTTTTAAAGTATTTAAAATTTTTGAGTGAAAATTTGATTAGTCATAGATTAAATAATATAGTCGGATTAATTTTAAATCATCACACTTTGAAATCAACAATGTATTTATCAAAGTGGATAGAAGAAAAAAATAGATCAGAATAGAATTAAATTAACGACCTCGGCTTAAAATTTTGTACTCTTCATAACATTCACTTATAGCATCTAATATTTGAAGATCATTAGCTGTCTTGATGAAATCATCAGAATAATTGCATTCACTAACAAGAAGTTCCAAATCAATTTTATCAACTTTAAGCAGAGCTGTTAACATTTCTCTATCAAATCTAGAAGATAAAATATTTCGAATTTCGTCTTGTTCTTTAATTTTCCTTAGATTACGCATTTCACGTGATTTTTTTCCAAAAATATTATAGAGAAAGTTTGCCGGGTTAAAAATAGCTCCCAATACTTTTGTTACCATTGTTGGGTTTTTTGGACTTGATTCGTATCCAGTATTTAAGCCTGAAATACTATAACGTACATTTTTTTGAATAGGAACTTGCTTAATATCAATTTCTAAATATCCTGTGAGTTTTAATTTATTTACAACAACTTCTTCAAGAGCTAATGCGAGTTCAGTTAATTTTATTGTAGTCCTATTCCCAAAATTAATCCAATCATTAGTAACTCTTACTTTTATCGATTTATATCCCAAATATGATAAATGAATTGTGTCATTAGGTTTTGCTTCAATTTCAAATTCCCCCAACTTATTTGTTATTGTTCCATTAACTTGATTTAGGTTAACAATATTTACATTTTCAATTGGCTTATCGTTAGCACCGTCTATAATAAGACCTTTAACTATGGGCTCTGTTTGAGATTGTGTAAGTCCAGGAATTATTAAAAAAGCAATAAAAAGTAAAATCTTTTTCATAAAAAAAATCGATTCATAAAATTAATAAAGAAACTACATAAACCCAATATCTTATTTAAATTTGTCTTAAAATTAACTTATAGTTATTTTCTTCGATTTCTTCTTGGTCTAGAGCCCTTAAAATCTTTTTTTTGTGATTTCGTATTATTTGAATTTCTTCTTTTGGAAATTGATTCATTTTTTCGCTTTTCCCCTCGTCTTTTTCGACTTCTTTTCTGTTTAACTCTTTCTTTATTATCGGTTATTTCTACATTCACAAAACGTCCATTAATCTCATAATCTTTAAAAAACTCTAATATTTTAGCTAAATTATTAGTCTCAGCGTTAAAAAAAGAAAAACTATCCTTTACATCTACTTTAAAAATATCATCTTGTCTGAGTTCTAAACTATCTCTCAAAAAATCTTTTAGACTCATCCAATCAAATCCGTCTTTTTTACCAATATTAATAAAAAATCTAATCGAATTTGAATTATGTCTCTCTGCTGATTTAAGATCATTAGGGCTATTTAAGTTTTTTGCTTTAGCATAGTAATTAAAAAACCTTGAAAACTCGACCGAAAAGAATTTTTTTATTATTTCTTCCTTTGTAAGGTTTTCAAATAACTTATTAATTTCTTCAAGATAATTTTCTATTTCTTGGTTAACCTCAGTCTTATGGATTTTTTGAGCAAGGGATTTAAGTTGAATTTCACATATTTCTATACCATCTGGTATTTCTTTTTTCTCAAATTGTTTTTGAATTATTTTCTCTATTGCTTTAATTTTTCGTGCTTCACTTTTTGTTATTATCACAATAGAGATTCCATTTTTACCAGCTCGACCTGTTCTTCCGCTTCTGTGCGTATATGTTTCTATCTCATCAGGTAATTGGTAGTTTATCACGTGTGTGATATCGTCTACGTCAATTCCTCTAGCAGCAACATCAGTTGCTACTAGCATTTGAATTTGTTTATTGCGGAATGATTTCATAACTAAATCTCTTTGGTTTTGACTTAGATCTCCATGTAATGCTCCTGCATTATAACCATCTTCAATGAGTTTTTCCGCTACTTTTTGAGTTTCTCTTTTTGTTCTGCAAAAGATTACTGCAAATATTTCTGGATTTGCGTCTGCAAGTCGTTTTAGTGCAGGGTATCTGTCTCTAGAGGCGACCATATAAAACTCATGTGAAACATTTTTACTTCCAGTATTTTTATGACCAACGGTAATTTCTGTTGGGGAAAACATGAATTTTTTTGCTATTAGTGACACTTCTTTGGGCATTGTTGCTGAAAAAAGCCATGTAGATTTATTTTCAGGTGTATGAGATAAAATACTTTTAATATCTTCAAAAAATCCCATATTTAGCATCTCGTCAGCTTCATCTAAAACAGCATAATCAATTTTTGAAATATCAACTAATCGCCTACTAATCATATCTTTCATTCTTCCTGGAGTAGCTACAATTATTTGTGAACCACGTTTTATATTTTTAGCTTGATCCGTAATACTTGCACCTCCATATATAGCAGTTACATTTAGACCATTACAATATTTACCATAAAGCTTTAATTCATTTGTAATTTGTATGCAGAGTTCTCTTGTAGGAGATAAAATTAATCCTTGAGTAGTCCGGCTTTTGATATCAATTTTTTGAAGCATTGGGAATCCAAATGCAGCTGTTTTTCCAGTACCAGTTTGAGCCAATGCAACAAGATCACACTCAGTTGATAATAACTTTGGTATTGTTTTTTGTTGGATTTCACTTGGAGTTTCAAATCCTAGGTCATTGATTGCATTAAGAAGATGCTTTTCAATTCCTAAATTTAGGAATGTGTTCATTGTTGTTTTCTAAGCGTTAGTGTGTTACCTCAGAAGCTTACTTTACAATTTTGAACTCCTTATAACACATCCTCACCCTGAGGATTTGCCGCAAATGTACACTAATTAAGATTTTAATTTATTAAAATAATCAATTAATTTTTTTATTGCTATTGCTCTGTGACTAATTTTATTTTTTTCGTCAAATGATAATTCTGCAAAGGTTTTGTTTATTCCATTTGGTTTAAAAATTGGATCATAACCAAATCCGCCATCACCTTGAATTTCATTACTAATAACTCCTTCACAAACCCCTTCAAAAGTTAAAATTTCTCCTTTGTAACTAAGTGCTATTACAGTTTTAAAACGTGCATTTCGATTTTTAATATTATTTAAATTCTTTAATACTTTTTCAATATTTTTTTTTGAATTTCTTTCTGATCCTGCATATCTAGCTGAAAAAACTCCAGGATCACCATTTAAAGCACTAATTTCTAGTCCAGTATCATCAGCAAAGCAATCTAAATTATATTTTGAATTAATGTAATTAACTTTCTGTATTGAATTTTCCTTAATTGTGTGTTGTGTTTCTGGGATATCATCTTTACATCCAATATCCTTAAGACCTATGAGTTTAATATTAGTAGGAAGTAATTTTTGAACTTCTTTTATTTTATTTTTATTATTTGTTGCAAATACAATTTTAATCATAATTTATTGGTGATGATAAGGTTCATTTTTTAAAATTGTCAACCCTCTATAAATTTGTTCAACCGCAATTAATCTTACCATCTGATGAGTGAATGTCATTTTTGAAAGAGAAATTTTTGTATGGGCTTTTTCATATACACTTTTAGAAAAACCATAAGGACCTCCAATTACCATAACAATTTGCTTAATTCCCGAATTCATTTGTTTTTGAATCAAATTTGAAAAATCAACTGAACTAAATGATTTTCCATTCTCATCAAATAAAAACATTCTGTCATTCGCCATCAATTTATTAATAATTAATTCACCTTCTTTGCTTTTTTGTTTTTCTTTACTAAGTTTTTTTCTTTGTTTGGAATCGGGTATAATTTCAATTGAAAAATTTAAATATCTATTAATTCTTTTTTTAAAAGTTTCAATTAATTCCAACAACATAATATTGTCTGTTTTTCCAACTACCAATAGTTTAATTTTCATAAATCAAAGTTAAAAATAAAATAGATGTCAATTTTGTATTATAATACTTCAAATCATTAATTTAGCTTTAAAACTATACATTAATGATTAATTCGTTTGATTTTCATAAAGAGATTGATATTATTATTGCTAATGCTATTAGAGAAGATGTTGGGCAAGGCGATCACAGTTCATTGGCATGTATTCCAAATGGAACTTTTGGAAAAGCTCATTTAATTGTTAAAGATAAAGGAGTGCTTTCCGGAGTGGAGTTTGCTTTGAAAGTATTTAAGTACGTTGACCCTAAACTTCATGTGAAAATTAAAATTAATGATGGATCTATTGTTAAATTTGGAGATATTGCTTTTGAAGTCATGGGATCTCAGCAATCAATTTTGAAATCTGAGAGGGTAGTTTTAAATGCTATGCAGCGAATGAGTGCTATTTCTACAAAAACTTCCGAATTTGTTAATTTATTGAAAGGAACAAATACTAAAATTCTTGATACACGAAAAACAACTCCAGGTATACGCGCATTAGAAAAATGGGCGGTTTCAATTGGAGGAGGTGTTAATCATAGATTTGGTCTGTATGATATGATTATGCTGAAAGATAATCATATTGATTTTGCTGGGGGGATTACTCAAGCTTTGAACCAAACTGTTCAATATTTAGAGCATAATAATTTAAATTTAAAAATTATTGTAGAAGCTCGTGATATGGATGAAATAGATGAAATTATACAGCATGGAGGAGCAAATAGGATTTTGATTGATAATTTTGGTGTAAATGAAACTAAAAAAGCAGTTGATTTCATTGCAGGACGTTGTGAAACTGAATCCTCAGGTGGAATTAATGAGGTTATGTTACGTCATTATGCAGAGTGTGGAGTCGATTATATATCCTCTGGTGCATTAACTCATTCAGTTTACAATTTAGACCTAAGCTTGAAGGCCTTTTAATGAATAAATCGGTAAAAAATATATTTGAAAAGTTTCCTCTTTTGCGATGGATCATAAATTTTATCAAGTCTATTAAGCTCCCAGGATTAACTGGGCTTTCACTTTATGATTTACTTGAAATGTATATTTTGGGTATTATTCACGGTGCTCTTACTATTAGAGCCAGCGCTATTGCTTTTAGTTTTTTTATGGCAATCTTCCCATTTTTGTTATTCATTCTAATACTGATCCCCTACATACCAATTGATGGTTTTCAAAATGATTTTCTGAGGGTTTTAAATACAACATTACCACCAACTACATCCGATTTTTTTAATAAAAATATATTTGATAACATCAATAATCAGAGCACAGGTGGGCTTTTATCGTCTGTTTTTATTGTATCAATGTTTTTGATGGCAAACGGTGTTAATGCAATTTTTTCAGGTTTTCAGAATTCATATCATCAACAATTAAATCGAAATTTCATAAATCAATACATTCATGCAATTGGAGTTTCACTTTTGTTGGTTGTAATTTTAATTTTAACTATTGCTGGTTTAGGATTCATAGAAATATATGTAGTTCATCCAATTTATGAAAATTTAGATTTTTTGGATTCCTCATCTGAATTAGTGTGGTTAAATATTCTTAAATTTCTATTTTTCTCATTAATGATTTACATTGGAATTTCTGTTTTATATTTTTTTGGTAATTCAAAATTAGAAAGAAGTAGTTTTTATTCAATAGGAGCATTGTTAACTATGATTCTGGTTATTTTAAATTCTTTCTTATTTAGTGTTTATATTGATAATTTTTCCTCTTACAATCAGCTATATGGGTCAATTGGAGCGTTAGTAGTATTGATGTTTTATTTATGGTTAAATGCTATAATTTTAATACTTGGTTTTGAGCTTAATACTTCTTTGCAAAAGTTGAAAGATCTATGTTAGTTTATCATAAATATTTTGTTGATGTTATTCTACCCTTACCACTAGAGCGTAATTTCACATATGCTATTACTGAAGCGGAATCAAAATTTATTCAGCCTGGAGTAAGAGTTTGTGTCCCTTTTGGTAAAAATAAAATTTATACTGGAATAGTGTATAAATTACATAACAAAGCACCAACTTCTTATGATTGTAAGTCAATTCATTCGATTTTGGATTCTAAACCTATTGTGACATTAAATCAGTTTAGACTATGGTCCTGGATATCTGAATATTACATGTGTAATATTGGAGATGTAATGTCTGCGTCTATTCCTAACGCATTTTTGTTAAAAAGCGAAACTTTAATTTCTCAAAATCCAGATCTTGATATTGAGTCAAATAATCTTAGTGATGATGAGTATTTAGTTATTGAAGCGCTTAAACAACAGTCAGTTCTGAGAGTTGAAGAAATTCAATCTATTTTGAATAAAAAAAATGTTTTTTCAATAATAAATCCACTAATTGAATCAAAAATTTTGACTACTAGCCACAATCTTGTTAAGAACTACAAGCCAAGGCTTGTCAGATGTGTTAAATTTTCGAAAGAATTCTCAGATGAGAATTTTTTAAAAAAATTGGAAACTAAATTAACAAGAGCTAAAAAATTACGTTCAATAGTATTATCTTTTATATCCTTGGCAAGTGAGCAGTCCATAGTAAAAGTTTCTGATTTAAGGTTATTTTCATCCTCAACATCTTCACAAATAAGAACATTAATTACAAAGGGAATATTTGAGGAATTCTTTATTGAGATTGATAGAATTGGTTTTGATTCAATTAATTCTGAGCGTATAATTAATTTAAGTCATGATCAATCTACAGCATTTAATCATATAAAGAAAGAGTTAAGTAATAAGTCAGTTTGTCTTTTTCATGGAGTAACTTCTTCCGGCAAAACTGAAGTTTACATTAAGTATATCGAAGAGATCATTACATCAGGAAAACAAGTTCTTTTTTTGATCCCTGAAATTGCTTTAACATCTCAACTAGTTTTTCGTTTTAAAGAGATTTTTGGCTCAAAAGTTATTGTATATCATTCCAGATTTAACCCAAACGAACGCGTTGAAATATGGAATAAAGTTATTATGGATTCAGATGAAGCTAGGATTATAATTGGTGCTCGTTCAGCGTTATTACTACCTTTCAAAAAGTTGGGATTAATTATTGTTGACGAAGAACATGAACCATCCTATAAACAATTTGATCCATCTCCAAGATATCACGCACGGGATACAGCTATAGTGTTATCCAATTTTTTCAAGGCAAAAACAATTTTAGGTTCTGCGACTCCAAGTATTGAAAGTTATTTTAATGCAAATAAAAAAAATAAATTTGGGTATGTGCCATTGAAAAAGAGGTATAACAATGTTATGCTACCAAATATTGAATTAATTGATTTAGCAGACAAATATAAGAGAAAACGTATGGATGGTCATTTTAGTGATCGCCTAGTGGGTGAGATTAAAAATACTTTAGAATCTGGATATCAAGTTATTTTATTTCAAAACAGAAGAGGGTATTCTCCCATCATTAGTTGTAAAACCTGCGGTCATACCCCTCAATGTTCGAATTGTGATGTTAGTTTAACTTATCACCAAATTAAACAGCAATTGCGATGTCATTATTGTAGCTATACTATTTCTTTAAATAAAAATTGTAATGCTTGTGGTGGTTATGATCTTGAATATAAGGGTTTTGGAACTGAGCAAATTCAAGAAGAAGTAAAAAAGTTATTTCCAAATGCAACAGTGGAGAGAATGGATTTTGATACTACAAGAGGAAAATTTGATTACGACAATATAATAGAAAGGTTTGAGAAAAAAAATATTGATATACTTGTTGGTACTCAAATGCTTACTAAAGGACTAGATTTCAGACATGTAAAACTAGTTGGGGTTTTAAATGCTGATCAGTTAATTAATTTTCCTGATTTTAGATCTCACGAGAGAAGTTTTCAGCTTTTACAGCAAGTAGCTGGTAGGTCAGGTAGAACTGACATTAGAGGCTTAGTTTTAATTCAAACCTTTAATCCAAATCATAATATATTGCAACAAGTTTCATCAAATAGTTATGATGCAATGTTTGATGAGCAATTATTCCAGCGTAAAATATAC
>Ga0213858_10000840_pt1 | contig 14482 bp, 6 predicted proteins | sample PICome_FD_160122 | JGI IMG/M metagenome (GOLD analysis project Ga0213858, IMG submission 160122) | Coastal seawater microbial communities near Pivers Island, North Carolina, United States - PICO245 | ecosystem: Environmental > Aquatic > Marine > Coastal | place: USA: North Carolina | collected... | reverse complement strand
TTAGAGCCGGTACGCCGATACCTCTAGCCGTCTAGACGGTGGGAATAGACCACAAAAATTTTTTCAAACGTTTGAAGTCTGTTTAATACTTTTAACCTTAAATTAAAATGGCTTTTCAATCTTCTGTGAACCCGGCGCAGCTTACTCGCCCGGGTCAATCTAATGCGACGGGTGATGCCCGCGCTCTCTATCTGAAGCTTTTCAGTGGAGAAATGTTCAAAGGCTTCCAGCACAACGCTATTGCTCGTGATCTGGTTATGCGTCGTACGCTGACCAATGGTAAGTCTCTCCAGTTTATCTACACTGGTCACACCAAGGCTGAGTACCATACTCCTGGTAACAGCATCCTGGGTGATTCCAACGGTGCACCCCCGGTGGCCGAGAAGACCATCACGGTCGATGATCTGCTGATCAGCTCTGCTTTCCTGTATGATCTCGATGAAACCCTGTCGCACTACGACATGCGTTCTGAGATCTCCCGTAAGATCGGTTACGCTCTTGCACAAAAGTATGATCGTCTGATCTTCCGTGCCCTGACTCGTGGTGCACGTGCTGCTTCTCCTATCACCAAGGCTGGCTATGTTGAGCCCGGTGGTACTCAGATCCGTGTTGGTTCTAACGCACAAGCCTCTGATGCTTACAACGCTCAGAGCCTGACCACTGCTTTCTTCGATGCTGCTGCAGCTCTCGATGAAAAGGGTGTGTCTCAAGATGGTCGTGTGGGTGTCCTGAACCCGCGTCAATACTATGCACTGATTCAGGAAGTTGGCAACAACGGACTGATCAACCGTGACGAGCAAGGCGCTGCCCTGCAGTCCGGTCAGGGCATTGTGGAGATTGCTGGTATCAAGATCTACAAGTCCATGAACATTCCGTTCTTCTCTCAGTACGGTACCAAGTTCGGTACTGGCTCTGCCACTAACCCCGGCGTTACCGATCCTGGTAACACTGGTTCGTTCGTGTCTGAAGCTGTTGAAGATGCTGCTAACGATGTTACCGGTATCAACAACGAGTACGGTGAAGAAACCGAATTCGCTAACAGCTGTGGTCTCATCTTCCAACGCGAAGGTGCTGGCTGTGTGGAAGCTATCGCTCCTCAGGTGCAAGTCACCAGTGGCGATGTCTCCACCATCTATCAGGGTGATGTGATCCTGGGTCGTCTCGCCATGGGTGCTGACTACCTGAACCCTGCTGCTTGTGTTGAGCTGTACGCTGGTACTGCTACTGCACCTGCTGCATTCTGATCTCTTCTTTACGGGAGCCTCTTCGGGGGCTCCTTTTTTTTAATTCTTTATTGAGAATAATACTCATTTGCAATTATGCCTTACCTAACTACTGGCTCCACTGAGCTTAAAGCTGTTAATCAGATCCTGGCGTCAGTTGGTCAGGCTCCTGTAACCACGTTGACAACTGAAGAAACCCTTATTATTAGTGAAGTTAGTCGGTTTACTGGATCTATTTCTGGCACTACTTTGACTACTGAAACTGCTAACATTCCTGTCGGTACTTACATTGGCGGAACTGGTGTTACAGATGGTACGTCTATTGCTGTTGCTGGTGTGGAAGCTACTCCAGCTACTGACCCTGTTACGTATGACTACACTGTGAACATCTCACAGACTGTGGCAGAACGTACGCTAACACGTAATGAGGTTACTACTAGAGTTGAAACTCAAACCAACCCGGACGTTGCGATTGCACTCAACACTTTGAGAGAAGTGTCACGTGAAGTACAGTCTGAAGGCTGGACCTTCAATACAGAATACGATTATAAAATTACACCCGATTCTAATAACGAAATTAAAATTGCAGATGATGTTCTTCAGATGGATCTTAATCAGAAGTATCCTGAGAACATTGAAAAGGAAGCTGTTTTCCGTGGAGGTAAACTTTACGACAAAAAAGCACACTCTTATAAATGGACTGCAGAAACTGTTTACGTAGATATCCTTTGGTATTTTGAATGGGAAAATATCCCTGCTCCTATCCAGGCTCACATTGTCGCACGTGCTGCAGCTATTGTGTCTAGCCGTATTATCGGTGATGGTAATCAATACCAAATGCTACAACAAAAAGAAGGTATTACTCGTGCTCAAGCTATGGAGTATGAGTGCAGCCAAGGTGATTATACATTCTTTGGATCACCTGATAGCGGTAACTTCTACCGTCCTTACAAACCGTTCCATACTTTGCAACGCTAATGGCAGCAATCACTCAAACAACTCCTAATTTTCTAGGTGGTGTATCCCGCCAAAATGACGACAAAAAACTCCCTAACCAGCTGACTGAGTGTATTAACGGTTACCCTGATGCTACCTATGGTCTTCTAAAGCGTCCTGGTATGGAGCATATCAATGTGCTTAAGAAGGCTGATGGCACTGCTTTTAGTAAATCAGAGTTAGAAGATGCTGCTTGGTTTTTCATTGACCGTGATGACGCTGGTTCTTATGTCGGTGCAATTAAAGGATCTAACATCTACGTTTGGACTAAAGAAGATGGTACCTTTTGTACTGTAACTAACAACGGTTCATCATACCTGACTGGTACAAAGCAGTCTGATTACCATTTCCGCAGTGTGCAAGATGTTACAGTTATTACTAACAAAACTGTGACAACAGCTATGCAGGCGGATGCTACCTATGTGGCTAACGCTGTTGCTACTATCAACCTTAACGAGCTGTCTGAAAACGACTATACCGTTACAATTCAAGGTATTGAAGCTACGGTTAGCGCACAAAGCACAACAACATTTGATGATTTTCTTGTCTACGATTCCAGCGATGTAAACACTAATCATCATTTGGTCGATAAAATTAAAAGTGTTATTGACGCCCAGCATACAGCATCTAACTCAGACTTTGATGGTGTCTGGTCTGTAGAGGCTTACACTAATAGTCTTGTTATTAAACGTACGTCTGGTACTAATGCCTTTGTGTCAGACTATACACAACCAACTGGGACTCCCCTAGGCTTTACAATTACAGCCAAAGGTGGTGTAGGTAATGTTGGTATCGATGTTTTCCAAGATAATGTCAGGGATGCTGCTGATCTTCCTGCTGAATCTTTTGATGGACACCGTGTTAAAATTGTAAATACAAACTCTACAGATGATGATTATTATCTTGAGTTTGAAGCATTTGATGGTACACGCGGTAAAGGTTATTGGAAAGAATCAATTGCTAGAGATGTGTCTCCTGGTTTAGATGCGTCAACCATGCCGTATCAGCTAGAGAACACTGGTGCTACTACGTTTACATTCGGACCAATCACTTGGAAGGATAGACAGGTTGGTGATGATATCAGTAATGCACCGCCATCTTTCATTGGCTATAAACTTACATGCTCCTTTTTCTATGCCAACAGGTTTGGTGTATTGGCAGAGGATAATGTGTTCTTTGGTGTAGCTAACGACTCATTTAACTTCTTTGCAAAATCAGCTCTTGTTCAAGTTGACTCAGACCCTGTTGATCTCAGTGTCTCAAGTGTACGTCCCGTCGTACTAAATGATGTCCTACCTTCTCCTCAAGGTTTGCTGCTGTTTAGCAGTAGACAACAATTCCAGGTATATGCTGCTAGTGCTAACACGTTGACACCTAGTACAGCTGTTATTAGGTCAATCTCTAGTTATGAGATGTCCTCAAACATTTCACCTGTAGATGTCGGTACTGCTACTGCATTTGTCAATACTGTACCTGGTTATGGTAAGCTGTTTACTATGCAGCTAGGGGAGATTGAACAAAGCCCTTTGGTGATTGATATCAGTAAAGTTGTATTGGAATGGATTCCTGATACTATTGATGATCTTTCAGTTAGCTCACAGAACTCCATCATCATGCTGACTGACCGTGATTCATCTTATATGTTCCTTTACAGGTTCTATAACAATGGACAACAGAACCTGTTCCAAGCATGGGTCAAATGGCAGCTGGTTGGTAAAATCCAAGCTGCAGAGATTATTGACGATGATGTGATTGTCGTTTCTCAACACGAAGATCAGTATACACTTGGTAAAATTACCTTAGACCAGATCCCTACAGGAGACGTTACAGCGACCACCAGTGGTATGACTGGTAACCCGTGTCTAGATATGGCAACACGTCCCGTCAAACCTCATGCTTCTGTTGACGCAGTTGTGTATGATGAGACAAATGACATCACTAAAATTTACGTACCATATACACCAATTGACGACAAGGAAGCTGTAATGTTCTTGGCTGTCCCTAGTGCAGATGTAGATACTGATTCCGCTATTGATTCAGATATTGGTTACTATACTTCTGCTATTGAACGTATAGAAACTGGTACTAGTTATAGGTACTTTGAGGTTAAAGGTAACTTTACAGACTATGCTGACGGTATTATTGTAGGTTATGGTTATGACTTTGAAGTAACTCTACCTAAGTTCTACTACCGACCTCAAGAAAATATGGCTGATTATACTGCTACATTAACTATTTCAAGGGCTAAATTCTCTGTCGGTAGGACTGGTGCTATCCGGTTTAAACTTAAAGCGGATGGATCTAATGAATGGAAAAATGTAGAACATACAACGATTGGTGATGTTTATTCTGCAGATACTAATCCTGTAAAAGATGAACGTCAGTTTATCGTACCCATCCATCAACGTAACACTAATTTTGAACTTAAAGTGACAAGTGATTTCCCATACCCTGTGTCGTTGGTATCGATGATGTGGGAAGGTAACTATTCCCCACGATTCTATAGGAGGGCTTGATGTTTAATCCAAAAGATAATCTACTAGAGCAGCAGCTTGCAGTTTCTGGTCTGGAGATGCAAATTGACCCAGTTTCAGCTGGTTTAATAGTAGGCGGCTCCTTAATTTCAGGATTTGCCGGAATGTTTGGTGCTAAATCATCAAACTCTGCAGCTAAAAAAGCTGCTAAAGAGCAGAAAAAATTTAACAAAAAAGTTGCTAAACAAACCAACGAATTTAACGATTTGTTGGATGAAGTTGAGTATACTAACTACATGGCGATGCGCGATTACAGCCATGAAACCAGTTTAAATAACTGGAATTATGGTAATGTAATCCAAGATTATAAGTACCTAGCTGATACAAAAGAGTACGAAAAAAGCTTAGCAATTGGAAATGCACAGCTAGGTTTGAATGCTAAAGGTGCTGCTCAAGGTATTCAAGCAGAGCAAGATGCACTAAATGAAGCGTTTATACAAAACGAACTGGCCCGTACCAATAATCTTTCTTCTCTTAATGCAGTTCTAACAGAACAGCGGTTTAATCAGCAAGCTGAGAATTTTAAAAGAGCTGATCTAGATCTGGCTGAAATGTCTAACATGACAGCAAGGCAAACCTTGGGTCTGGAAAGGATGGATAAGATGGCTGATCGTAAGTCACTTGCTATCCAGATGGGTGATACATTCCTTGATTTAGAATCAATTGGTCTGGAAAAAATTGGTACTCAATATGATCTACAGCAATTAGGACTTGATTCACAAGACATCGGTCTACAGCAACAGTCGTTGGGATTTGATCTTTCGTCTTTAGATGTTGATAGAAAAAATCTTGATCTTGCTAGATTGTCTCGTAAAGCTGATCGTCAAGAGCAGCAGGTACGGTTACAAGGTATTAAAAGTACTCAAAAGTTTGGACAAGAAGCTATCCAAACCAATTTAGATCAAATGGCTAGTAGTAATACAGCCCTAAAGACATCAGCAATGATTCAAGGTTTGATTGCTCAGGGTCAGGTTGAAGCTACAGGTCAGGCTGGTAAGTCTACTGCTAAGCGTAAACAATCAACGTTGGCGGACATGCAGCGTAGCCTTATGGCTTTGGACAATGAAATGGCTGGTAGGTATAAACAAGCTGCAATGCAGGCAGCTCAAATCAATGCTGATGCTAGTTTGGCTAGACAAAATGTCAGTATTGACCTACAACGTATTGCTCTTGCTGAAGCTGGTATTGACCTGCAAGAACAAGATATCGATATTGCAGCAGGTAAGATTGGTCTTCAAATGGGTCAGCTTGGTTTGCAACAGCAGGGTATCGGTATTCGACAGGGCCGTGTTGGGTTGGCTCAAGGTCAACTTGATATTAAAGCTGATCGTGTTGGTTCAGCTCAGGCTCAACTTGGAGTTCAAGGTGAACGTATTGGCATTCAAGAGGCTGGCATTGATGTTAGAGAACGTGATCTTGACATCTCTCTTGCTGGTCTGCAGCTTGATAGAGAAGGTATTGGTCTTAATGAAGCTAGGATTCAAGAGGCTATTAACCAAGCTCAGTATGACTATAATTATAATGAAGCAGTCCTTACTGCTAACATGGATAGTCGAATTAAAGAAGCTGAGCGTAATGTTGAGCAGATTCAGCTGGAACGTGAGGTTGCTGATATCAACACAGTAGAAAACATTATGATTAAACCTGAGCAACTGCCTTACGCACCTGAACCTCAGATGCCTCCTGAGCGTATCTTTGTCGAACGTATGGAAGCTATTCCAGGATTTGTACCGCCTCCACTGCAACAAAACGTTTGGGCACCGCTTATTTCTGGCATTGGTAATGCTTTGACTGGTGTTGGAGGTCTCAAAGGATAATAGATTATGGCACGTATTCAATACAACCCCTCTGCACTCAGTAGGGGGTTTAGAGCACCACAATTAAGTACAGCGGGTATCAACCGGATGCGTGAAGAAAGCAACCGGATTATCCAAAATATGCAAGAGCGACGGCAGGCTGAAAACGAACAGCGTGCTAGAGACTTGCAAGCCATGAAAGAAAACGCTGCTTATCAAGAGCAGCGTATGGCAGAAAACCAAGAGATTGCAATGCAGAACCTTAAAAATGAGGGGATGCAACAAATTGCTGATGCAAAAGTAGGGGCGCAACAAGCCGCTATTGATGCTGAAGCAATGCAAAATGTGTTGGGCAGTTTTGCAGAATTTAGCAAAAAAGCAGCAGGTATTTTAGCACAGCAAGAACTTGCAAAACGTAAGAAAGCAGAAGAGGCTGAAATTGCCGAAGGCTTAGCGTCAATGAGTTTGGAGTATTCTCCAGGTCAGATGACCAGAATGCTTGCGGAAGATACTAGAGATCAGGGGGCTATTTACCTTGGCACTAACATTAATGTAAATGGTGCTCAAAGAAACGAAGATGTTGTAGATACAAAGAAGAACCACTCTGCTAACGTTGCGTTCTCTGGTGCAGCAATGGATGCTGTGCTTAACAGAGACATGCCTAGAAATTATGTCACATTGTTAGATAAACGTCTAAACACTACAGACAAAATTTTTACAGCTGAAGACGGTAGAAAATTTAGTGGTACTGACGCTAAAAAGGATCGTTATCTTACTGGTCAACTTGGTCTGATAACCAAGAAAGATGTACTTAAGCTTCACGGTGTTAATGATGTAAGCCGTGTTGCAAAAGGCTTAGGAAAAATTGATCAGATCAATGAAAATTATTTCAACCGAGCCAGGAAGGAAGAGGCAGAACTTTTAGATCCTTCTGTGGAGCAAAGGGCTGGTAATAGAGAATCAGGTGGTACAACCCGTGATTTTGAAATGGCTTTTCAAGATCGCAGGCTTTACTTTGATGCTTCTTATGCTCACGATAAGTTTCAAGAGCTTGCATCTTCCGATCTTGAAGTCGATATTGAAGAATTTAGGAATGCTGACTTAAAAGGTAATGGTAACACTTATGATAAAGAGTTTCCTAAGCGCTGGACTAAAATTGAACAAGCTCGTAACGCTGCCTTTGTAAAACAACAGAAACTAAAGGACGACTTTAAAAAAGCAGAGGATCGGGAATGGGTTAATGCTAATATTGATAGCATTCAAAAAGCTTACGAGCAAAACCCCAATCAAGCGGCGATGCTTATTAGGCAACGTTACCATGGAAAAGCAATGGCTGTCCCTTCTGTAATCAGCAGGATTGAATCTGCTGCTATGGAAAGGAACAAAGATTTGATGACATATCAAGTCCAAGAACGTACTAGGTTTGGTATTCTTGATCTAAGTTTTGTAAATAGCATTAGAGACCCTTCATTGCAAAAGAATGCAAGAAAGGCTTTTGAAAGACAAGAAGAGAGCAAGTATGGTCCTGAATCGTTGGGTATTAAAAAGGGTTTTAAAGCTACTGCTAGAGCCCTTACTAAAATTAATCCTAATGAACAACAAGGTAGTGCTCAAACATTTTTGGTTCAAGCACGTCTTGAGTCTGAATACATGAAAGCACTTAAGCTAACTAACGACCCACTCAAGGCACTTGAAAATGTTAATAAATTGGTTGATGCTGCTAGCAATGGCGATAAGTCCAGTCCCTTTTATATTGACCCAGGTTTAGGCGATAACAACCGACCAGTGTTCCCTAATATTGAAACTTCTGATAGAGAAGTATCAGAAATGAACACTTATATTGACAAACAAGTTGCTAAATCTGGGTTAGCTGTTGTAGAAAAAGCATTTGCATTGGCTGATAGTAACCAGATGGACACAGCTTATACATCTTCACTTTCAGGTGTTGTTCAATATCCTCCTGGTATTCTTAAAGTTGCTGAGCAATTTAATTTGAAACCAAGTGAAGTTTTCAATGCACACCGTCAGGCAAACAACGCCGCAACAGGAGAAAACAAACCACTGCTTACACCATCTCCTGCTAGCACACTGCTTGACAATGTGTCGCCTGAAATGCGTAAATTGTTCTTGTCTGACGAACCTGCAAAGATTAACCGTGGTTCTGCTATGTTAACTGGTCAACTCCCACGTCGTGCTAGTATGGGTGGTAGGTCGTTTAACCCTGCTTCTGTACCTAACAACTATGGAGAGCCTATTGCAGCCGCTGCAGAACGTAACAACATCCCTCCTGACATCTTGGCTGGATTAATTGCTACTGAAAGTAATTTTAATCCTAAAGCTGTAAGCAGTGCTGGTGCACAAGGTTTAGCCCAATTTATGCCACCAACTGCTGCTGAGTTTGGTGTAAATGTTAACGATCCAATGTCTTCTATTGATGGTGCAGCTAGGTACTTGAGGTATCTGCTGGATTATTTTAATGGTGACATGAATCTCGCTATTTACGCTTATAACGGCGGTATGGGTAACATTGAAAGATATGGTGGTCCTATCCCAGGCAACCGAGAAAATGAAGAGTATCTTCAAAAAGTCCTAGACAATTCTACTAAATACAGATGAAAGATCCCTCAGAATACTCCGATCTAGGTGCGGATTTTGTGTTGGATGAACAAGAGCGTCAAACTCAACTTTCTGCTGAACAGATCCAAGAGATCGAGCAGAGGTTGGCAGCACCTCAAGAGGTGGCACCGACGCCCGAGTCACAACCCAAAGAAGCTGCTACGGCAGCACCTGCCGCGCCCCAGGTCGCAACTGAGTCTCGGCCTACGGGCGAGCAACCAAAACAAAAACCTCGTCTTTTCCAAGGGTTGACATATTTTGGTCAACCTATTGGTGAAACAGGTCAGCAAGTACAAGAACGTCTTAGTGCACCAGGTCAAGGTCTTATCGACTTTGGCGTAGATGCCTTGAACCAAGGACTTAGTGTCATCATGCGGGGCTTAGAGATTCCTAAGATCCCCAAAACTACAAAATATGAAGATGAGGTAGCACAAACTACACGTACAATTTCTTCTGTTGTTCTACCTACCTTGCTTACCCAAGGCACTGGTATGGGTCTTGCTGGTAAAGCACAAGCAGCAGCTACTAGCAAACTCGGTGCTAGTGCTAAAATTAACCAATTGGGTAACACAGCTTTTATGAAGTTTGTGGGCACACGTGGTGTTGAAGCAGGATCAGCAGTTGCTGTTGGTGCTATTAGTTCAGAGTACGAGACAGGTGACAACCTGGCTGGTATGTTAAAGAAATCTTTCCCTAAAACATACGACTTTATTCCTGACAACTGGGCTACCCTTGCTGGGGATAGTCCAGACCTCAAACGTCAGAAAAGCATTAACGAAGATCTAGCTTTAGGGTTTATGATTCCTATGGTTGGATTTGCTGGTAAATTTGTAAATGCTGTCAGTGAAGTAAAAGACGTATTTAAAAACGCACCTAAAATTGTTGGTGAAAGTGATCAGGCTGTTAAATACCTTGCAGCTAATAAACCAAAAACTACCAGTGAAGTACCTGAAGAGGCTATGCTTGAGTACCAAGCTAAGCAAGATGAGGCACTGGATGAACTTGGTTATTACAATTCAAGTAAAGCAACTGATCCTAATATCCCTCTTAAAGGTGTTCATGACCTGTATGAGTTCCGTGAGACTGGTATACGTACTGTAGATGACTTTGGTATTGTTGGCGCTAGTATTGACGCTGCACGTATCCAAAGTAACAAAGGTACTGTTTACGGTCGTCTTGGCAACTTTATTAGTGGTCCTGCACTTAAATACGGTGCTGAAACGCCTGGTGGTGTCGAAGAGATTACCCTAGGTTTGACTAAGCAACTTAAAGAAGCTGATCGTGTTGGCATGGTTGCTGATGACTTTACTGTAACTGCAGATGAAGTAGCTGAAGCTGGTGACAACCTTGTTCTAGAACTGTTTGACCCTTCTGCTAGCATTGAAGATATGCGGCGGATGTTGGACCCTCAAATTATTAAAAACGAAGCAGGTGTAGAAGTTCTCACTAAAGAAGGTTATGCAGATGCCCTTAGCTCTGTTAACAGCTTGGTAAAAGAATTTAAAGGTATGGATATTGCCCGTGCTCAAGCCTACACTGCTACGTCTATGGCTGGACAGATTGCAGACCTTTCTGAAGGTATGCGTCTTAACCGTGGGTCTATTTCTATTGAAAATGCTCAAGAACAGATCCTTGATAAGATTAACTTCCTGCAACAGTTGGTTGGTTCTACTCGTTATTTTACAACTCAAAAGAAAGGTCTTGCTGCTCTTGGTGAGCGTGCTAAAAACTTGTTTAAATCTCCTGAACAGATTGCGCAAGAAATTAAAGAAAACTACCCTACAGCACTTCGTCAAATTCAATCTGATAGTGAGAAGTTTACTGAGAACTGGATGTGGTTGCAGGAGAATCGTCCTGACATCTTGGATTCATTTTTAGAGTTGTATGAGTTGAGTGATGGTCGTATCAACACCATCGCTAAGATGAACGAGGACATCCTCAACAGCTTTGTTAACTTCCGTCCTATTTACGATCCTAACCCTGAGCAACCTAACATCATTGCACAGGCTGTAAGGTCTAATTATTTTAACAGCTTGCTGTCGGCACTTGGCACTGCTGCTAGGGCACTGTACGGCAACCTAAGTGGTCTTGTAGCTGAACCTGTAGCATACTTTGGCGGTGCACTTCTCCGTAAGGATATGAAGGCACTGCAGCGCGGCTGGATGGCTTATAGCGCTATCTTCGATACACAACAGAAAGCCTTGCCTTATGCTGGCAACCTGTTTATGAAGGCGTCTCAAAATCCTAATTCTGTTAAAGGTCAATCCCGTCTTGACTTGGTTATTAAGCAAGAGGATAAACTAGAGCAGTATCGTTATATTGCTGAACAAGAGGCTGCACGCGGTAACAGTGGTTTTAAATTCCTTGTTAAGCAATACGAGGAGATGCAAGCTATGGCTGCTGATCCTGTGTTCCGTCTTGTACCTAACTTGTTTACTGGTTTTGACGCTTGGACTGGTGCTACCCTTGCCAATGCTCAAGCACGTTTCCGTGCTATGGATGAGCTAGAAAAGCTGGGTGAAGCAGCTACACCTGCTCGAATTAAAGAGCTGGCTACAGCTGAATACAACAGTATGTTTGATGCTAGTGGTCTTATCCAAGATAAGGCTGTTAAGTATAGCAATGCTGATATTGCACTTAACCTTGACACTGGTCTTAGCAAACAGGTCGATGGTCTTCTCCAAACGCTACCTGGTTTGACTCCGTTCCTCACGTTCCCCACAACGATGATGAACATGGTACGTGTAGCAGATGATTACATCCCTGCACCGTTTAAGTCTTTCCAAAAGGACATCAACGAGCTTGCCTATACTTCTATCCAAACCTTTACGGAAAACCCTGAGTCCATTGATCGCATTCTTTCTGCTCGTGGGCATAAGGTTGATCAGATGGATGAAATTTCAAAGATTAACACATTGGTTGATCTGAAGAACCGTACACTTGGACGTAAAGCTATTGGTACTTTTATTACCTCTATGGTTATTGGTAGTGTTATTAAGGACAAACTATTTGGTGATGGTTTGTTTAGTGTTACTGGTGATGGTTCTGTTGACCGTCAACTTGACGCAGCACGACGTAAAAACAGTAACTTTAAACCACGTTCAGTTATTGGACCTGACGGTACTCGGTTTGAGTACAATGAACTGCTTGGTCCTGGTCTAAGTAACTGGGTTGCAGCTGTTGCTAACGTGGCTGATAACTTCGACATGCTTGGTGAAGCTGCCACTGAAAACGCTTTCCAAAAACTTAGCTTTATTCTAGGTGGTGCACTGACTGATGCTGCTGGTATCTCTGCATTGCGTCCGTTGGTGGAAGTTATGAGTGGTAATGAGTATGCTGCTAACCGTTGGGCTGCTGGTCAGATCAACTCTATTGGTCCGTTGGCTGGTATGCGTAATGAGTTTGGTAGGATTCTTGATGGTGGTCTTAAAGACTTCAATAACAACATTATCGAACAACTGGCAAACCGCAACCAAATGATTGGTCTTATTGATCAAACAAACCGTTTGCCCACTATTATTAGTCCTGTTAGCGGTGAAGCTCCTAACAAATATAGTATGCTCCAACGTATCTACAATACATACTCTCCTTTGAAGATCCATCCAGCTATGTCAAAGGAAGAAAAGTTCTTGTATGATATTGAGTATGATGTATCTTCTGCATTTAAAACACGTAATGGTGTAGACCTTACTGCTGATGAACGTAACGAACTGAATGCTGAAATGGGTCGTATGGGTTACTTCCGTAAGGAGATTTCTCGTATTGCTAAGACAGCTGAAGCTCGTAATACAATCAAAGAGTTGAAGATTATGCGTCGTCAATTCGTTGGTTCAGAAGAGGTACCCATTGATAAGTATGATCAAATCCATCTGATGCTACGTAGAGCACAGAAGGATGCAGAAGATCTTGCATTTAATAATCTTGAACCTGAAATGCGTAATGCTATTGAACAACGTATTCGGGTAAGTAAAATTAACGATCAACGTGCCCAAATGGGTATTATGCCAATTCCAACTAACCGTTATTAAACAACATGACGTGCTCTGACGTACAAACAATTCAAGCTGGAAACGGGTCAAAGACACAATTTTCTTTTGACTTCCCGTACATTTTTAAATCTGAAATCCACGTTTATTTTTGGAACGCGGTAACAAAAGAATACGACGAAAAACTTACGACAGATAGCACCTATCCCTGGCAGATTACTGATGCTAACCCCACTATTGTGGAGTTTACTGGTACTGCTCCTCCGTCACCTGCCACCCCAGTTGACCCTGGAGAACCTACGGTTGACAACGTTAAGATCCGTCGTATTACTCAGGTAGACGACATCCGAGCGTTGTTCAACCCTGGTTCAGCCATCAGGTCTGATGATCTTAACAAGAACTTTGAGCAGCTTCGATACGCTATTCAAGAAAGTAATTGTCCAGGTATTCCTGATGACGTTGATCAATATTTGAAGGATTATTATTGGGATCGTTACGACAATACGTTGTACGATGGTGATACTTGGGTCAGCGATGATACCAAGATTGCATCTGCTGAGGCTATTGATGATCGTATTGATAGTAAGATTGATGCTGCTATCACTACTGACATTGCTACTGATGGCACAGGTATTACCGTTACAAACGATGGTGACGGTACTATTACCCTTGGTCTTGGTTCTAGTTCTGTTGACTTTGACCGTATCAAAGCAGAAGACGTTATTACTTATGCTGAGCAAAATGCTGGGTCACCGACCGCTTCTGATAATAATATCTTCACTGCATCAGCAGCTGCACGTCGTTTTGACACGCTTGTACAAACCAGTACACCATCTGGTAGTGATTGGGAAACCGGTAAAACTTGGTTGCAAAACGATGATGACCTGACCCTTTCTGTTTGGAATGGTTCTGCATGGACTGGTGTTGCTTCTGGTGGTACCTTTACCAACCAACCTAAGGTTGTCTATGTTGACGCTAGTTCTGGTGATGACAGCAACGATGGTCACCGCATTAGCCGCCCTAAACTGACTATTAAGGCTGCTATTCAACAGATCAACAATGATGCTACTTATGGTGATGGTAGTGTTGTAATTGTAGCTGCAGGTGTGTATCAAGAGGCTGCACCTATTCAAATCCAAAAGAAAAACGTTTCTATTATTGGACAAGCGTTGCGGAGTTGTATTGTACACCCAACGGTTGCTACTCAAGGTGACCAAAGTACAGGTAACCACGCATTGTTTGAATTGAACAGCGGTTCATTTATCCAAAACCTGACGTTGACTGGCATGAAAGCCGGTAGCTCAGGTACTAATACTGTTGATTCTGTTCTT
>Ga0213858_10000839_pt1 | contig 14510 bp, 20 predicted proteins | sample PICome_FD_160122 | JGI IMG/M metagenome (GOLD analysis project Ga0213858, IMG submission 160122) | Coastal seawater microbial communities near Pivers Island, North Carolina, United States - PICO245 | ecosystem: Environmental > Aquatic > Marine > Coastal | place: USA: North Carolina | collected... | reverse complement strand
TGGCGGATACAAGGGTGGTAAAGGTGGTGATGGCACTGTCACCAGCCCTGATACTGCAGGTGGTGGTTCATATACTGGTACTGGTGTCACGAATGTTACAAGCTCTATTCTGCCGGGTTATGCTGATCCAGGCAGTGGTTCTTATGATGGTGCGCCAGACGCAGGTCAAGTGGTAATAACTAAACTATGAGCAAACTAAATAGTAGTTCACAACAACTTTTATTATAAGGTATATTATGAGTGATATAGTAAAAAAAGAAACAAGTACAGAATTAAAAGCAACAGATCCGATAACATTTGGTATTACTCCAGTATCAAAAAGTAAGATCAATCCACAGGCTGTTGCATTAGTAAACGAGTTCCTACCAGAACTTGACGAGAAGACAAAGTTCTTTGATAGGAATAACTCTCAGACTACATTATCAATGATGTCTTTGACCATGTTGAATGGTCACTCACCTCACAGGATGTTGCGACAGGTTCTTGCAGAAACTGAGAAACGTAAGATGGCACTTGCAGAGGCGCAAGTTAATCACGCGAAAGCATTAAAGAAAATAGAGAAGTTACAAGATAAAATATTCTTAGATCCAGATAACAATGTTTTAAATGCAAAACTACGTGCTGCGTTTGTAGGTATTGAAATGATGGAAAGTAAGATAAACGGTTCTTTTAAAGACATTGCAACATTAATCACTGCATATAATAATTTAAAAGAAAATTATGGAATTGAGGATTGGACAGAAGAAGAGTTTGAAAACTCTGAAAAGAAACACCATGTAAGACGTGGGTTCGAACTAATGTATCGTAATCTCATGGATGGTGGTCGTGCAAGTACTGCAACTATCGAGTACATGCAACAGTATGGTGTTCATCCACAGGTCGGGTTTGTAGAAGTACAAGGATACATTACAGTTGTAAACGAATTGATTTCAAAACAACAAATCCCACATTCAAATCATCTTGAAGAGTTTTTAGATGCTATGGCAGATAAATACTACAAAGAATCGGATAAGACAACGCAACGTATTTTTGGGAAAGAGAATATTACTAACTCAGAAATCATGAGTCTGATGGATAAAAAAGATGGTGAATCTCAGCAATCTGAGACAGAATAAACAGGATCAACAAGGAACTTCAGGGTTAGATTCTTCAGAGGTGTCTGCACTTTCAGGTTCTGGTACAAGTGTGTTTGATACACTGGACTCTTTACCAAATACAGGGTTGACTGCAGGAAGTAAAGCATTAGTTAATGATGTAAATCGATTATACATTTCAGATGGTAGTGGTTGGTATAATATAGATCTAAACACTGGATTTACTCCATACTGGTTAACAGAACCAGATGCAACTTATACTATTGCAGATTCTCAAACTCCATTAACAGTTACTGCAAAAGCACTAGACTCAGATGGCACTACACCAATAAATCAAAGTTTTGGATCTGATTCAGCCCAATATATGGTTAGTGTTACCAATGATTCATCTGTATTTACATTTATACCCAAAAGTGCTGACAGCATTGGTATCGAGGTTGGTGCAGGTAACTTAACAGATTCCAATGGAGATTTCGTATATACATTTAAGTGGAGTGATGGCATTAATTTTGTATCAAAAGCGGTTACTATTTCATATAGCCCTTCTAGTGGTGCAATTATACCTTATGGTGGTTCTAGAGCTATTAGTGCAGCTGGAAGACAAGATGGTATCTATTTGCAAATAGATTATTATTCTATACCTACTACAGGAGATGCTCAAGACTTTGGCGATTTACCTAGAACTCAGAGAAGCGGAGGCGCTGGTGCTTCTAACGGAACCAGAGTCGTTATTACTGGTGGCAACCTTAATAACTTATCAAGTAATGTTATGGATGAGGTTGTATATATAACAACATCTACTTTAGGTAATGCTCAAGACTTATGTTTTCTAAATACAGATAGGTATCGACATGAAACTGTTAGTGACGGTACATTAGCAATTACAGCTGGTGGTCGTAAAGGTGGAACCTCTTTTACTACTATAGATGAAATAGAAAAACTGACTATTGAGTCAACTTCAAATGGTACTGATTTTGGTAATTTAAGCGAGGCCCTATATTACACAGGTGGATGGTCATCTTCAACTAGGGCTGTTTTTATGGGTGGTTACACTGCTACCTATGATGGAAGTTCTTTTCTAACAAATAACATAGATTATGTTACAACTGCTACCCCAGGCAATGCTTCAAGTTTTGGAACTATATCAGCAGGAAAAGTTCAAGAAACATCTGGAGTAGGTGATGATACTAGAGCAATTATGATGGGCGGACGAAAACAGGGAAGTCCAAATCCTAGTCAAGTTGAAGAATTTATTCAATACATAACAATCGCTACTTTAGGTAATACACAAGACTTTGGTGATTTGCTAGGTAATTATAGTGGCATGGGAACTGGGTCAGATGGGACTTATGCTTGTTGTCATGCACCATTTAATGGTAGTGCTGCCACAAATATTATTGAAAGAATCACAATCCAGACAACAGGTAATTCGACTGATCATGGTGATTTAACAGTTAACTCATCTTATACAGCTGGTTCAGCAGGATATGCTGCATAAATAACTTTACATTATATAAAAACTGTGATATAATAACTTTATGATTGACTTGAAACAAATACATGAAATGTGGTCTGAAGACTGCAAGATAAACCAGATAAAACTTGACGAATCATCACGTGTGACTCCTACGTTACATGCCAAGTATCTGGAACTTCTATCCCAAACAAAACTCATGTTGAAACGTGCAGAGTTTGCACAGAAGTCTTTATTGAAAGACAAGTGGTTATATTACAATGGAAAGATGTCTCAAGAAGAGTTAGAGGAGAAAGGTTGGGAACCAGATCCTTTTAACGGTCTAAAGATACTCAAAGGTGAAATGGAACACTACTACAATTCAGATCCAGAAATACAGAAGTCTGAAGAGAAGATAGAGTATTACAAGACTGTGATTGAGACGTTAAGTGAGATAATAAATAATCTTAACTGGCGACATCAGACAATAGGTAATATAATTAAGTGGAAACAATTCGAGTCAGGAAACTAAACCATTCCGATTTACAAATTGAATGTGACAATGGCACAGCACAAGAACTAAACGAATACTTTTCGTTCTATGTGCCAGGCTATAAGTTCATGCCTGCCTTTCGTAATAAGTTGTGGGATGGTAAGATACGTTTATTTACTTTACGAGAACGTACACTACCCGCTGGTTTATATTATCATCTACAAGAGTTTACAGACAAACGTCAATATAACCTATTGACAGAGACAAGTAAATATGGTAAACCAGATGACCGAACTCATATCAGACCAAAACAACTTACTGAATTTTTAAATGATTTAGATTTACCATTCCCATTGAGAGACTATCAGTTTCAGTCAGTGGGAGAGGCGTTGGTTCGTAAACGTGCAATCTTATTATCACCGACAGGTTCTGGTAAGTCGTACATGATCTATGCACTTGCGAGGTTTTGGTACGCAATGTTGGCAGATGGTAGATCATTTCCAAAAGGTGGACGTGTTCTTATCATCGTTCCTACAACATCGTTGGTCGAACAGATGCACAGTGACTTTATTAAATATGGTATGCCTGAAGGTGGGATGCACAGGATTTATTCTGGTAAAGACAAGGCAGTTGATGCTGCAATTGTCATCTCTACATGGCAATCTATTTACAAACTACCAAAGGTTTGGTTTGAACAGTTTGGTTGTGTGTTTGGGGATGAGGTACATGGGTTCAAGTCAAAGTCATTGATGAACATAATGAACAAGTGTACAGAAGCAGAATATAGATTTGGAACAACAGGAACATTAGATGGGTCACAAACGCATGAGCTGGTTCTACAAGGACTATTCGGGAAGATATATAAAGTCACTACCACTAAGCAATTACAGGATAACGATACTCTTGCCCCACTCACTATCAGGAGACTCGTTCTTTCATATGGACGAGAGTTACGTAAAACTTTCGGGAAAAAAACCTACCAAGAAGAAATCGACTTTATCGTTGGTCACGAAAGACGGAATAAATTTATCAGGAACCTAGCACTGGATCTCAAGGGAAATACTCTGGTGTTATTTAATTATGTTGACAAACATGGTAAACCCTTACACAATTTGATTAGAGAGAAATCAAAAGACAGAAAAATATATTTTGTATCTGGGGAAACTAATACATCTGACAGGGAAGCAATACGAGGAATCGTAGAGGGAATGGATAATGCAATCATTGTTGCGTCACTAGGTACGTTTTCCACAGGTATAAATATAAGAAACCTACACAATATAATCTTTGCATCACCTAGCAAATCACAAATTAGAGTGTTGCAATCTATTGGTAGAGGATTGAGAAAAAGTGATGATGGAAGGGAAACCATGTTGTATGATATTAGTGATGATATTAGTTGGATGAAGAGAAAAAATTATTCTCTATTACATTCTGAAGAAAGAGAAAATATATATCAAAAAGAGCAGTTCAATTATAAAACGGTAGTAATAGATCTATGAAACTAAGACAGTTCAAACTAACAAACAACGATGAAATCGTTTGTGAGGTTATCGATGTCGATGAGACAGATAACCACAATGGAGATATTATTGCTCGTAAGATCTTAAAGATATTTCACGCAGAAGACTTTGATCAGAATGTAAGGTATTACTCATTCAAACCTTGGGTGGCCTTTCAAGAAGATATAAATGAACTGAGTGCAATCAATCCAGAACATATTCTTGGAGAGGCGACACCATCCGCAACACTCAAGTATCATTTTAAAAACGCACTCGATATTATACTAGAGTCCCAGACAATGAGCGGATCGAGAGATCTCAACATAGATGAAGTTATGATGGATACATCAGACATGTCAAGGGATGAGATTGTAGAATATTTGAAAGAAAAGTTCCACGATGAAAATCAACGAATCGCCCACCACGATTCTGCATCCTCAAATGTTATTCATCTGTACCCACCCTCAGATAAGTTACACTAGTATTCCCCCCTATCCTAAAGGCGCATATTAATTATACACCCATTTTACGATTCTGTCAAGCATTATTTTTATGTTTGAAATAAAAAAATAGTATTTTACATTCTCTTTATTATTTGATATAATATAGTTATGAAAGGAAATTGAAATGCCACGAAGAAATAAAAAGAGCGAACATTATGTAAATAACGCCGATTTTTCTCAGGCAGTTGTCACTTATGTTAAAACAGTTAATGAAGCAAAACAAGCAAGTAAAACTCTTCCAGTAGTACCAGATTATATAGCTCAGTGTTTTCTCAGTATCGCTGAAGGTTTGTCTCACAAATCTAATTTTATTCGCTACACATACCGCGAAGAAATGGTTATGGATGCAGTTGAAAATTGTTTGAAAGCAATAGAGAACTATGACATAGAGGCAGCAACCCGAACTGGTAAACCAAATGCATTCGCATATTTTACACAGATAACATGGTATGCGTTCCTACGCAGGATTGCCAAAGAGAAAAAACAACAAGATATTAAATTAAAATATTTAACGAGATCAGGTATTGAGAACTTTGTTGATGGAGATTTGTCAGATGATTACACAATGCAAGTTGTCGGATCTTTTGTTGACACACTCAGAGATCGTATTGATAAAGTAAGAACTCAGGACACAGAAGTGAAAGCATTTGCGAAAGAAGAGAAACTAAAAAAGAAACGTGCAGTACATGCAGACTCTGATTTGTCGGAGTTCCTTAAATGAAAGTTGCAGTATTAAATGACACACATTGCGGTATCCGAAATAGTTCTGATATTTTTCTTAATAATGCTGCTGATTTTTATTCTAAAGTTTTTTTCCCTTATTGTAAAGACAATGATATCAAACAAATTATTCACCTTGGTGATTATTATGATAATCGTAAGTTCATGAACTTTAAGGCTCAGAACCATAGTCGTAAATCATTCTTAGATCCTATGCGAGAACTTGGTATGAGGATGGATATTATCCCAGGCAACCATGACACGTATTACAAAAATACAAATGATTTAAATTCTCTGAAAGAACTACTTGGTTATTACATGAACGAGATCCATATTATTATGGAACCTACAGTCATGGAGTATGGATCTCTCAAGATGGCAATGATACCTTGGATCAATCAAGAGAACTATGATGATACTATGAAGTTCATTAAGAATTGTAAAGCAGATTGGTGCGGTGCACACTTAGAACTAGATGGGTTCGAAATGATGCGTGGTATCAAAAACGTACATGGTATGGATCGTAAGATCTTTAGCAAGTTCGAAAAGGTACTGACTGGTCACTTTCATGTTGGATCTCAACAGGATAACATCTGGTATCTTGGATCACAGATGGAGTTCTTCTGGTCTGATGCTCACGACAAAAAGTATTTTCATGTTATCGACACAGAAAGTAGAGAGGTGGAAAAGATTATAAATCCACACACTTTATTTCATAAAGTGCTTTACAATGATGAGAAAATAGACTATAATAACTATGATGTATCACAATGTGCACAGAAGTTTGTGAAGGTTGTGGTTGTCAACAAGAAAGACACATTTTTATTTGATCGTTTTATTGATCGTATTCAAAGTGAAAATATACATGAACTAAAGATTGCAGAGAACTTTCAAGAGTTCACAGGTGAAAATGTACATGATGATAATATGGAGTTTGATGATACACCAAAGATTGTAGACTCATACATTGATGGTGTAGATACGGATCTTGACAAGGACAAGATTAAGATTCAGATGCGCGAACTCATGACAGAGGCACAGGCATTGGAAATTGCATGATAAGATTTACAGAGGTTAACTGGAAGAACTTTCTATCCACTGGTGATAAGTGGACAACAGTTGATTTAAATAAGTCAAAGAGTACGTTAGTTGTTGGGCATAATGGTGCAGGTAAGTCCACTATGCTCGATGCTATATCCTTTGCATTATTCGGTAAACCTCACAGAAATATTACTAAGTCTCAGTTGGTCAACTCGATCAATGGTAAAGGTACGTTGGTCATTGTTAAGTTTTCTATAGGTGACAATGATTTCGTGGTTACACGAGGTATAAAACCAAACGTATTTGAGATCCACAAGAATGGTCTGATGATAAACCAATCATCACATGCCAAAGAATACCAGAAGATCCTCGAACAAAACATCTTGAAACTGAATCACAAATCGTTTCACCAAGTTGTGGTGTTGGGCTCCTCCTCTTTTATTCCTTTTATGCAACTGCAAAGTGGACATCGTAGGGATGTTATCGAGGATCTTTTGGATATCAATGTATTCTCTAAGATGAATTCTTTATTAAAAGAAAAACAAAACATTGTCAAGGATAAGTTGCAGGATCTTAATTACAAGATTGATATCCACAACAACAAGATCGAAACACAAGAGAAATACATACGTGATATCAAAACTCTTACGGAAGATAACAAAAAAGAATACGAACAGAGAATAGAAGATTCTCAAAAAGAAATAGAAAATATTCAAAAGCAAAATAATGAACTGAGTCAGGGTCTGGATGATGATATTAAATCTACCGAGAAAACTCTGGGCAATCTCTCAGATCAAAAGCAAGACTTGTTACTAAAAAGTCAGGACATCAAAACAAAGATGTCTAGTGTCGGTAAACGTGCAAAGTTCTATGACGAGAATGACACTTGTCCAGAATGTAAGCAAGCACTCCAAGATGATCTACGTAAAAAGAATATAGATGAGTGCAAGCACGAAGCAAAGAACCTGACATCTATGAAGAAGTCTATAGGTGAACAGGGAGTGTGGGTAGAGACACAGATATCTGAGACAAACCAAACTCTTAAATCACTCAGAGACAAGTTTACACAGATTACATCTAACAACAAGGAGATCTCATCTTTACAAAAAACTATTGGTGAGTATCAGAAGTTCTTAGATAAAGAGGTGACTGCAGATCTATCTGCCGCACAATCAGATTGCGAGACTATGAAACAAGAGAAGCAATCTATGATGGAGAGTAAGTTCGAGACATCTGAACAACACAACTACAATGCTGTGATGATGGAAATGTTGAAAGATACTGGTATCAAAACAAAAATAATAAAACAGTATCTACCTGCAATCAATCAACTTACTAATCAGTACTTGCAAACCCTAGATTTCTTTGTACACTTTAACCTAGATGAGTCATTCGTAGAGACAATACGATCTAGACATAGAGACGCATTTACCTACGACTCATTCAGTGAAGGCGAGAAACAACGTATCGACTTAGCATTGTTGTTTACTTGGAGACAGATTGCAAAGATGAAGAACTCAGTGGCCACTAACTTACTGATACTTGATGAAACGTTTGACTCATCACTGGATCACGAGGGTGTGGAAAATCTACTGAAAATATTGTACACACTTGGTGAGGACACAAATGTATTTGTTATCTCTCACAAAGGTGACATCTTGGATGGTAAGTTTGAAAATAAAATCGAGTTCAAAAAAGAAAGAAACTTTAGTAAAATGTATTGACACTCACGTCAGAGTGTGGTATAATTATTGGAGTTTAACCCACGGAGTATATTATGGAATTACAGGAACAAACCCTAAATGTTCTCAAAAACTTTTCGGATATTAATCCTAATATCCTAATCAATGAGGGTAATACTATTAAGACTATCAGTGAAGCGAAGAACGTTCTCGCATCTGCAACAGTCGATAATAAGTTTACCCAAAAGTTTGGCATCTATGATCTCAAAGAGTTCATTGGTGTCTTGTCTTTGGTTGATCAACCTAATCTAAACTTTGCAGATGAATCTGTAACAGTATCTGATCAGAGTGGTCGGTCAAAGGTTCGGTACTTCTTCTCTCCAGAAGAAACCCTAACGTCACCTCAGAAAGATATTAACATGCCTGAGTGCGAAGTCCAGTTTGATCTGGATGCGAACACTCTAACCAAACTGCGAAATGCCGCTTCTACACTAGGACATAATGAAGTGTCGGTCACTCCAGGCGATGGTGTGTTGGTTCTTTCTGTGGTTGACAATGAGAATGCTACATCTAATGCATATTCTATTGATGTACCATACTCAAAGAAACCAGATCAGGACTTTAAATTCGTCCTAAATATATCTAATCTAAAAATCATACAAGGCGACTATGAGGTGAGTATTTCATCTAAGTTGATCAGTGAATTTAGGAATAAAGAAGTGAATGTCAAGTATTGGATCGCACTAGAGAAAACATCTACATTTGGAGTATAAGATGGCAGAAAAATATGATGAGTTGATGAAACTCGCAAATCAAGTATCACGTTCTACAGTCGCAGTAGTCGATGCAGTAACACAACGTGGTGGTTTCAAGGGAGAGGAACTCTCTACCATTGGTCAGTTACGTGACCAAGCAATTCAAGTTATATCTGTTGTAGAGAACTTACAACAAGATGCGGCTATGGAGACAGAAGAATAAGATTTACATTCAAACTCAAATGTGATATAATGTTTTTTGTGATGGAGTATATGAATGGATCAATTCTTATGGGTAGAAAAGTATCGCCCTCAAACAATATCAGATTGTATTCTTTCTGATGATTTAAAGAATACTTTTACTAAAATTGTAGAGTCTGGTGAACTTCCTAATATGTTGTTCACTGGAACTGCAGGTCTTGGTAAGACTACAGTCGCCAAGGCATTATGCAATATGCTTGACCTTGACTATATTGTCATCAACGGTTCCGAAGAAGGTAATATAGATACACTCCGAGGGAAGATCAAGCAGTTTGCGAGTACTGTCTCACTTCAAGGTGGGTACAAGGTTGTAATACTTGATGAGGCAGATTATCTAAACCCACAGTCTACTCAACCTGCTCTTCGTGGATTTATCGAAGAGTTTGCCAACAACTGTCGGTTTATACTCACTTGTAATTTCAAGAACAGAATTATCGAACCACTACATTCTCGATGTGGTGTATATGAATTCAACACTGGTGACAAAAGTAAACTTTGTGGTCAGTTCATGAAACGATGTCAATACATTCTAGATCAGGAAGGTATCGGTTACGATAATAAACCACTTGCAGAACTAATCATGAAACACTATCCAGACTGGAGACGTGTGATTAATGAACTGCAAAGATATTCACTCTCAGGTCACATAGATGCAGGAGTGTTGGCCAATATCTCAGATAAAAATTATGATGATCTTTTTACTTTTCTTAAAACAAAAAATTTCAAAAAGATGCGTTCATGGGTCGCAAACAATATAGATACAGATGCGTCTGCTATATTCAGATCTATCTATGATCGCACGACTCAAAAGGTATCACCATCATCGATACCACAATTGATTTTAATACTAGCAGACTACCAGTACAAAAATGCATTCGTTGCAGATCACGAACTCAACGTAGTCGCATGTCTTACAGAGGTTATGGCAAATGTCGAATTTACTTAGATTGTTTACCAAAGATGATTGTCCCCATTGTGACGCTATGAAAAACAAGTTAACCACTTGGGGTATAAATTTTGAAACTATCAACATTAGTTATGATGTAGAGTCAAAATACTTTTTAAAAGAAAATGGACACCGAACAGTTCCACAACTGTATTTTGGTGATCATCATGTCAATAAGGTTCCTACCAATGAATTTACACATGCAGATCTTATGCGTGGTATGCGAGGTGCATATCCAATGCAGGACTCTGGTGTAGAGGACATGTCGTGAATCCATTTGAATATGTCAATGCAATAAACAATACTAAAAAAGATATTATGATAGATGATATCGCTGAGAGAGGTTACAACTCTTTCATGGTGAATAGATCTCTGTCATACTTTCAAGACACAGTATTGTATGCAAACGAAATGAATATCCACCACAACATTGATAACCGTCTACAATTCGATTTTCTTATAAATATGGTTAGGAAACGCAAACGATTCTCCAAGTGGGAAAAGGTTGCATCCGAAAGTGACGTGGAAGTTGTCAAGGAATATTATGGTTATAATAACGAGAAAGCCAGATCCGCCTTGTCCCTTCTCACAAGAGAACAGATAAATGAATTGAACAAGAAGGTTTATAAAGGTGGAAGAAAATAATATAGTAGAGTGGACACCTGCCTCTATGTTAGAGGTTACGTTAAACGAACCAGATGATTTTTTGAAGGTTAGAGAAACACTCACAAGAATTGGGGTAGCATCACGCAAGGACAAGAAACTATATCAGTCTTGTCATATCCTACACAAACAGGGAAGGTACTTCATAGTACACTTCAAAGAATTATTTCTTTTAGATGGAAAGAAATCTAATCTAGAAGAGAACGACATTGCTAGAAGGAATACTATAGCACAGTTAATGAGTGATTGGGGATTGATTAGCATGGATGTTAATGTTGAACCACTTGCTCCAATGAGACAAATTAAAATTATACCGTTTAAGGAAAAAAATGATTGGGAACTTTGTCCGAAATATAATATCGGTTCTAAACAGTAGATCAGGTTATACTTCTGGTTCTGAGCATAGGTCTCACACTATTAATTATGAAGATCTTTGTATGTAAGGAATAAAAATGCAACGTTTTAAAAATTATTTGGAAGAAGGTGTTAATGATCCTGCCATATTTAAGGCAGTATTTCTTGCAGGTGGGCCAGGTAGTGGTAAGTCATTCATGGTAGGTAAAACCGCATTGACTTCATTCGGTATGAAATTAATTAATAGTGATCCTGCTTTCGAAAGACAATTAGCGAAAGCAGGATTAAAAGCAACACCAGATGATATCTTTACTGATAAGGGTCAAGCAGCACGTAGAGTTGCAAAGACACTTACCGCAAAACAAATGGCACTTGCGGTAGACGGTAGACTTGGTTTAGTTATCGATGGTACAGGTAAAGACTACGAAAAGATATCAAGACAGGCAGGTAAACTCAAAGAGTTGGGTTACGAAGTCGCAATGATATTTGTTAATACAGATTTAGAAACTGCAATCAATAGAGACCAAAAACGTGCGAGAACACTCGGCGCAAAAGAGGTGACTGGTATGTGGAAAGATGTTCAGAAGAACATTGGTAAGTTCCAGAAACTGTTTGGTAACATGATGGTTATTGTAGATAACTCAGATGGTGCAGACTATGAGTCTGGCGCAATGAGTGCATACAAGAAAATGAAAGCATGGGCGGCAAAGAAACCAACACGTCCTGCAGCAAAAAAATGGATTTCGTCACAACAAGGCGGAAAAAAGTGATCATTACCCCTTGACATTTCGGGTAAGAGATCTTATATATAATACAGGAATGCAGAATGATCTGGTTCCGTTACAATCTTGCTTGATCAGAAGGAGATATAGAAATGACAGGCTTACAAACATTATTCCCACGTTCATCTTTTGTTGGATTCGATCATTTGTTTAATGAACTCGAATGGACTGCAAAACATGCAAACGATCACTACCCCCCACATAACATTATTAAGACAGGTGAAAGCGATTATCTGATTGAACTTGCTATTGCAGGGTTTTCACAAGATGAGATTTCAGTAGAGGTCAAAGACCGTACACTTACTGTAACAGGGGAACACGTGTCCAAAGGTAGAGAGTTTATCCATCGTGGTATCTCTACTAAAAAATTCAAAAGGACATTTAGACTGTCTGAGCACGTAAATGTGCATGGAGCAGATATTCAGGATGGTATACTTGCAATCGAACTGAAGTATGTCATTCCAGAAGAAATGCGTCCTCGTAAAATTCAAATTGGAAAAAATTACGAGGGTAAAAATGACACAACACATACTAGCGATAAACAACTACTTACGGAATCCGATTGAAGGGTTCCTACAATTCTTAAAAAACTGGAATCGTGGTTATCAACAAAGAAAGGCGATAAAACGAACCATTAGAGAATTGCATCAATTATCCGATGCCGAACTAAACGACATTGGATTGGGTCGAGGAGACATTTACTCTGTAGCACATGGTGATCCACATCACAAGAAAAGTGCACAAGTCAACCACAACTTAGAGGGGTGGGTATAATGACAACAGCAGTAATGAACTACGTCTTTTCACCACTATCTGGTATCTGGGGTTCTATTACTAGAACTACTGAGATTATCGGATATTCAAGAGCGGCGGCAGAACTTGCACGTCATGGTTATCATGAAGAAGCAAAAAGTTGCATGTTACAAGTTGCTCAGTTGAGACAAGCTGGAGAAAAATAATACAGCAATGGGGCGGGAAACCGCCCCACTGGTTATAAGAGAAAGTGAAACAAAATGGCACATATGCGAACATCAATGATAATGGCAACGAGAGATCATGCGAAAGCACACGTAGAAAAGCATCGTATGAATGTAGAAGTTTATCTTACCAATCCTGTTGGGGTTGGTGAACATTCAGATGTCATGGACGCTATCGAAAAAGAGTTAGAAGAAATGGCGAAATATCAAGATCATATAGATATGATTGATAAATACTTTAAAACATAAACACAGGAGACACACACATGGCAAATCCCTATCAAATTAGATATGACGTTCTTTCGATGGCGAAAGATATGATGGACAAACAGTATGAAATGCAATCACAACTTGCATGGAAAATGATGGAAATGGCGAAAGATAATCAGTCAGAAGCATTAGAAGCATGGAAGACATATGTTCCTAAAGCGATTACACCAGAAGAGATCAAAGCGCAAGCAGATAAGTTATACGAGTTTGTCACAGACAAGAAGGAAACCTAATGAGTTTTGATTTTGATTTTACGGAAGAACATCTTGCAGAGATTATTCCAGGCAATAAACAAGTAGGTGAATGGTACGCAGCATTGTGTGAACTTTTACCAAAATATGGTATTACTACAGAACGAAGGGTTGCACACTTTCTATCCCAATGTGCACACGAGAGCGCAAATTTCAAGCGTTTAGAAGAGAATCTAAACTATAGTGCAAAGGCTCTACGTGCAGTATTCGGGAGATATTTTGGTGATGCGCCTAAACGTGATGCGGATGAATATCATCGTCAACCAGAAATGATTGCAAACTATGTTTATATGGATGAGTTCCGTAAGTATAAAATGGGCAATGTAAACGAGGGTGATGGTTGGTTGTTCCGAGGCCGTGGTCTAAAGCAATTGACAGGCAGGGACAACTATACTAAGTTTGGTAAGTCAGTAGATATGACTGCAGAACAAGCAGCAGAATATGTCGCATCATTTAAAGGTGCAATTGAATCTGCATGTTGGTTCTGGGACACCAATAACCTAAATGATATTGCAGACGGCGACAATGTAAAGTTAATGACTAAAAAAATCAATGGTGGATCTATTGGTTTAGAAGATCGTCAAAGACGATACGTTGTTGCAATGAATGTTCTTGGTACACCATTGGAAGCACATCAAGAGGATGATGACGATGATGGTGAGGATATCTTAGATGATATCGGAGTACTACGAAGAGGTTCACGTGGTGACGGTGTTGCTATGATGCAGGAAGCACTTGGACTAGAGGCGGATGGTATCTTTGG
>Ga0213858_10000838_pt1 | contig 14522 bp, 12 predicted proteins | sample PICome_FD_160122 | JGI IMG/M metagenome (GOLD analysis project Ga0213858, IMG submission 160122) | Coastal seawater microbial communities near Pivers Island, North Carolina, United States - PICO245 | ecosystem: Environmental > Aquatic > Marine > Coastal | place: USA: North Carolina | collected... | reverse complement strand
AGCTCTACCACCACCTGCTGTACCTATGTTAAAGTCTTGACCATCTGAGCCTGTAATAATGTCATTAGCAGTACCACCAACACCAAACTTAGCTAATGGTGTTCCACTATCACCCATGATAATTTCATTCTTATCACTTACTGCATTGGTGTTAAGTTTAAGAGTAAAGTCTCCACCTGTATTGTCAAATAAAACTTCTGAACTATTTACAGTCAAACCATCAGCAGTTACTGTACCTGTTACGTCTATGCCTGATCCACTAACACTTATCCCTGCCTCAGTGTTTAATACATTGGTAAAAGAATCTGATATGGCTTTGTTGTTTGAATCTCCTATGAAGATATCGCCATCATCTAAGTTTGGTACGGCATTTGTTCTCCCGGCACCGCCCACCTTGATAGATCCACTAGAGGCATGAACTCTTTGTACCATACCAATGTTTTGTAATTTAGTGGCTTCTAGTCCAGAGGGATTGTTGGTTAATGATCCTGCGGTTGTGTGAACGTAGAGGATGTCGCCGAGGGAATAAGAAGAAGTGTCCAATCCTTTTAATGTACCAAAGCTAGTGATTTCTACTTCTGCGTTAGTAGATACTGTTGCCTCTGCTAAGCCGAAGGCTGGCATTTTTGCAGTGTCATCTGCGTCTGCTAAAGATACTACTGGGACTTCTCCTGATATGCCTGAGATATATACAGCTTGTCCCTTGGTTATATTTTCCCCCGCTTTAGCCGTGAAGCGTACTACTGAGTCTTTTAAAAATTCACCATGTACTTTAGTCTTTGCCATTACTTATTCCTAATTTGCTGCTATATATGCTTTACCAGTCGAGATCGCATCTGTATAAGATGTTTTATCATCTGAGCTACCAGCTACATCAGGTGTATCATCATCTTCATCAACAGGTGCATACGCTAAGACCAGTTCCAAGTGATCTACGTTTCTTTGTACCATATCGTTAATTTCTGATTGCTCCATACCTTCAACATTCCAAGTTCCAGCGTTTACTTCGTTAATTAAAGTTACGCTATCTGTTGCTGCTGTTAAGACTTCGCTTACTGTTTGTGCCATATTATTCTCCTTTTAAAGTCTGTATTTCGGCTTTTAATTCATCTACTTGTGTAGATAGTTCTTGTAAGGCTTTTACCATAATAGGCATTAATGAAGCATCACCAACTCTTTGTCTGCCATCTGATTCATCTTCAGTCCACATATCAAAGCCTTCTTTAAGATTGTGCTTATCTATAGCTTCTTTAACTTCTTGAGCTATAAAACCATGATTGTATTTACCATTCATAACTCTTTCTTCAGAATCTGAATGTGCGTTTAGTTCAGATGGTACATCTTTAGCTTTTTTCCATTTAAAAGTTACTGGTCTTAAATCGTTTATAAAATCTAAACCTACTTCTTCGTTTTGTATATCTTCTTTTAATCTTATATCTGAAGGTGCTGTAATTGTAGTAGCACCAAAAGCTATATTTGAATCTGTGCTACCTGCACCAAATGTAAAATTATCATTTCCTGTTCCTGTTACTGAATTACCCATTACAATTTGACCAGAACCACTAGCAGCAGAAGGCTGACAAGACACACCAACAATAACATTTGTATTACCTGTAGTAATACTATTTCCTGCAAAAGTTCCAATACAAGTATTATTACCTCCTGTAGTAATATTAGTTGCTGATTCAGTTCCAAGTCCTGCGTTACGAACACCTGTAGTTACACGATATAAACTTGCTTCTCCCAAAGCACAATTTTGGGAACCAGTTGTCATATCAGGTAAAGTTCTTGAACCAACAGCAGTATTTGAACCACCTGTTGTTTGTGATGTAAGTGCTTCAAAACCTATTGCTGTATTATAACTTGCTGTAGTATTAGCATCTAAAGCATAAGCACCCACAGCAGTATTAATTGTACCTGTAGTGTTTTCTTCTAAAGCATGATAACCAACTGCTGTGTTGCTTGAGGCTGTTGTATTGCTTTTTAATGCTCTCATACCTACAGCAGTATTATTACTACCTGTACTATTATCAGCGAAAGATTCATAACCTAAAGAGGTATTATTACCACCAGTAGTATTATCTTCCATAGCTTTAGAACCTATAGCAGTATTATTAGTTCCTGTGGTGTTAGCAGTCAAAGAGTTATAACCTAATGAAGCTAAGTTATCGCCAGTAGTGTTATGGTCTAAGGCTCTATAACCAACTGCTGTATTTTGAGCAGCACCTACGTTTCTAAGCAATGCTTCATATCCTATAGCTGTATTATAATTTGAAGTATTTTGATTTAAAGCTGCATAACCTAAAGCTACGTTATAACTTCCAGTAACATTATCAGATAAAGCAAAAGTACCAACACCTGTATTTCTAGCACCTGTGGTTTGTGCATCTAAAACATTAGAACCAATAGCTACGTTATAGTCAGATGTAGTGTTTGATAATAAAGCTTGATAACCAACTGATGTGTTGTTAGCACCTGTGGTATTAGTCTCCATAGCACTACTACCAATAGAGGTATTAAACGAAGCTGTTGTATTATTAAATAATGAGAAAGCACCTAAGGCAACATTATCCGCACCTGTTGAATTTGTACCTAACGAATGATAACCAACTCCTGTATTTTCATTTGCTGTGGTAGTTGCATCTCCTGCAAGACCACCAATAAATGTATTTTTAACACCTGAGTTAATTGATAGACCTGCGTTATATCCTATAGCAACATTATAAGTATCGGTACTTGATGCTGCTGTCATATTTTGTAATGCTTGTTCACCAACAGCTACGTTTCTATCTGCTGCGACATTAGTTGTCATAGCATCAGTACCAATAGCCACATTAGTATTACCTATGGTGTTTGCAGCTAATGCATCTTTACCAACAGCTACATTGTTTCCTCCAGAGGTTGCTGCGGTTAATGCATTTGTTCCAACTGCTACGCTTTCTGCACCACTTGTAAGACTATCTAAAGCTGTATTACCTAAAGCTACGTTATCTGTACCAGTTGGATAATTACCATCAAGTTTAATTGTTCCATCAACTACGATAGAAGCAAAGCTTGGTGTTGATGTTCCACCGTCTAAATAAGTTTCTACATCACTATCAGTATAACCTGCTGGAATGTCACCAAATGATAATGTGCCACTACCGTTTGTTGTTAGTACTTGTCCATTAGTTCCATCAGATACATTAAGTTGAGTTATACCAATGCTGTTGTCAGCGATGCTCGAAGTGGTAACAGCGTTTGCCGCTAAGTTATCTGCTGTGATCTTAGTATTAGCCACTTTCTTTTATCTCCCGGATTTCCTGCTTGAGTGTTTCTATTTGTTCTTGTTGTTCTTGTATAGCTTTTACCAAGTAAGGTGTAAGTTTGCCATAATCAACACCCCAAGCATTTTCTTTAACATCTTCACCCCCCTCTGCTACTGCTTCAGGAACTAAATTATTTAATTCTTGTGCTATAAAACCTACTTGATGTGTTCCATCTTTTTTCCAATCAAATTCACGAACTTTTATATCTTTAACTAATTGTAATTGAGAAGAAGCATCAACTATGTTTTCTTTAAGTCTTTCATCAGAGACTGTACTAAAAACAACTGAACTTGCATTGTTAGCATATACTGAGCCAATAGTTCCATCACCATCAGCAAAATGTATAAAACTTGCATTTGTGCAATCATTATCGTTTGTAAAAGCAAGTCTTAATATTATATTGCCTATTGATGTAGTAGCATCAGTATCATAAAAACCTACTACACCACCACTTCTATCACTACCTGATACTTGTAAAACAGTTTCACTACCAACTGCTGCTGTTTGTCCTATTAATAATTGCCCTGAAGAATTAATACGCATTCTTTCTGTTTCATTAGTCACAAAAACTACGTTGTGAGCAGATGAAGTTCCAAAATATCCATGATTACCCTCAGAATATAATGCATTACCACCACTATTGGCATAAAAATCCCATCTTTGAGTTGAGTTTCTTCTAAAACTAACACCCCCACCTTGAGTTGTTGTACCATAATCTACAGTTAATACACCTATAGGACTACTCACTCCAATTCCAACGTTGCCTGAAGAATCAATACGCATTCTTTCTGAATTTCCAACAAACCAAGAATGATTGGTATTGCCTATATCCTGTCTATAAAATAAACCACTAGCAGCTTCTAAAAGCAGGTCATTATTAGCTGACCTATACATTAAGTTTCTGTTTGTATCACCAAGATTAACTTTGCTTGAAAGGTAAAGGTCTTTGAATCTTGCACCTGATGAACCTAAATCTATAGCATTATCTCTACCTGCATTTGTAGAAGTGTTATGAGGGGTAATTGCATCAGAACCATCTATAAATCTTAAACTAGTATCTCCTGTTCCAAGAGCCATATCTCCATCTTTAGCAGCAATACTTCCAACTGTTGAGCCGTCTTTTGCAAATCTAACAATATCTCCATCATTACCAGTTCTATTAAGTTGCATAACAACATCTTGATTTCTCGTTGCACCAATAAAACCACCATAGGAACCAGCAGACAAAGCAATACCTTCACCTGAAGACGAGGTCACATGAGCTACATTATCAGTAGTACCCACCAACAAGTTGCCTGATGAATCAATACGCATGGCTTCTGCGTTGTTAGTGTTAAACCACATATCGTGTGTAGTAACACCAATTCTATTGAATGCAGATGAGCTTCCTGAGTCACCAAGAGTTATATAAGCATTGGCATCTGTAGAGGTAAATCTAGCCAAACCATCATCAGCAGATTCAATATCTAATGAAAAAGCTGGATTTGTTTTTCTAATTCCAACGTTGCCTGTAGAATCAATACGCATTCTTTCATTTATGCTTTCTGTACCATCTGCTGATGTGTGGAAAGTCATATAAGCTGGTGCATCGCCTGAAGCTGCTGTAGCATCACTACGAATAATTATTGCTCCAGTATCAAATCCGCCACTTGACCATTTAATTCCTGAACCTTTGTTAGCACCATTGTTTGTATTGTTAAGTCTTAAAGTATACCCAACACCTGAGCGTGAATGTGTTGTAAGTATTCCAGTATCAGCATCGCCTGTGCCTGTAACTTCTAAAACTGACGAAGGACTTGCAGTTCCAATACCAACTCTATTATTTGTAGCATCAACGTGTAAGGTATCTGTGTCGACTGTTAAGTTGGCAGACATTTTTACATCGCCGACTATATCTAAAAGAGTAGAAGGAGAAGCTGTACCAATACCCACTCTTGAGTTAGCGTTGTCAACTACAAAGGTTGGTGAATCAAAAGCAACATCTCCTGTTACTGTAAGATCAGCAGGCATAGTAATATTACCAGATAGCTTGGAACTAGTTACAGTACCATCGCTTGGAGTTCCTATATTGACTGGGTTAATAACATAAACGGTTACGCCAAAGTCTGCTGTAACTCCGTCTGTTATTGTTAATGTTTGATTTGATATAGTGTAAGCATCTTGATCTTGGAATACACCATCAATAAAAACTAATAAGTTATCTTCTGCCGCTGGGGCATCTGATAATGTGAAATCTGTTTGTGGACTACCGCTAACATCTGCTGCGGTAAAAGTATCTACGGTTAAATTAGAAGACTGTAAGTTAATTAAGTTATCAACTATAACCTCTAATGCCATGCCGTCTGGCGGGGCTGTATCAAAAGTTAATGTGCTACCACTAAAAGAAAAAGTATCATGATGTTGCATAACGCCATTTAAAAAGACCATAGCGTTTGCTTCTACACTAGGATCTATACCTATATCATAATCCGTAGCACTTGATGCTGTGGTGGTATTGTAAACTGTTTGATTTGCAGACTTAGCTGCAATGTTTTCTTGTATGTCTGTTAGTAAGGCTGACGTTGCTCTTAATTCTGCTGCATCACTTGCACTAAATGATCTGGCGGTAGTGTTGTCGACACCCCTAACAATGGTAAGCGTATTACCACTTCTTGCTGTTACCTTTACTATTTCATTATTAGTACCGTCATCAAAAGTACAATAGAAATGTTCTCCAGACCCTAAGGTTGGAAATACAGATCCATCTGTGACGGTAGCCGTAGTGACACTGCTGTTTATTCCAGAAGCAAGCGTTGTTTTGGCGTTGTTAGTAAATTTAACAGCCATCTCGTTGACTCCTTAAATTAACTTACAGTAACAGTCCAAGTAATAGTCATTGAATCAGCTGCACCTTTATTTACAACTGAGAATACTGTTCTACAAAGCAATGTACCACTTGATGATGCGTTTAAAATACCAGCTTCAGTTATAGCCCCTGTACCAGTACCAGCACCGAAAGTTGCAACATATTCAACTTCGTTATTGGTTACTGTTGTTGAGGTTAAACTAACTCTTCCAGATTCACTGCCTAAAGCAGAATCTGATGCAGCCGCTGCGGTAGAGTCTGTTCCAATAGCCATGTGTGACATAGCTGTTGCTGTTGCATCTTTCATTCTTGAGGCAACATAACCTTTTCCGTCTGTTACAACTACATTTGGTATTTCTTGCACAACCTCATTGTTGATCGCAATACTTAACCTACCTGTAAGTTTTAATCCATCGTTTAACATTTATAGTCTCCTAATTTAATACACTAGTGTTTAAGGCTTGAGTATTAAGGACAGAACTTGCAGCACCCGGAATAAATAATACACTTATAGATTCAGAGATACCCAACGTATCTGACAAGCCTTTATTAAAAGATATCACTTCTGAGTCCAATAGTGAAGAGCTATCAGAGAAGGGTTTATTAAAGGAAATGACGTTTGTTTCGCTTATAGATACGCTGTCTGTTTTAGGCGTACTAAATGATCTTGCCTCACTATCAGCAAAAGAAAAAGAGTCTGCTTTTGAAAAAGATGCTGAATAATTTAGTTCTTCGGTTAATGTAGCTATATTGTCCTTATTAAGGATACTATCTGTTTGTAATGGATCTGTTGCACTTGCTAAATCATCTAGCGTTACAGCGTCACTAAAGGTTCTAGAGAATGTTACCACCCTTGAAAATAATTCAGACATTGATAGGCTGTCTGCTTTTGGTGTGTTAAACAATAATGCACTTGACTCTGATATATTTGCTGTATCTGATTTTCCTAAATCTAATTGCTTTACATCGCTTTCTGATATGGTGAGACTTTCTTCTTTCCCGAGTCCAGTCGCCAAGGACTCACCATCTGTAAACCCATAAGAGTCTCCAAAGTCTCTAACAAATAAAACAGATTTTTGTAAATTTTCTGATAATGATACCGTCTCTGTTTTGCCAAAGTTCATAGCTTTTACAGGGTCTGTATCCGTCATTCCAAAAGAATCAGATTTTTGTGGTTGTATGTTTAATACAGAAACCTCACTCAGCGTTACAGTCTGAACGTGTGGTGAATTATATTGAGATGAGAAATAACGGTTTAAAGTTTCTGCATCTAAGAACAGAACAGCATTAAGATCAGTATAATCTTGTGTTGTTTTAAGATTTACAAATTGTAAAAGAGCAGAAGGATCGCTTGATAAAGATAAAGATGCGAGTTTCTGTCTAGTGGCTGTAAGATGTAGAGAAGAATATTCTACAGTAAACTTTATAGCCATTAGTCAAAATCATCCCTCACACTTAATTTAATTAAGTCATTAACAGTTTGTATATTTCCACCTGATGTTGTGTACTCTACTTCAGCCTCAAAGAATCCTGCATCTTCAAAAGTATCTGCTGGAAATAACATTGAAACCTTTCCTGCTGTTGCATCTGTAATTGTTGCAACGATTGTTTTTAATATGGTTGTAGATCCTATTTGTCTTATTCTTACTCTTACAGTTCCTCCTGTAATATCTATAGGTGCAAAAGTAGAAGGATCTTCTTGATCAAGTGTTTGACCAGACGCTGCTGTGTTACTATCTTTTAAAGTAATTGTTAGTTCTGGAAGTGTATCTCCTTTAACTAATTTAATTGTTTCTGAATAAGCCATTATATGAACTCCTGATACTTAACAGTTAGTGGGGCTCCAACTCCACCGTATTTAGATTTTCTTACTGCAAGTGCTTCACCTTTATCATACATTCTTTTGTTGATGTCTGCTGCCTGAAGATCGGTCCAGGGGCTGTCCTTCATCATTTGAAGCCTATATAAAGCACCATGAATAATTGTTTCCTTGTATTCATTAATAATTATACTAGGAACTGTTGTTGCTGTATGTGTTGGTTTTAAACTATATAAAACATACAGTGTTTCGTTTTCTTCTGGTGTTGGTGCAAATAAAATAGTTTCTTGATCTTTTTGTGTATAATATTTAATCCTACCAGCACCATAAAAATTAAATATTGAAACGCTTCCTATCTGAGACTTTGCCTCTAGAGGAGAAAGACTTTTCTTTGAAAGAGCTGTGGTTGACGGAGATGAAGATCTGTATATGTCTAAAATATGATTTAGCTCAGCTCCAGTGGGAATATCTAAATTATCAGACTCGTACTGATTTATATTTTGTATAGTTAAAAATGGTGTTAAGTCTTGTACATAAATATCTGTATTAATACAAAAATCTATAATAGTGTTTCTTATTTCATCAAGCATTACGGCTCTAGGACAGTTAGGCACTTCCCTTTTAACCTTGGGTATAAGAGTGTCTATTTTTTTTGATACTGCCATGTTTTACTCTGATGGTGTTGCTGGTCTTGGTGTTGATCCAACATCTACTTGTTGTTTAATTCCTAAAGCATTTTGAAAAGCATTAAAGTAAGTGGCTGACTTTTGTAGATCTCCAGCATACTCTGTATCTTTCTGATACGCTCTATATAAAATATAATCTAATATTGCATTCGCGTAAACATCATCAAGCTCTATAGTATCAGTATCAGTTGAAAAGTTACTGATAGTTATATCTGCTGGTGATGCACTATAAACAATTTCTATAGTATTCCCGGAAGTTGAAGGATAGGGATATACATAAAAGTTTTTAGGATCTATTGGGTTATAAACATAATGCTCAACAAAGGTTGAAGTTTGGTTATACCAATCATCTATTTGATCGTCTAAGATCTTTCTTTCAATTAAGGTTATTGGATTTGTCTCAGGTGATATATTCTTGTATATATCTATTAGTCTTAATGCTGAAGACGGTAAAGTTTGTTTAGAGCTTTCAGCTAAAGTAAACGATTCGTTATTGGTTTTAGCATCTGGTCTAAATAAAACTATTTCTCTTTGACCATCATTCAAATAGTCAAGCAATTCCTGTTGACCCCATCTAACATTGGTAGGGTCTTGTAAGATTTGCTCAGCCTTATCAATGACATCAATAACCTTTATTGTTGCCATTTATAATCCTAATGATTCTTTTTCTTCTTTAGATAGTTCAGACTTTTTCCAAATAAATTCCCAATGCTCAGGTCTGTGCATAGGATTCCATGGCACAACCTTACCGTGTTCGCCTCTTGAAGCGATTGGATCTTTACCTTCCTTAACAACTTCAACTTCTTCCACTACTTCTACTGAAGATTCTAAAGAAGCAAACTGTTGCTCTAAATCTGCTAACTTATCTTTTGGATTTAATGAGACATTAAAATTATCTTTTGCTGCCTTTATTAATTCGTCTTTTGTCATAATTCTCTCACTAATATTTAGATGCCTATAAGGTATCACAAATGTGGTAATTCAATCTAGTAAGATTTGCATAAAAAAAGGGGTCCGAAGACCCCTTAAAGCAATAGCTAAATATTAAGCAGTTTGTAGCTTAAATTCGCCGATAGCTGTTGGTAAGATTACTTTGTAACCGTACACAGCTAAACCTCTAACGCCATCACCGAATGAAGACTCAAGTCTTACAGTTTCAGTGTTAGTCATTTGAGAAGCATAAGCAATAGCTTTTGGATGTCCATATAAACCAGATGTTACACCTGATGTTGTAGACAGGTTGTTAGATACATACATATTGAATCTATCAACTGTACCAATAAAGCCATTTCTTAATGGTGAAACGTTGTCACCTGTTAAGTATGCTTGTCTTAGTTCTGATTGCTTTAACACTGTTGCAACAGCAGGGTTGATGATCATGAATCTTCCATCTTCTGGAATATTGTTTTCATCAAGAAGCTGTCCAGCATCAAGGATATGTCCAAGAACAGTTGAAGATGTAATATCAGCAGGTGTGCTGTTGATGTCTGCTAAAGACGAACCAGCCGCTACGTTTGCGAATACATCTTGCTCGATAGCGATTTTCATGTTTTGAGCTGCGTCATTAGCTGCTTCGTTCATGAAATCAATATCTGCTTGCTCTCTTAAAATATCGTCAACTTTAAAAGCGTAGCTTTTAGCTTTGTTGATATCTAATTCGATAGTAGATGAAGTAACATCACTGTAGGAAATAGATCCTGTGTAGTCCGCTACTGATACAGCAGGAACTGTTCTGATGTTTACTTTGTTACCTAACCCTGAAATTTCTCCTTCGTACTCGTTAGTTGTTACTTCAGATAAAACGGTCTGAGCGTAAAACTTAGCTTGTAACTTCTTAGAGAAGACTTCAGGTATGAAATGTTGTTCACCAGCTGCAAAGCTAAAGCTTCCGCTTGAAGATGAATATGCCATTATAAATTACCTCTATAAAAAAATTATTATTTTATAGCAACAAATTAATTAGGGCTTTACTCTTCCGTCGGCATAAGCTTGATCAATTTCTTTCTCATGCTTTCTAAACTGTTTATCAGAAAGTTTACCAATTTCAGAGGCAGTCCAAATTCTTTTACTGCTACCTACATTTTGCTTCCGGGCTTTAGAGAGTGAAGGTTCAACGTTTTGTTTTGCCTTTTCTACTAACTCCTCTTTGGAAGCTTTTTTGGATACAAGACCTAAATCAGTTTTATATTTTGATAAGAGGGATATAACATCCTGTGCATCTCCTTCACTGGCTGCGTTCTGCCACATCCTTGATTGTCTTCCTAACCATAAAGTGAAATCTTCACTTGATGATACAGACTTCCAATCTGGGTGAGCATCTGCAATAGCTCCGTAATGCTTTTTATCTGCTTCTTCTTTCTGAGCCTTCAAGACCTCTTCAGTTGCCTGATTCACTTTTTGATCAACAGATGCGATGCGAGCATCAACATATTTCTGAAGCGGTTTCACTATCTCTGGGTAATCTTTTGCAATCTCACCTAGATCTATATTCACCTCTTCTTTCTGCTGTTCAATTCGAGTCTCAGACTTCATCACTTCCATAGCTTTGATTTTATTATCCATCTCAGCTATTTTAGATTCGAGTTCTTTCTCTCTTTGGGTAGCTTTGGTCATTCGTGCCTGAGCATTCTTGTACCTTTCTTCCCATTGTTCCGCAGATAATAAACCCTTATCAGATTTATCGTCTTCTTCCTGAATCTCTTCTTCTTGCTGATCAGATGCTTCTTCAGTTTCCTGAGATTCATCGGGTAAAGTTTCGGCATCCTCTACAACTTCTTCCGGGGTGTCTTCGACTTCCGCCTCTTGAGTAGCTAACCCTTTGGCTTCTGGTTCAGATTCCGTCTGAGAGTCTTCAATATGCTTCAACATCTCATCAGCTTCTTTTTCAAGCTTTTCAGCGATTAACTCGCCTTTAGTTTTTTCTCTTTCCATTTTTACGGTCCTTATGTGGGGTGTCGATAAAAATTACTTATATATGTTGGGTGTATCCTTTCGGGAGCCCAACGCATTAATTACTTTGTCAGCAATTAAATCTAAAGATACAATATATTTTAGAATGTCGCAACGACCTTGGCTAAAGCGGTAGTCCTCCGTTATTTCCAACTGGTCCCGCTCCATCTGGCGGAGCGACTCCATTTCTTCCATCAGGACCGACCACTCCGTCGGCATTTGGGACTTGATCAACTTGACCGCCTTGCTGGCTGGCAAGGATAGCTTGTTGTAATGCTTGCTCATCCATTAACTCCTTTTGTGATTTAATTACTTCCTCTGGATCAATATCTAATGATTTAGCAATATCAGTTAATAGTTTTTCACGATCAACCATTTGTGCATCAAGTGGATTATTGATAAGAGAAAGGAACTGTAGCAATCTTTGAGATTGTACTTCTTTCTGTATTAGGGCTGTGGAACCTTTAGCTACGACTCGCATATCTGATTTAACCAACTCGTCTTCGTTCCAAGTCATATTCCAATCATACAAAGAACGTATCAATGGTTTGGTTAAATAGTCGTCAATGTTTTTTATCACGGATTTTAAAACAATGTTTGCGTTACTCATTAATATAGAAATACCTGTAGCGGTTCTATTTAGTGAGCTTTGTGTTTGTCCGTGTGTGTATGATGGTAATGCAGTTGTTTCATCTGCAAACCTTCTAAATAATTCAATAACAGAAACCAATGCTGGTGAGTTGGATTGTGGTTGATAGAATCTAACCATAGGCTGATTCCCATCCCCACCCTCTCTTAAAAAGACTCTCCAAGGATATAGTTCTGTTGGATCTTCGCCTGAAGCCATGATATCAGTATTAACCTCAACCATAGGTCCTGAAGATAATGCTACGTTATCTAAATAGATTCTTGTTGCAGCATTCATGGTATTCTGTGAATCACGCATCATTCTAGGAACTCCTGTTCCCCAGAACGCATGAGGATTCTTTTCATACGGGAAAATAAAGTATGGAATGATTTGACCCGGTAATGGATTAAGTTGTGCTTTGATAACCTTACCTGATGTTATCCAAATGTTAGCACTGTACTCTTGGGCTAGATCATCGTCTTCATTAAACTCTACACCAACCTCTTCTAGGTCGTATCCGTTTAACGAACCCCAAAACTCTAGTATCTCAAACTTATTAGTGTCTGTTGTTCTATCGTTTACGTTTGCGATGTCTCTTCTGTCTTTTTCGTGCTGAGCTTCGTCATGGTTTCCATCAGGATTCATTTCTAAACACTCATCAATTAAATCAATGTTGAATCCGGGATAGTCTTTTAAATCTACAAACTCTTGTCTTGAGATAACGTGTCTTCTAAATATATCACGCATATCTTCCATAGATGTCGCAAAAGGATCAGGGTATAAATCAAATATAGATACCGCCTCCATTTCGGGGGCAGGACTTTCTTCATAAATTAAATTAAATCCTTCTTCGCCTTTAATCCATCTATGATCTTTATCTACTCTTAGTGTACCAGCCTTCATAGCACCAGTACCAAATATAACTTGTTCCATGATGGCATCTTTCATCTTACCTTCAAGGTTGCCCTCAATCGCTTGGTCGAGAATAGCTTCTTCCATATTCTCTACACGTCTTTGTGTTTCTTCTTCTAGCTCTTCTTTGAGTTCTTGTAATCTTGCTTGGATAAGGTCATCGACTAATCCGGGGTCAACGACTTGAGCCGCTTGCATAATCTCTAATGCAGCTTGTTCTGTTAGTTCTTTTTCTACTAGGGGTTGTTTAACTACAGGTGTTGCCTCAATAGAAAAGAATTTTTGACCGGGTTGAAATAAAAGGTCTGTCATTCTTGAGAAGGCAGCTAATACTTTTGTTCTTGTTAGACCAACATAGACTTGTGATCTGTCGCCCTTCTGTTGGATTTGGGCAAGAACCTCTGGATCGTATTGACCCATGAATGCTCTTAGATCTTCAATCCAATCGTCTTCAATGTCATCTCGAGCATCTTTATACTCTGTGTACTTTGATTCTAATATCTGTCCAAGGGAATTTAATTCAGTCTGCTCTTGATCGTCTGTCTCTACGGCGGCTGATATTCCTTCAGGTCCTAACTCTTTATCTATATCCATTTAAAAAAATTGTTTTTTTACCCGTTTAAAATTTTGTCTATGTTTCCTTGGCATACTATTTAATCCAAACAAAGCAATAGCGTATGCCATTATTCTATCATCAAAACAACCATGTTGGGCATTTGATATTCCTCTAGCATCTACAACATAAGTTCTAAGCTCATCTATAAGCTCTTTATCTACTATACCACTTTCTCCTTGGCGAAGTAAGTGTGCTAAGTTATCAATAATTAAAGGCTTTGTCTTGCTTGTTGTTAAGAAGCCTGCACGTCTTGTTAATTTATCTGTATAAGCATCATCGACTGTTTGCTGTACATAAAGATTAGGATAATTTAATTCTTGTATTTTTCTAATCGTAGTTAGACCGTGATTGTTTCTTTCAATAAGTGTCCACGCTTTATTATAAAAATGTCCAATCTTCGCAACGATGTACGCGAGATCGAAGGGGTCTACATGACCAGACCATGTTGCAACTTGATAGCCCATATGATCTAGAACTTGTATGACAGAATAATCTCCATGCTCCAAACCTTCGGCAACGTCTACTCCTATACAATATCTTAAAGAATCCTTTGGATTCTCGAAAATTTTTAGCAGCCCCTTTTCGTGAGGGATAAATTCATTCTCTCGCACGTCGTAGCGGGAAATCGGGGTATAGCATTCAACGGCTGCTTGATCTATATATTTAGGCTCAACAAATAATCTACCTGTAGTGAGGAACGCCTCCTGCGGGGTAGACGGGTATTCTTGCCTAAATAAATCTTCGCCACCTAGTTCTTGT
>Ga0213858_10000837_pt1 | contig 14525 bp, 13 predicted proteins | sample PICome_FD_160122 | JGI IMG/M metagenome (GOLD analysis project Ga0213858, IMG submission 160122) | Coastal seawater microbial communities near Pivers Island, North Carolina, United States - PICO245 | ecosystem: Environmental > Aquatic > Marine > Coastal | place: USA: North Carolina | collected... | reverse complement strand
ACCATTTCCATTGGTAATACTGATACCAGTAGAGGAACCGAGAGTTGCTTTACTGAATCCACTAGATCCACCGATGAGCAGTTGACCATTAGAAAGAGAAGATGCATCAATTCCAGTACCACCGTAGTTTCTGGCGATAATGGATGCTTGCCATACACCTGTAGTAAGTGTACCAACAGTAGTAACGTTGCTGAAACTAGTAAGTGCCGACTCAAATGTCGATTGTGTTGTTGCATCGAGAGCATCAATGTTCTGCAGAGTTGCAGTACCCGACGAATCACTAACAACTTGAGATGAACCAACAGTAAGTTGTCCACCAGATACAGTCAAGTCACCTGCCATCGAAACGTTTCCGTTAGATGCAGTTACATTAAACTTGTTAGTGTCAACATTAACATTTCCAGTTACATTTAAAACACCATTGACTTGAGTAGTAGCATTTCTAAGTGTCAGCGTACCAGTAGAAGCACCAACGGTCATCGCAGTTGCAGCACCAGCAAGATTGACTGAAGTTGCAGTAGCGTTGATCAGATTGAATGTGGTTGCTGTTGTAGTCAGATCACCACCGTTGACAGCGAGATCTGCACTACAAGTTACATTACTGGACAGCGTTGATGTACTTGTTACTGCAAGTGTGCCACCCAAAGTTGTAGCACCACTGTTAACGTTCAGTGTACCAGTGCTTTGAACATCGAGACCCAAACCATTCTTGAGTTGCAGATCTCCAGTTGCATCATTAGCACCAGAACCACCAGAAACCGCCATGTTTCCAGTGTCAGTGAGACCAAACTTGACCCACTCAGCACCAGTCCAATACCAACCAAGATATTGACCGCGAGTGAGGTTCTCAAGAAGTTTCCAGTCTCCTGTGTTTGCCTGAACAGATGCAGATGGAGTTGATCCAACAATGTCGATGTTCTTCTGAGATTCAGATGCACCACCAATCGTGATGTCATTAGCAGTCAGAGTGTCATCAACCGTAGCTTCTTTCTTAACAAGTAACTTGCCTCTAATCTCACTCTCAAGAGTCTCAGATTCAACCGTGAACTTATCACGAATGATGATCTCATCGAACGTAGGACGTAAGTTAGCAGTCTCACCAACAATAGAGAGAGTTGGTGTATCCAGATCTGCTTCTTCACCAGTAACAGAACTAATCTTGGTGTTACCAATAAACAGGTCACCATTAGAGTTCAGACCAGAGTAGAACGCGATACCACCTTCTTCTTTCTGTGACTGTGCAAGTAGAACTTCTTCATCAGTGAGAACTCTGTTCTGTACAGATGGAAGACCAGTAGAATAGTTACCAGGACCGAAACCAACATATTCAAATGTATGATTACCAGATCTAAGGATGGATGGTCTACGTAATTCAGTTTCAGTTCCACCTGTAGAATTAACGAGAACCATTCTGTTGTCTCTTTCTACTTCATCTGCCTCACCGTCTCTAGCTTCAAGAGTGATAAAGTCAGCAGTAGCAGGATCGTTAGTAGTGTAGTTAGTGTAGTTGTTTCTCTGCTCAACGACATATTGACTCATCACCTCTTTGGTGATAGACAATTCCTTTGCTTCGTTGTTTGCACCATCGGTAGTAGTAACAAGACCAACAGTAACGTTACTTGCTACGGACGTTGCTGCACCTGGATCCTCAACTGGGTTATCTTTGTCCAGTGATGGATACAAGTCATTGATGTTTTGAGAGAAACCAAAAGAGTTGACGTTAGAATCAGTAGGAGAAATACTACCATTGACAATCGTCATGTAGTAGATGCCATTTTGGACACCTTTGATTAACTTCTGTGCTTTCTCAATATCATAGATGTAATAGGTGTTACCATATGACTGACCAGATGGTACGTTTCTTGTCTGAATGATGTAACCATTGATAGGATCTCTCTGCAGTGTAGATGCAGCACTATCAACAACATAACGTACACGATAAGTTCTATCTCTAGAAGATCTGTTATCAGGTACACGACGTAAGAAACCTGCACCAGTGAACAGAGAGTTGATATAGAATGTATCAGTTGCTAAGTGCTCATGAATACCAGCATGTCCAGTGTTGGCAGATGTAGAAGAACTACCAGATGTAGCAGCAGTTACTCTAACATACCAGTTGTTAAGTGAAGAATCATATTGGATTGGGTGATCTGGATCCCCAGGAATAAACTGTTGTTCAGTGACAGCAGTATAAACAGTATCAGCTGGAGCGGTAGTACCGTCTGGAGTAATGAGAGCAGCATAAGTTGTAGGTGTAGATGCGTTGTCAGTATTAATTAAAGAGACATATAGAACATCTTGCTTTCTAGCACCAATGTTGAAACCTTGCAGTTTATATGGTGGTTTGGTCGCCTGCGATGTATATCCATAAAGATACAGTCTCGTGTCAACTGGACCGATGTATGCCCATGTAATATTGCCGTCAGATGCACTGCCAGTAGTATGTGTAGGAGGTGTTGATCCTGCCTGTACAGCTTGAGCAGATGCAGCTAACTGTGCAGAATAGTATGCATTTCCATTGTAAGTACAGGAGTGTTCACCACCAGGAGCATTGAAACTTGCAGATGCCGACCATGCTTTATTACCTGCAGATGCTTGATACTGTACTTTCTGTACGTCTAATGCAACATATCCAACAGGAATTTCATTGATAGTGCCTTTATATCCAACAATACCAGTTCCAGTTGTGCCACGATAACCTCTATTAAAGGTCATCACACCGCTGGTTGGATTGACAGATGCTACTTTATATGCTTCCTGAGCATCAACTTGTACAAAACGAACATAATCACCTACAGCAATACCATGACTGGCGTTAGCTGGAGTAGGAGTACAAGTAATATTGTTTTGAGTTAGCGCAAACGTATATCCACTAACCTCAGCGTAAGATCTACCTAATTTTTTAGGTGGAATAACGTGTGTGATTGTACCTGCCTTGTCCTGAGTAAACGGCAGTGCTTTATATCCTTTTGCTCTAAGAGCAACCGATCCAAAGTTAGAGTTAGAGTTAGTAATTGACTGGTCACCACCGCTCAATGCGACAAAGTGATCAGCGAAACCAACTGCGAAAACCGAGACTGCCTGAATAACAGAATCGTTAGAGCATTTAATATGGAAGTTCCTATAGGTTGCCTTATAGATGGCATCTCCATCAGTGTGACCACCAGCGATGTAGTTAGAACCATCCCACTTAATAAATGCGTTGTCGTCCTTCTGGAGAGAAACACCAGTGAACTGAGCAACAACCATCGACTTAAATCCAGTCGCCTTGCTACCATCAGCGTGCATACCACAAATACCCCACGTAGAACGTAGAGATATGTTAAAGATGTATGGAGATGCAGAGTCTACGTTATCAATCTCAACTTTAACAGTTGAACTTGTGGCAGTTGGGTTACCAGATGGAGCACCACTACCAGCATTTTTAATAACATATCTAAAGGTTGTAGTGGTTGGAATCTCACTGATAAAGAAAGAACCATTAAATCTAGATGCATCAGTTCCAGTTACACCTTCGATCAATACAGGAGTTCCTACCGAAAATCCGTGTGCTGTTGCTGTGGTAACTTCTGCGGTTGTCGTAAATACGTTAGATGAAACGTAATCAGTAACAAGAGAACTAATGGAGATAGGACCTGAAGTATTTGGACCAACAATTCTATTTTCTTCAACTCTCGCTTGAAGTTCATCGGCACTCAGTACACTTGTAGTATCAGGAATATCTGCAAATGCCTTTGCAACCTTTTGATAATAAAGGTCAAGGTCAGTTACAGTAAGGGCATTGCCATCTGTACCATTAACAGAGGAAGCAATATTTTTACCATCAGCATACTCGAAGCAAGTAAGTTTGTGGTGTGAATATGATGGTGGGGTAGATGCAGTTGGTTGTTGTGGGTCAGTGTAGACACCAGTCTTAGGACCATCAAAGAAAGAGAACTGCCAGAAGTAGCAACCACCAGTTACACGCCAAATAGCAGATCTTTCGATAGCACCTGCAGTAGGATCAGGAACATATAAAGGTCTGATCTTAGTTTTTCTCAGGTCCATACCGACCAGAGATGTACCTCTAGGTACGATTACACCACCCTCAACAGAGTTAAATCTATAAAGAACGTTGTTAGAGTTAGGTGTTCCATCTGCATTTTGCAGATCAAAGTTCGTCGAGGAGGACAGAACTGAAATGTCAGATGGGATAAATGCTTGGTTTGATGTATTTCTACCTGGGCGGTTGTCGATTACATACTCACCAGGATATAATACGATAGTAAATGACTCAAAGGCGTCATTATATTGTCCAGTTCTATAGGAGAATCTGGCAGCCTCAAGTAACGCTCTCTGAATCGACTTAAATGGTCGGTTGGGAGAGTTACCTCTGTTTTCAAACGAATCCGATGCATCGAAATCGTCTGGGTTGACGTATAAACAGCGACCTGTCTTCGATGTGAAGACGTTCTTTAGTCTTGTAAGTGCCATTTAGATTCTCTAGTTATTAGTATGCGGATACGGTTACTGCTTCCTCAAAACCGACAAGACTGAACTGTACTTGTGCGGCACATGATACATAGATGGATTGATATTGACCAAGGACAATACCAGGGATCTCAAGGGTGCCATTATCAGAAACGCTCACTTCCTTAACAATATAATTTTCTTGGTTGACAGCAGCGACACTGGCAATTTGTACCTCAGATCCGTCATTAGCAACAAATTCAGCAACAGGAGTAGTTGATGCGCCAGTTACAGCGTTGATAGCAGTAATGGTTGTCTCAAAAGGACGAGACTTAAGGTTATTGTAAATGTCAGTTACATATGCAGCGCCAGAGGTCGATGTCTTCCTCTCACCAGTTCCACCAGTATTACCAAGAGTAAACAGATACTTATACTTGAGATTATTCTCATGCTCAGCATTGTTTACATAGCAAATACCATCATAACCATCATAATATCTCAGCAAACCATCACCACCTCTAGCAACAGAAGAACCAGCATAGGTAGGTCCCATAGAAATAGTACCTCCACCAGCACCAGTAATGGTGAAATCAGCAGGAGATCCGCTGTTTGCAGTAACTCCAGCAGGATGACTCATGTCATATAACCAAAGTTTTGTATTGGCAGAATCCCAGTAATGAACCTTTGCCGTATGGTTGTTAGATCCATCCAGAGGGTTGGTTACGTTAGGGTTTGTCCAAGTTACAACTTCAGTTTGGTTAAATGCTGTGCTATTCCACGTACCAACAACATAATGGGAACTTACTCTAGCTTGTCCACCTTGCCCAAAACTATAACCTTCTTTCTGTGCTGCTGTACCTGCCATTGTGATTTGGTCAGTAGACTCAACAATAGCAACATCAACAGTAGCAGCACCACCAGAAGTGTTAGAGATTCGCAGTGTACCACTAGTTAATGTTTGCCCAGGGCAAGTGTACATGTTAAACCCAGTGGAGGTTAACTGCGTCCCTGCCGCCTGCATTAAGTTCGTATGCTTTGTTAGTCCAGGGGTATACTGGGCTAGTAAACCGTTTGCCATGATTTTTAATTAGAAGAGTATGCGTGGAAGAACATTTTTGCTCTGCTAACGCCACTTCCCGCGCCAGAAGTAGTAGCAGAAATAGTTGTAGTTTGTTGGGTAATTGGATCAGTCAGGGTGATATCTCTACAAATAAGAGTACCACCAAGGTTATTAGCGGCATCAGTGACATTAAGTTTTAAGTCACCATCAACATTAGAGTCACCAAGGACATCAAGAGCAAAGTTTCCTGGTGCTTTTTTGATACCAGTGTTTCCTGATGTGTCAATTCTGAATTCAACGTTGTTAGCGCTGTCACGAATATCAAAAGGAATACCTGCTACTGCTTTTTGAATTACAAATCCATCAAGGGCGGCATTACCGCCAACAATATTGTCACCTGTAAAGTATATATCACCTGCAACTTCCAGTGCATATGTCGTAGGTGCTCTACCAATACCAAGTTTAGTATCGTTACCCAAGGTAGGAACAGGACCAATCTGGGATGCTGCACCATTAACAGTCAGATTTCCACCAACAGTTACGTCACCTGTAGTTGCAACTGTAGCACCAGAAACGTCACCAGTTACATTACCAGTGAGGTTACCAAGAAAGGTAGTAGCAGTAACATCACCAGCGGCGTAAACATTACCACAAGAAATACCACCAGTTACAATTAAAGCACCCTCAGTAGAAGTGGCAGGAGTGCCATCATCAATGGTGGTTACACCAGTGACATCGAGAGTGTTTCCAAAGTTAACTGCCAGTGATGCTCCAAGTGTTCCAGTGATAGTGGTGTTACCAGCAGCTAAGGTGCTACCAAAAGTAACTGCTCCAGTTGCACCCAGAGTGTTGTTAACTTGTACCGCATTGGCAAATGTCGCTGCAGAAGCGAAAGATGCAGTAGCATTAACAGTCAGAGTATCAGCGTTGTTATCACCAAGAGTGGTATTGTCTGAGACTACGATTGTTGAGAATGATGTGGATCCAGTAAACGAACTACCTACAAAAGTTTTATTGGATACAGTCTGAGTGGCAGTCGCCGTCAAAAGTGTATCAGTCTGACCAGGATCAGGTAATACAAAAGTTCTAGTTGTCCCTGACGCAATCTGAGCAGCACTAAAGTTAATGAGTTTAGTATTGTCAGATGTGTTTGGAAGGGCAAACAGAGTATCAGTAATGGCAAGTGGCGATGCCAGACGGATAGAACCTGTGCCCTGTGCTTGTAGAGTAAAGTCAAGATTAGTATCTGCAGTATCCTGTGCTGCAACAACCAGAGAAGTTCCTACCTTCTGAAGATTCAATCTAGAATCACCTAAGGCGAGACCGATTTGTCCTTGTACAGAGGAGTATACTCCAGTGTTAGTTTTAAGTTCAAACTGGAATCCAGGATTCTCTGTGCTTCCCGAAGGGACAGATTTAAAGATACTACCTACGTTCGTTCGTTTATTCTGATCAGTAGGATCAGAGTTATCCAAAAGAAGTAGAGTATCCGAACTGGATACTTCAGTTAATAATGTAAGGTCTGATATTTTACGAGTTGCCACTCTACACCCACAAAAATTCGTTCAAGTTTATTTATAACCTCTTGTGAAAGAGGAAAAATCCTTCTGACGATTGCCAGTAGCCTTTATCCCAAGAATGGTATTGATCTGCATACAATCTTACAGAACTTTCTAGGTCATGATCCTTCCATTGACACCCAGGACTAGATTTACCTACAAAATGGTCATCTAGTTTCATAAAGACAAGATCACATGCAGGATTTTCCACAACGATTACATCTTGATCTTGCCTTACTGTTACAATTTGCTCTCGATACGGTACTTGTGAATAGTTGTATCGAGAACTGGTCTTAAATTTTCTGTCAGAAATTTTTTCGTGAACAATATAAATGTGTGACCACTTTGTCGGATTACCTGACGCCTGTTCCCAGTTGTCAAACTTTCCTTCAAACCATTCACAAAAAGTATCTAACATCAATCCAATCCAATAAGATCATCGAGTTGATCGGGGCGTTGTCCCATCATAAGTTCCTTTAGAGTCTCTGCCTTTTTCAAAAACTTACGGTGGTAATCAATCCACGATTGAACCTCTGTCAACATCTCTTCATAGCATACACGAGCATCAATTTTTTCATCAGTAAGATAATCACCGATGGCATCACCCATGCGATCCTTGCGTTGTGCCTCGTAAGTTTTTACAAGTTTGTCATCATAAAAATTTTTTTCCCGATCAAGAACCTGTTTGATCTTTTCTTTGCTATCTGCGAGCATGATGGAACTCCATAGTCAAATAATTATAGCATTAAAAAAGAGAGGTCGCAACCTCTCTGACTCCTCCACCTGGACTCGAACCAGGGACAGGGTGATTAACAGTCACCTGCTCTACCAACTGAGCTATAGAGGAATGGGTGTTACCCAAACTCTTCGTTTCTACGACAATCGAGATGATAGAGAACCTCAGATCTCCACTCCATTAGTTCGTTGTAACACTCTTGATTGTGAGCACACTCGCGAAGACTGTGATCTGGTTTCAGCACACTTTCATAAAATAGTCCCAGAGCATCGCGTCTTTTTTGTTGCTTCTCGTTCATTTGACTCCTTGGTTTACTGCTGCCCAGTCTTTATCGAAGATTGCAAGTCCTTCACGAGTAAGGACATGCGAATACATCTTCTCGAACACAGCGGGGGGCATCGTCACAATACTAGCACCATTGTAGAATGAGCGAGTAACTTTATATACATCTCTAATAGAAGCAGAAAGGATTTGTGTTGCTACTCCTTGAGATTGATAGACCCCTGCGATTGATCGAACGACTTCTACTCCCGCGACAGAATTATCATCACAACGACCAACGAAAGGCGATACATATGTAGCACCTGCCTTGGCAGCAAGAATAGCTTGTGCAGCAGAGAAGATCAAAGTAACATTGACTTTGATACCCAAGTCTGACAATTTCTTACATGCAAGCAAACCGTCTGGAGTACATGGAACCTTGACAGTACAGACTTCTCCAAATTTCTGAGAAAGACGGAGACCTTCGTCAAGCATGTCAGTATAGCTACCAACAACTTCCATGCTGATATCGGGGACGCCAATATCTTTAATTTCCTGATAGACTTCTTCTGGATCGCGTCCACTCTTCATAATAAGAGTTGGGTTGGTAGTGATACCATCAATCAGACCAGTAGCAAAGTGCTTACGGATCAGTTCAGTGTCGGCAGTGTCTAGAAAAATTTTCATTACAGAATTTTTTAAGATATTTATTGGGCGAACCCAAAGCCACTCAACGGACTTGAACCGTTGACCTACTGTTTACAAAACAGTTGCTCTATCCAGCTGAGCTAGAGTGGCGTGCTTTTTCCTCTTTGCTGAGTTTGAAGTACAATTTATAGTATCTCTTCTTAATTTCGTCAAGAGTATCCATGTCTTCTTTGAATCCCATGTACTTGGTGAGTTGATAAGACCCTTCAAGTTCACTGATTAATCTTAGCACGTTGACCGAAGATCTGTCAAGACCACCAAAGGTAAATTTACTGTGGGAGTTCTGAGAGTTCATCTAAGTCAAGTTCATCAAGTAAAGGGTGGAATCCTTCTTCCATCAAATAAGAGGATCCATGCCAAATATCTTCTGGTGAGAAGATACGAGATTCTCTTGCTTTTCTAATTACTTTATCTGGTAATGGAAATTCTGCAATGTCATCCCAAGTAAATGGAATCCCCTGCACAAAAAACATTTTAACTAGACCCTCCCCTTTTAGATAGCGATATTCCCAATACACCTTCAGGATTGTTTCTTCCATAGAAAATCAAACGGACACTTACTATCTTCTTTCTTTAGTCTATCTTTGATTAGACTCCATGATGCAAATTTGTCAAATTCCTTCAACCTAGCGTTCTGTGCATATTCATCGAGAATGTCTTGAGGTGGTGCCTTTTTCTTAAGTGTGAAAGTGCTATCCGACTTCTGAGAATATAATCTCAACATGAACAGTGGAGTACCCTTAGGGATCCATAAATTAGTATCTAGATCTAAAAGTTTAAATCCAAACCCAAGGGGACGTTGCCATACTGATAATGGATACGTTCCTGGGATACATTCTAATCCGTATCTAGAGAGTAAAGGATGAGGTATTTGTTCTACCCAAACATCCTTATCTCTTGTCCATAAGGCATGACCGTAATTATATTGTATCTCTGGTAGTTCTCCATCTAACCAATTAGAAGTTAGATTGAAAAACTCATCAAATATAGGTTGTGCTAAATTTGTATCTAGATATTTATCGGTACTTTTGTAGAGCATACCGAGATCAAATGGTTGGTAGAATATCCAAGTATTCTTACCCCACTCTGACCATGCAGGACATTTTGCATGAGAGTAATTACGATCATACTTAGAACCAAACTTAGTTGGTTCTGGAATGTAATCTGGTGGTAGATATTCTTTTTTAAAATCCTCTTGCTTCCCGATTGTCGGGAGATAATACACATGCTTCATAATAGGAGCGGGGGGACTTGAACCCCCACGAGATTAATTCTCAACAGATTTTAAGTCTGGTGCGTCTACCGATTCCGCCACGCTCCCAGAAAATCACTCCTCCCAAGTGGGAGGGTGAAAAACACAATACTCATTAAACGTTATCTTCATCTCCTTGTTCGTCAGGTTGCAATGTTCCGCTGCCTTCGGCAGGTTCCACTTCGCTGTGAACAGCATCTCCATCGCTTCTCTTGTTTCTGGTCTCATCTTCCTCCAATGCTTCTTGAATCTGTTCTTCTAAATCAGGTTGAGTTTGTCCAATCTTAGGTGCCCCAATAGGACTCCCAGGAGCAGGACGCCTAGTATACTTGGACTTGTCAATCTTACGTGGTTTACCTTTCTCTTTCTTACACTTCTTAATGACCTCAATAGCATCACCGACAGTGACAATATCCATCGAGTATTCATCTGCAATCTCAATGCTGAAGCACTCTTCCAGGAACATAACCAACTCAACAAGATCAAGAGAATCTGCATCCAGATCATCTACGAACTTTGTTTCCATGGTAACAGAGTCCCAATCAAAATCTTCTTTGACCAGCGCTTCCTTGAGTGCTAAGCGTGTTACCTGAAGGAGAACTTCATTGTTCACCTTCTTTGAACTTTTGAGAATATCCTTGATCTCGTGATATGTTTTGTTGTATGGCATGGCAATAAAATAGTGAGAGCGGGGTATCGGAATCGAACCGACGACATCTAACTTGGAAGGATAGCGTTCTACCGCTGAACTAACCCCGCATCATACGTAAACAATCTGATCCTCTTCAAGTGAAGCACGAACAACATTCAAGACTCGAATAAACTGGTCAGCATCTTCGCAAGTAAGATCTTTGATGGATGCTTCTGAACTCATCAGTGTGAATCGACGTTGTGTAATGTCAATGGCACAATGAGTCACGTATTCTTCGGTCTCAAACATGTGTGCTAATGGTGTGGTACCTCGTAATTATACGACACCGTGAACCGTATGTCTAGTCCCTGTGCCACTTGTCATATTGGCACGGGCAATAACTTCTTTCGCTTTTGCCTTAAGGTCTAAAGCTGCTTGACGGTTTCTTTGATAGTAACCCCAAGCTTTTGTTTGATCAGCTTCGGGACTCTTGAATTTTTCTTTTGTCATCTCCTCGACAAAATCGTCAAGGTGCCTGTCAAGAATTTCCTGCAAGAAAAATGCTTCTTGCTGAGTAATCGACATATGCATTAACTTATCTATAGTCATACTTGATATTGTAGCAGTTGATTATCAGTATGTCAATTTAAATAAATGCCATTGTCACAGACAATTTCAATCTTGTCTCCAGCAGCTTCCACTTTCATGTTCTCAGTAGCATACAGGTGCATATCTGTAGATACAATTCTAGCACCCTCACCAGCATTGACTTGCCAAGCAGTAGGGTTACCATATGGACTATCTGTTGGTTTCCTGGTCCAAGAACCTCCGTCCTCAATACCACCAGCGATACAGTCAAAATCATCACCAACAACAGAGGTTTTCATCTTACCCTCTACGTTAGTAAAGAAATTTGTTCCTACTGTATCATAGCGACAACCTTTTGTACGAATTTGGAGATCTCCCTCGCTAAGAATAGCAAAGACACCACCCTCCTTCGTCATGCTGATAACACGATTACCTTTAATAATGTCACGAATCTCTCCACCTTCGGCAAGATCATTATTACCAAAAGACATCTTCTGGTTGATAGTATTGGCATCTAGTTTCAGAATATTTTCTGCTTTGATAGCAATATTCTCATCTGACTGCAGGAACATGACCTCCCCACACTTCATCTCCCACGTACCATCGACCTTATCGTAACGATTTCCTCTAGTCTCAGTATGCATATCACCTTCTACGGTCATATGTGCATTACCGACAACATGAATGACCATTTTGTCTTCCTTGACATCACCACCAACTTTGACCGCCATATTACCTGGCGCTCTAGCAATGATATCCTCGTTTGCCATCAAATAGATGTGACCATCCTCATCAATGTCGATGAAATGTCCATGGCAATTCATAAGACGAATCCTCTCACCACCTTCGGTAGAGTTCATCTCAATCTTATGCCCACACTGGGTATTGAAGACGTAACCTTTCGGATAATCAACTGGAATCTTTGGGGTATCGTTTTCTTGGACGTTACCGCCTGTGAATAATTCTGCCATTAGTATCCTCCGCCTCCGCCGCCGCTGCTAGGTGGAGGAGTGCTTCCGCCACCACCACTGCTAGGTGGATTGTTGTTCGTTGGTGTGTATGTGGTTGTTGGTGTGGTTGGTGTCGTGGTACTTGTCTGAGTTGTAGGAGTGACTGTTGTTACTGTTGTTGAAGTCGTAGTTGATGAAGAACCAATACTCTCTGATTGAGTATCATAGATGTATTGACCTGTACCTGTATGTGTTGCTCCTGTCATCTTTCTTCCCATATGAATATGGAATGGACCATAATAAGGTACACCATTTACATAACCAACAAGCTCTTCTTCTGGTATTGATGGATGACCAACGCAATCTATATATTGATCCAAAGCAATCAGTTCCTTGATTCTCTTCGGTCCAGTAAATTCGTAGACTGGGACGATCTTTGCTCCACCGCCAGTAGAGTCAACAATTCTAGGATTGTTAAAACCAATCGCTTTCTTTGTAATTGTTGGTTTCAATAACCTACCTCTAGTATCAGTTGTTACAAAACCAATCTCTTCAGGTCCTTCAGGAGTGTCAACAATGACCTTAGGATCTGTATGACCCTCTCCAACGTTCACAACTGTAACATCTTTCAGCAGAGGAATCAAGTCTGGACAGTTAGCATACACCGCTGTCGCATCGGGAGGAATGAAGAAGTCAATATACTTTTTAGTGAAGTTAAGAGTAAACTCATATCCTTCAGCAGTTCTAAGAACCATCCCTGGTTGAATTAGATCGCCATCTTCTGGATTAATAGTAGCAATTCTAATCAATCCCTCTCCCTTGTAATCAAAATCATCTACTTGCATGATGTCAGGTTGAGTGTCAGATACCGCACCGTTGGCAGTTTTTACAAGGTAAAGGATAGTTCCCTCACTAATAAAGGACTTCAGTTCTGGATCATTGATATTTACAAAGGTCTGCTCCTGTGGACAAACAGAGTTGTCACTACTAAAACCATATCCAATACCAGGACGGACAACATCAACTCTCTCAAGTCTTACGTTTCCTAGTATTCCACTACCATCAGCAACAAAGACAGGTTTAAATCTTGCACCCTTTCCTTCCTGCTCATTGCAAGTAGCAACAGATCTAGCTTTTACACCCAGACCAAAGTTAGGAATACCACCACCAAACTTTTTAACAATTACACCAACCGTAGATCCAATATCATCAATGATAGGAAGTGCTTTGACTGCTGTTGTGCTCTGCAGAGCATCAAAGATCATCTCGGGGAAGCATGGTTTCTTATTAAAGAGACTGTTGCTACAATCTACAGGAACTTGTGGTTGAAGATCTGCAACGAAGTCTTCAAACTTATCAAGAGGACCTCTAGTGTCAAAATTCTTATCAGTAATACCAGTTTTGTTACCACTTGTAGCGGTATCGATTGGTGATTGCTCTCCAGTAGTAGTATTAAATGCAACTTTGCTACCATCTGCAAGTTCTAACGGAACAAATCCCTTAGCATTTGGTTTGCCGTTTCCAATGACAGATCCACCTTTAGGAGGTTTGACTTTATATTGATCCTGCTCTTTCTTCGACTTCTCATTACCCTTTGCTTCTGCACCTTGGCATGTCTTAAAGACAGAAGCACCGATAGCACATGATACTGCACCATCACAGAACAGATCAATAAAATCTAAAACTTTGCTGAGTAACCCCTGAATAAGTCCAGCAGCACCTTTAATTGCACCGAGAACACCTTGTAAAATACCTAAAGCTTTATTCACCATGTCCATGATCTTACTCATGATCGATCCAAGGACATCTTGAATCAAACAGAGTGCTGTATCAAGAACTTTAGATACAAGATCCGTAATCAAATCCTTGATAAAAGAACCAAGATCACCAAGTATTTGCTTAAACAGACAACTAACTAAGTCACCAATACCCTTCAATTGAGTTTTTACTGGTTCTAAAATCTCTGGGTTTGGAATATTGATCTTGTCCATCTGTTCACGAATGAACTTCTGGGTCTCTTTCAATACCGTTCCCTTGATACCCCCAAGTAAACCACTCATCCCCTGCTGGAGTCTATTAGCAGTTTTAGAGATCTCACCTTCTAAGTCTTCAATCTGACCAGTGACTTTATTGATAAACTGACCAGTCTCGCTCTGCTCAAGACCACGAGCAAATGCAAATAATTCTTTTAGAGGACCCTCAACTTTAGTTGCTGTCTCAGTTCCACACTTTCCGTTTGAGATATCAAGTTCAAAACACTTCTTTTTATCTGCAAGTTTGTCTAGTTCCGATGGACCTTTGACTTTAGAAGTGTTTGCTAGCTTAGATCTA
>Ga0213858_10000836_pt1 | contig 14527 bp, 18 predicted proteins | sample PICome_FD_160122 | JGI IMG/M metagenome (GOLD analysis project Ga0213858, IMG submission 160122) | Coastal seawater microbial communities near Pivers Island, North Carolina, United States - PICO245 | ecosystem: Environmental > Aquatic > Marine > Coastal | place: USA: North Carolina | collected... | reverse complement strand
TTGCCGCCACGCCAAAGCTCGGCGCAAAGAACCAACTGGATTGTCCAAGTGGGTAGATGAGAAATACAGAAGTAAATACGGCAATAGGACCTGAAAAAGCAATCGCATTGTATGGTCTAATCCCTACTAAACGACTAATCTCAAACTGCCTGAGCATGAAACCTATGAGAGCAAAGGCTCCGTGGAGCGCCACAAAAGGCCAGAGTCCCCCAAGTTGGACCCAGCGGACGAAATCTCCCTGAGACTCAGGACCCCAAAGTAGAAGAAGAGAATGACCCATAGCGTCAGCAGGAGTCGACACTGCTGCTGTAAGAAAATTAGCGCCCTCAAGGTAACTAGACGCCAACCCGTGGGTATACCAGCTCGTAACGAACGTCGTGCCAGTAAGCCAGCCACCAATTGCAAGATAAGCAGTGGGAAAAAGAAGTAGTCCAGACCAGCCCACAAATACAAAGCGGTCTCGTTTAAGCCAGTCATCCAGGACATCAAACCATTCCCTCTTCTGTTGTGGAATATTTAGTGTGCTTGTTGTCATTTTTTGTTTCCTTTTTTTGATCTTTTAACCAGTAAAGTTGAGGCCATGTATCCATGATTATCTCCCTCAACTTTGGTGGAGTATCTTTATTAATCATGTGACTTTTTGGGTAAAAAAATTGGCGGGAAAATTTTTCCCCCGCCAATGAAATCAATTATTGATTTTGGATCAACCGATTGCAGGTGCAGTGAGAGCAACAGGAGTGCTTTCAGCAGCAGCAAGGTCGAGAGGGAAGTTGTGAGCGTTACGCTCGTGCATTACTTCCATGCCAAGACCAGCACGGTTCAGAACATCTGCCCAGGTGTTCAGGACTTTGCCCTGACCATCCATGATGGACTGGTTGAAGTTGAAACCGTTGAGGTTGAACGCCATCGTGGAAACACCAAGTGCAGTGAACCAGATACCGACAACAGGCCATGCTGCCAAGAAGAAGTGCAGCGAACGGGAGTTGTTGAAGGAAGCGTATTGGAAGATCAGGCGACCGAAGTAACCGTGAGCAGCGACGATGTTGTAGGTCTCTTCTTCTTGACCGAACTTGTAACCATAGTTCTGAGATTCGTTCTCAGTAGTTTCACGAACGAGCGAGGAAGTAACGAGACTTCCGTGCATAGCAGAGAAAAGAGATCCACCGAATACCCCAGCAACACCGAGCATGTGGAACGGATGCATAAGGATGTTGTGCTCTGCTTGGAAAACAAGCATGTAGTTAAAGGTGCCAGAAATACCAAGAGGCATAGCGTCACTAAACGAACCCTGACCGAAAGGATAGACCAGGAAGACTGCCGATGCGGCAGCGACGGGAGCGGAGTAAGCAACACAGATCCAAGGGCGCATACCCAGACGATAGGACAGTTCCCACTCACGACCCATGTATGCATAGATACCGATCAGGAAGTGGAAGATAACGAGTTGGAAAGGACCACCGTTGTAGAGCCATTCATCCAGAGATGCTGCCTCCCAAATGGGGTAGAAGTGAAGACCAATTGCGTTGGAAGAGGGAACAACTGCACCAGAGATGATGTTGTTACCGTACATGAGAGAACCAGCGACTGGTTCGCGGATGCCGTCGATATCCACAGGAGGAGCAGCGACGAACGCAACGATGAAGCAGATGGTTGCTGCCAACAGAGTTGGGATCATCAGCACACCGAACCAACCGACATACAGACGGTTGTTAGTAGAGGTTACCCAGGAACAAAAGTCTTCCCAGGAGGTTTGAGTCCGTTGTTGGACGAGAGTAGATTGAGCCATTGTTTTGAACAAAAAAGTAAGACCATCAGGGAAATGGTGGAGTTACTATTCCTCAGCACCCTTAGCTGAGGTATGAGAGACGGATTGTTAGACCTGCCTAGTCTCGGTCAAGCGGCAGGGGTGAAACATGTTACAGACCCGTGAAGGTCCGTTACATTTGTTCATGTATTTATACTAACAGGAGTTCGGGAATCCGTCAAGCCTGAAAAGATGAGTGTTTGTACTCAACTCAGTAGGACGGTTCCTCTGAACTGGTGTCATTATAACATGGTTGAACCTCCCAATGGACGAAATCAACCTCATGTTTTGCCAGCATTTGTTCCAGTTCGTCAGTTGTCATACACACCTTGACAGGTCTGTTCGTTGCCTTGTCATAGATGTGGAACATTTGTTTATCGATCATACGAGAACCACCCCGTTGCTATGTACTTTGTTTGCGTTGGTGACACTATTCCTTTATGCGCGTGTGTCCAGTATGCAGGGAAGATAACTAACCTCCCCTGCTTTGCGCTAAGTTTTTCTTTGTAAAGAGTGAAGAGAGTTTCTCCTCCATCAGTAACATCATTTAAATACACAGTCCAAGCAAGAATTCTAGTCTCGTCTGGCGTAGCATTTTCACAATGTTCTTTGAAGTATCCTTCGTTAGGATAATATCTTTGTAAATTATACAGTTCATCCAAACTGAATGCATAAAGTTCATTCATAAAAGGATACTGCTTTATGTAATATCGTATGGCATCAGTGAGAACTGGCAATAAAAATTTGTTAGGGAGATCATCTGTGTCAAATGAAACTGACAAGTCAGTAGAGTGTTTCGTTTCCCTATCTATTGTTAATGTTCCTTGACCGTTCTCATCTACGATACCAATTCTTCCAGGTTCGTGTGCTTGATCGTTGTCTTCAAACCATTCAATCAAACTATCACACTCGGACGATGACAGAGCATCATCAAATACAGTAATAAAACTTTCCATAGTCAATAAAAAAGGAACCGTCTGTTTTGTAGCAGGGGTTCCTTGCGGCGACGATATTCATTTGTTATTTATTCATCTCCAGATTGTGTCATCATAGCAGCACCTGCGAATGTTGCCATCAGAATAGCAACAGTTGCCAGCAATGCCATCACCAGACTCCAGGGATGATCTGACCAGTAGTGAAGTATGTTCCTACAGCAATGATGAATCCAAGCATTGCCAGACGTGCGTTGAGGATCTCTGCCTCAGGGGTAAAACCGAATTTCATTTGTTGTTCTCCTGTGTTTTGTTAATGATGATGACACGTTTGCCATCGTGGGTAAATTGTAACTCATCGTCAGGATCCCACAGTAGCTCTTCATACAAATCGTCGAGCTTCTGGATATCCTCCCAAAGAGCATCTGGATTAGGCATATTATGTGGTTCTATTGACTTCGTATATAGTGCTGTCACCATACGTTTTGTGGTCTTTGTATCCAACCATACGTCCCTTTGTGTTTTGAAGTGCTGGCATAAACACAATGAAGAAGAAAACTCCTGGTGCGCCAACAAACACAACGGCAACAATTACATAGTAAGTAAGGAGTTCAATCAAGTCAGGCATGGTGTGCTTTCAGTTCAGGGTTAGGTTGAGAGGGTACAGTAGGGTTAAGTGATCTGTTCTTGATTACAATGAAAGCATCTTTATTATACTTACGGGTTCCTTTGAGAGGTGCCCACTTAGTGCCAGCACCATCAATCTCATAGACTGAGGTGCCACCAATTTCTACATGGATGTCATCTTTACGAACATCCCATCCAAGAGCTTCAACTGCTTGGACTAGTGCTTCTTCAGTATAGTGCATCTTCTTGATCTGCAAGGACAGTACAATCGCTGGTCGGGTATGCTACACAAGTGAGCAGGAAACCAGCATCAATTTGGTCATCATCAAGGAAAGACTGATCGCTTTGATCAACGGTGCCGCTGATCAGTTTGCCAGCACATGTAGAACATGCACCTGCACGACAAGAATAGTTCATGTCAATACCTGCTTCTTCTGCAGCGTCAAGGATGTACTGGTCGTCAGCACACTCAAATGTAGTTTCGCCGTCAGAATTTTGAAGAGTGATAGTAAAAGCCATTAATAAGTTTCGCAGAGTTTTTCAACAGAGTATGCCAGGAGTACGAACCAGGCAACGGATACAAGTGTAAAGGAAAGCGGAAGCATTGTCAAGTTTTGTCAGAAGATACCGAAAAAGAGCTTGCCAGTGATGGCATACGAGAGGAACCCAGAGACGACTCCCATCATCGCCCAGCGTCCATTATACATTTCGCGATACTGCATTGGCGAGAAGAGACCCTTACGGTTGTAGTCCTCCACTACCATCTGGGGTTCCTTGGCGAACAAGTTGTTCTGTCCGTACTCATTTGTGGTGACGGTCATGTGTTTTGTAACGAAATACTACAGAAGTATATAGCAATTGTAAAGGTTTGTCAAGCTATGGTGTGTGCCAACCGCTACATTAAATGCAACCTAAATAAATATGGATCCAAAATCTGAGTGATATGAAAAAGTTATTACCACTCGCCATGCTACTGATGACCGCAAGTGCAGCTAATGCTGGCGGACTTGTTACTAAGCACGCTTCTAGCGTTCAACTGACTGTTGATGCTGCCCGTTCTACTGCCACGAGAGTAGGTTCCTCCTACGCAATCTCAGGTAGTGGAGTAAATACTACCGATGGTACGACTGCAGGAACTATTTCCACAGGAACAATTAGTTCTGGTCTTCTTGCTCCTGGTAATATTGCAGCAACACAAGCTACAGATGGTAACGCTTTCTCCTTCAGTCAATCTTTTACTCAAGGTGATGCAATTCCAACTGCTGCTCCTACTGTAGGTGATGTGCCTAACTTCTCGTCACTTACTTCTTACACAGCTGGAACTGCAGGTAACCTTGCAGGTACTGTAGGCACAACTGGTGCCCTAACGGTAACCGCAGGTGGAGCTGGTACTACAGCGACAGGACAATTCGTTTCCGAGATCACTGTTATCGACTGAGGTTTGCCATGGATCGTTTGAGAGAAGCAATCGGTCTTGGTTTAATTTTAGGTGCTTTCCACGGGGCAGCACACGCTGTTCCCGTAGTGCCTAACTTCACACAGGGCTCAATGACGAGCCACACTGAGACTACAAGTAAGATTACTGAAACAATTAACTCGATGGATTATAGCACAGGGTATCAATACTCGGTGACTGGATCTGGAGTGACCGCTAGCGGTAACCTGTCTCCTACGACAGGATCAAACAATGTAACTATTAATGGAGTGACATCATCATGGACTGGGGTAACAGGAAAACCGTCCTTCACACAGACAACACCAGGAGCAGCGTTTCAATTCACGGAAACTCTATCTGCTCCAGGTCTTCAAAACCACACGATTATCCAGAGAACAACAGAGGTTACAAGCGTAACCGACACCACAAGTATCTTCCAACAGTAATTCTATGTCTAACATCAATTGCGACTGCCCCTGCCACTCTGGCGGAGACTGTAGGGGGTGTAAGTGCAACAGCAAGTCCAATCGCGAATAGCTCAGGCTCAGTCACGAACCAAGCTATCCAGGTTTTACAAGGTCCATATATTACTAACACTTACGGGGCAGGAATCCAGTGTCAAGGACCCACTAGAAACTTCACCCCATATGTAACAGGAACTGCTTCTGCTTCTAAACCATACGAACCATACTATATGGATCCTGTTTATGATGTGAGTGATAACTATGGTGCCTTCGATGACAACGGAGATCCAATTGGGGATGGAATTATTGATAATCCAGGCGACATTCAATTCTATAAAAAAACTAGAACAGGTCAGAAAGATAACTACAGTCTAGGTATTGGTTTCTCTATGACATGGAGCACACCAACCGATAAGAAACTACAAGAATTATGTAAGCAAGCAGCAGCATCTAACATCAAGTTGATGCAACAAGCACATGCTAATAAGCGATTAGATTTTGAGATTGCGAGACTAAAAAATTGTGGCGAGTTAATGAAATCTGGAATTATGTTTCGTCCTGGTACAGAGATGGCAAAGATTTGTGCTGATGTAATGGTAGTTGGTAAAAACGTTATCACACCACACAGACATTCTATTCCTTCCCCTTCAGTTTCCGAATCGCGTGGTTCCTCAAACGCTGCTCTGCTTGGCGGTCCCTTAAAGACTGGACAGGGACAGACTTCCCCCTGATAGAAGCAATCTTTTTAATAATTTTCTTGACCGTTGGTTTGACTACTTTCAATAGTAGGTCTGCCAGCGGTTTTGCTAATAGTGCTGATGTTGTAGCGACCACAGCAATACTAGCAGTAGTAGTTACTACACCAGGAGCAGGAAGACCAGCAACAATCTGCTGTGGAATAGAAACTGCTTCTGTGCGTTGAATACATTCATTGCCTACTAGTTCATAGGCAACAACCTTTTTTCTAAATCCTTCTACCAGTGATCCTACAGGTTCTTTTGCTTCCTGTGCTGGTGTGGGACAATTTACAGTGACTGCTTTGTCTGTCTTTGGAGCTGTTGCAGCAGGTGGTTTAACTTCAGGTTGCTCTGGTGGTCTGACTGGTGGCACCTTTTGCTCATACTTAAACTCTAACTCATCCTTATTATAATCTAGAGGATTAAATGATGGGACACCAGCATCACAAAATACTTTGACACCCTTAGGATCATCTTCACTAAGGATGCCACTCTTTTCTTTTCTGGTGTTTTGTTCGTGTGCCTCTACACACCCAGGCATATCAACGATTGGCACACCAACCTCTTGTGTGACTGGCGGAGCAGCAAATATTGCATTAGCATCCGTCGCCCACCTTGGTGGTTGATATGTTTGAATGTCAGGGATTCTTATATCATCAATATTAATTTCAATGTCAGGAATATCCATTAGCAATCATTAAATACTTCACCAACTTGTGATCCAATAGCAGATCCTGCTTTCTGTCCTAAGAGCAATGCCCAACCACCTGCCAACCATCCCACGTAAGGGATGCTAGAGAGCGCAGGAGCGGCGACACCAGCGGCAAGGGCACTACCTGCCATCGCACCTTGTGACCGTGCTCCAGCGTCCGCCGCGATGCACTCTGCGCTTTTGGCATTCGACTTTCCCTCGGCATCAATTGCACCTCCGATATTACGAGTGCCATCCATGGTGTATTGATCGCGACGATACTCGATACGTTGCTCCGTACTACCACCCAAGAAACCTTTCTTAGATTTGTCAAGATCTAATGATCTTTCAGATTCTAATACCTTAGGATCATTAGCACGATACTCAATTCTATATCCTTCCTTACCTGCTTCTATTGTATAAGAAGAGTAAGGACCACGAGGAAGATTAATTGTGGGAACAGACGGTGGTTCTGCTTTCCTGTCAATCAAATAACCTAGAAGACCCAAGTGTGAGATAGCAAACAATGCACCAGCAGTGCTGATCATTATCTTCCATCCAGATGGTTTCGTTGGTTGTGGTGTTGCTGGAATATAATCTTCTTTCTCGTGGTTGAATATACTCATGGTAATTTAGGGATAGCAGGTCCAGTTACTTCTGGTAGTTCTGGCATAGCACTATCCAACATACCTGGGAGAGCATTAGTGACAGCACCTACAGCAGCTTCAGTAACCTTAGTGATAGCACTCTCTACGAGAGCATCTTTTTGTGTATATAAGTAAGCACCCCCACCAATCAGACTTAAAGAAGTCAGACCAGATAGGAGTGCGATGACGTTAATTACTTTTTGCATGATCAGACCTTAGGTTCGGGTTCTTCTTTTCTCTTGATCTCAGGTGCTTTCTTAGGAGTGCCACCAGACTTGGCAGGACTCAATCCGAACGCAGCTAAAGATCCAGAGAACACGGATGCGATAAAGGTTGGATCGAAATCTAGAATTTTCTGACCGTTTGGAAGTCTTACGTAAGAGAATGTGAGGAGAGAGGCAGACCAAATAAGTACAACAACTTTCACCAAATTACCAAGAACTTCACTTTTATCATCATCGTCTGCCTTTTCCTCTACAACTTTGGACTTATCTTCCGCCATTATAGAGTAGCAAGGCTCCTCTATTTATGCCTGTGCCTCTGTCCAGGAGATACGGAAGTCAATCGCCCTTCTGTTAGAACCACGACCACCACCAATGTTCGTTACCTTAACAGCAAGAACCTCAGGTCCATCAGGGAACACACCAGTTGGATCAGGTGCTGTAGTAGCAGCGAGTTGATCTGTACCACCACCTAAGATGGAGTTAGAGATTTCCTTAACTCTTCCCAGATCGTAGTCAGCAACACCAGAGTCAGCATAGAATCCATAGATGACTTCGCCACCTACAAGTTCGTTAGTAACAATCGATGCACCCTGTGTCAGGTCTGCATATTGTGCTAGTGATGTGCCACCAATGTTTTCCCAAGTTACGGAGTTTGTAATGTTAGGATTCAATACTAGTTCAACAAAGAATGGTCCGTTAGCAGACACCTCAGCAGTTCTAAGAACCAACTGCATTCTATTGACTAGTTCTCTAGCACCAAATGAACCAGGGATACCATTATCAACAGATGGTGCTGTGCGAATAGCAAGAAGTGCTTTGGTCTGACCAGAATTAACTTCTCGTCCAGTTCTAGATCCAACTGTATAAACATATGCTCGGTCATCATCAAAGATACCATCCATAATTACAGATGAACCCCAGTGTGAAATCTGTGGAATAGATGTCGCTTGTATTAGTTCGACTCCAGTTGGTTGAACAGCATCAAAAGCAAAGGTTTGTGCAGCGCCAGAACCCATGGTAATAAAAGCAACCCCAGTTGGGTTCGCAGTTGTAACTGCTTTACTTAAACTAATGCTCGTTCCAGAAATAGAATGAACAAAAGTATCTGCAGGAACTCCAGCACCAATCACACGTTGTCCCTTCTGAATACCAGTTCCAGAACTTACAGTTCCACTAGATGCTCCCGATGCAATGGTTAAATTAACACCCGTTGCGCCTGCTTGTTCTCTTGTTAGATTTGAGAAGTATCCAGATTTAGCAGTAGATAGTGGAGAGATAGCAGACCCAGTTACATCTGTCAATGCAATTGGAGTAGAACTTCCCGCCGTCTCAGTGACTGTAAATTGAGTTGATGAAGGTACTGTAGCAACATAATATACTTTGTTTGCTGCAAGATTTGCAAATGGAGTATCAAATGTAATTGTCTGTACTCCATTTGGTTGCAGACCAGTAGTAGATGTTACCTGAATCTGACTGTTTCCAGATGTTGTGGCAATAACATCTTGAACAAAAGAAACTTTTCCATTGTAATTTACATATTCAACTACTCCTGCAGTACCAGAAGTTGCCCTTCTAATTCTAAGAGTTCCAGAGTCAGGGAAATGTGTTGGAGCATCAGCAATGTATAACGTAGAGTCTCCAGAAGAAAGAGTTTTTGTTGTAGTTGAAGCTGGAGGAACAGTATTAACTTCATAACGAGATGGTAAGTTACCAGATCTCATGTATGCTTCAGTGTTCTGGTTGTTGTTAGGAATCTTGTGTGCATAGATTACGTTACCATCTTGTGCTCTAAATCCCCAACGAATGAAACCAGCACCATACCAAGAGTAGTCCATGTAGAACATCTGCATCTTAGTTGGGTCAATAGTGTATCCAGATTTACCCGATCCATCGCAACGGTCTAGGTTCCATTCACTTTGATCCCACTCAGTCTCTACAGTCTTAGTTACTGGAACATTATTTGCAGAAGGACCACGATAGTCTGGGAAAATAACTAACTGTGTGTCGGAAATGATACCATCAACACGATAAGAAGAACCACGAAGAACAATATAATCACCAGGCTTCAACTGTTTAGCAAACTTAGTTCCTTGACCGTTGGTAGATGTAAAACTAGAAACAAGTGTGCTTCCTTGTGTTACTGTTACCTTACCAGATAACTGGAAAGTAGAAGTTCTACGAACAACACTAAGATTGCCACTAGCGTAACGGAAGAAGATACCATTTTGTTGATCCATCATACCGATTTCCAATCGGTTTCCGTATGAATTAACTGGGGTTACAGTATATTCTCCAGTTGCAGTGGTCTCACTTGGAGCATTGGCAGCAGTATATTGGAACGTATATGGGTCAATTACATTTGTTACATCAAATGTACCATTGTAATTATTATCACCACAACTTCTCACATCAACTTGAGTATCTCTTGTGACATTATGTGCATCTGCTGCTACAACAGTTACTGTTGTACCAGAAGCAGTAATGCTATCAATGTTTTCAAGTGCAGGTTCTAGAATAGAACCAGTGGAGAATGATACACCTTTACCAGACTGGTAACGGAAGTAACGTTTGGTCTGTCTGATTGCTTGCTGGTTCTTAGAAATAGAATTAGTCGAGAACTTAACACCACCATCAAACGCTCTGTGAATTGAGTTGCCTTGTGGTCTGGGATAAAGTTTGATAGTACCAGTAGAAACAGATCCAGTTGGTGCTGCATCTGGGAAGTAATAAAATATCGTAGGACTTTCTACTCTAGCAACAGTCCATGATCCATTTACATTATCACCAGCAGATCCAGTAACTGCAATTTCATTACCAACTTCCAAACCATGAGCTTGTGTGCATTCAACCTTAACCGAATCTGACATAACACCAGCAGTTGGCGTAGATAATGTAACTGTTCCACCAAGATCTGACCCCGTATAATGAATGCCACTGTATAGAGCAGTTCTTGCACTGTCAATAATTGCGCCACTACCAAGAACCCACTCGTACTTTGCTGTGTATGTAAAGTCAGTAGCTCCAGAAGTTCCATCAACAATGAAGACACCATTAGCACCAGGGAATGTAGTGTCTTGAATGTAGATGGCAGTGCCTGCAGCAGGACGTGTTGATTGATTTGTATCTACAGAAACAGTGATCTCTCTGCTGTTATTTACTGCCTGAACATCAGTAATTACAATCTGATCCTGAGACTTATAAGCAAATGGGTTGTTATTGATCATTGCCAACCCCTCCCACTTGGTATCCTGAGTACCATACTCAAAGTCAGTGTCAATTTGAGACTGTGGATTAGATACCTTAGACTTATTTACAGCGTCATGATATGTTTCTGCTGGTTTAATAGTCTCTTCAAAGTCATCGTAAATAATTTGCAACTTGTCAGTGTCTGACATAGATGTAGTATCATATGCCAATGTAACCTGAGTCGTAGTTACATTTCTGATGTCTGTTGAAATGGTATAAGCAGACGCAGTGAGTTCTGGGTCCGAGAAATTATAGATTACTTTGTTGTCGGTAACGTTAGTAATCAGAATCAACTGTTCTCGCTGAATACCACCAGGAATGACTACCTTTCTAGCCGCAGCATCAAACAAGTAGTAATTAGTTTGAATGGATTTCCTTGCCATTACCTATGTTCCTCGGAATATTTTTATGCTTTATCTATTTATCAGACACCGTACTTGCCACGGGTAGCATTGAAGTTTTGAAGAACTTCCGCAGCAGATAATGCTCTCTTATAGACACGGATCTGAGCAATCTTACCTGTATATACGAAAGAATTTCCACCAGATTGATATCTACCTACCTCAACTGACATGGAATTAGGAAGAGCAGGAGCAGGGTTAGTTGCAGGATCGTGATCATAAGTTCCAACAGAACTACCATCTCGATATCCAGTTACCAGACGACCGTTTGAATATGTACATACAAGATGATACCACTGGTTTAAATTCATAGGATCAGGATCTGTAACTGATTCATTAGGAACTCCCGATGCACCACCTCCACGGAATCTTGCTCTACCACTGTTACAGATAGCAATATCTCCTTTTAATCCACCAAGATCAAGTCCAATTACTCTGGCAGTAAGATCACCATCGTTTGGTGTAAAATTAGAAGTATTAACCCATGCTTCTAATGTAAATTCTTGATTAGCAGCGAACCCAACTAATTCGTTAGGGGGAATAAATTCACTATCAACTCCATTAAACTCTATACATCCATCTTTATAAGTAACACCACTCATTGACGATGTATTTTCTGCACCAGTTAAGTTCTTGACGTTTCCAGATACAGGGGCAACTTCATATACATATGCTGCTCCAACTACACTGTCAGCATATCGAGCAGTAACAACTAGGTATCCATTCGCATCATCATAATCCATAGCGAAACTATAGTTGTCACCTGATGAAGCATTAACATCTGAGCTTTGGAAATTATATTCTCCACGACCCCCAATAGTGTAACTGAATACAGATCCTTGTTTTCCAACAGTTTCAAAGTTTCTAGCACCTACATAAACTCTTCCTCCACCAGCAACCAAAGAATCTTCAGAAAAAGCATCGCCTAATGTTTCGGAATTATATTTGTTTAGTTGTCTAAACATTCTTTCGTCCGTGCCATCATAATACCATGAGTATGCAGCACCAGAACCAGAAGTCTCACCATCTCTACTTGGATGCCAGAGACGAGCAGAGGCAATAATTCTTCCACCATCAATTGCTACTTTCCAACCAAGATAGTCTCCTGTAACACCATCAGATGCTTCGAGGATTCGTTCGTTGTTACCATCTAAGTCATAAACATATACTTTTCCTGTGCTCCCACCTTCTCCAGTTTGAGGAGCACCAACAACTAAGATATCATCTTTAACATCAATAGAATAACCAAACGCAGTATCTAAACTGTCTGGATCAAGGTAAGTATCAGATGGTCTTACTACTTTCAATAGTGCTTGATCAGAAAGTCTGTAAATATAAACTGCTCCCACTTGTGATCTAACATTGGATGCTAGGTTGCTGTCTGAGATATAAATTTTATCTCCATAGATTTTGATTCCTTGTTTATCAGATCCAAAATTAGAATTACTATAACCAGGATCAATAACAACTTCATTAGTTCCATCTAGATCATATAGGAAGCAAGCATCTGCCATACTTCCTACAAGAATTTTATTACTTCCGATGGATACATTTTGTCCAAACTGAATAGCTACATTAGCATATGCAGAAGGAGTAATCTTAACTTCATTAGTTCCATCTAGATCATAGACATACACTGCTCCTCTGTTGAGAGTAGATCCCTCGTCAGCAAGAGGAGCACCAACTGCTACCTTACCGTTTCCGATACCAACTTCTTCTCCGAAGTTGGGTTGTCCTCCAATAGAACCAGCGTCTGATGGAGATAGTTTTGAGTAGTATGCCATGTTATCCTTGGATAGTTCCCAGTCTTTCTATACAAAATTCATTACTAAAATCATAATTCAATAACAGATCGTTGTAAGCAATACCAGGACCAATCTTGGGAGAGGTATTTGGAGCGATTCCGTCATACTTATATCTAGTAGCATTATAGTTCTGGAAAACTGCTGCTGCTGTTAGAGCTCTTGGATAGATACGAACTTCTCCAATCCTGCCGTCAAAATTCACACCACTTGTTAGATCATATCTAGAACCAATAAGAGTATTTACTTGTAGTAATGATGTTGTTGTTTGCAGATCTTCAGTGGTAGCTTTGACACCATTTACATAGATCATATTTTCATTGTTATCATTGTGTTGCCACACAACATGAGTCCATTCGTTGGCAGAATAAGGAGGACAATCAGCAAGACTTCCTGTCATGATGCCATTTCCATCTTGCATTCTGATAGTTCCATCATCACCAAAGAACATTTGGAACCTACCAACATCACCGTTATTTTGATATTGAGTCATAAACATTTTGACTACATTGGTGTTGTTTAGATACACCCAACCCTCAGCAGTCCATGGTCCAGTGGCAGGTATAAGAGGACTACCCATAATAATTCTCATGTTATCGCCATCTGTTCCATCAAACTCCCAGTATCCAGCGGCGTTGTGGGTGGGACCACCTGTTGTAGTTGTTGTGCCTCCAGAGATTGAAATAGCAGGAGAAATATATTCTTCTTGTCCGCTGAAACCAGAGAAGTGATTGATGGTTCCACTAGAATCAATCAGTGGTGCTGTTGGAACTGTATAACTAGAAACTCCAGATCCAACATAAACAAATGGATCAAGAACTTTAGCATCAACATTATAAGCAGTTCCAGAACCACCAAAGAACCAGAAGTTTTCATCAGCATTGACACTATTACCACTAACTCCATTAGTTGTAGAGATTACAGCAGTGCCATCCAAAAATCCGTACAATGTGCCTCCTGTTCTTGACAAAGCGATGTGGTGCCAGTTACCATCATTGAGACTTGTAGCACCACTGTCTGCTCTACCGCCACCATCATGTCTAACAGCAATAGCACCATTTGCTAGGGTCTCCCAATAAACATAACCACCAAACAAATCAATACCCATTTGTCTTGAGGTAGCATAGGTATCAAACTTAATCCAACACCCCATGAAGAAATCCGTGCCAGTTGTATTGCCAGTTAGATCTACTCTGAATCCACCTGTTTGTAAGTCCCTAACCTTTCCAGAATAATGTGTAGCAGTAAATGGAAGATCATTAGTAACAGTGTTCTCTGCCACTGTTCCATATGTACTATATGAACTAGTTACTGAAGCAAAGTTCTCACTCTCTGTTGTACCAGGAAGAGTTGTGGTAGTTGTATGAATCGTTACACCATTATTACCTTTACCTGATTGATCCAACCAGTCGCCACTACCAGAATAAACATCACTCAACAGGTTCAGTTCTTGGAAGTCAGCATTTCTAACAGCAGGACTACCGCTATACTCAAAGCTATCAGCACCATCCATCTGT
>Ga0213858_10000834_pt1 | contig 14544 bp, 21 predicted proteins | sample PICome_FD_160122 | JGI IMG/M metagenome (GOLD analysis project Ga0213858, IMG submission 160122) | Coastal seawater microbial communities near Pivers Island, North Carolina, United States - PICO245 | ecosystem: Environmental > Aquatic > Marine > Coastal | place: USA: North Carolina | collected... | reverse complement strand
ACTCAACAATCGACTGGTTAAAGTTGAAACCGTTGAGATTGAAAGCCATAGTGCTAACACCGAGAGCCGTAAACCAGATGCCCACCACGGGCCATGCTGCGAGGAAGAAGTGGAGAGAACGGGAGTTATTGAAAGAAGCATACTGGAAGATCAGACGACCGAAATAACCGTGTGCTGCAACAATATTGTAGGTCTCTTCTTCTTGACCGAACTTGTAACCATAGTTCTGAGATTCAGACTCAGTTGTTTCACGAACCAGAGAAGAGGTGACCAGAGAACCGTGCATTGCACTGAACAGGGAACCACCGAAGACACCTGCAACACCCAGCATGTGGAAGGGGTGCATCAGGATGTTGTGCTCTGCTTGGAAGACAAGCATGTAGTTGAACGTACCAGAGATGCCCAGAGGCATTGCATCAGAGAAAGAACCTTGACCGAAAGGATAGACCAGGAAGACTGCAGATGCTGCTGCAACAGGTGCAGAGTATGCAACACAGATCCAAGGACGCATACCAAGACGGTAGGAGAGTTCCCACTCTCGGCCCATGTATGCATAGATGCCGATAAGGAAGTGGAAGATCACAAGTTGGAAAGGACCACCGTTGTACAGCCACTCATCGAGAGATGCTGCTTCCCAGATGGGATAGAAGTGAAGTCCGATTGCGTTAGACGAGGGCACGACTGCCCCAGAGATGATGTTGTTACCGTACATTAGAGAACCAGCAACAGGTTCACGGATACCATCGATGTCCACAGGGGGAGCAGCGATGAAGGCAACGATGAAGCAAATGGTTGCTGCCAACAGAGTTGGAATCATCAGTGTGCCGAACCAACCGACATAGAGACGGTTGTTGGTTGAGGTGACCCACTCGCAGAATGATTCCCAAGTGGACTGTTGCGGTTGTTGTACGAGAGTTGAATTAGCCATTAGTTTGAACGAAAAGTAAGACCATCAGGGACATGGTGGAGTTACTATTCCTTTCCCACCCTCAGGGAAAGGTATGAGAGACGTGATTTAGACACCCTATAGGTCTCGGTTTGGGGTGTTGTACATGTGTTAACTTTCGTTAACCGATGATGTATTTATATTAAGGGATAACCGAACTTTTGTCAACCCCTAAAAGATGAGTATTTGTACTCAAGACCAGACCAGTTTGGCATGATACTGGTGAGCATAGGTCTCACGAGCACCTTTGATACCCCATCCCAACCAGTAGTAGGAGGGCACCATGTACTGAGAAATGGTGCGACCACGACCCTCAAACTCAGGAAGGTAACGTTGAAACACATTCTCATTGATCATGTATGCAGTTTGACCTTCCAGAGTGGAGGGATCATAACCATACCGTTTAGCAAAGATGCCAAGGTTACGATAACGACCTACTGAGGTCCACTGAATAAGACCATAACCCCCACTATGGCAAGCGTTGTAAGGAACTCGAGCCCCTCCCTCGCATATGTTGGGAATGAACTTGCTTTCCTGTTGAATGTTACCCATGATCGTTGCAAGTGCATTGCGATCTGAGATTCTTGTTTTTTCTTGGAGTTGTTGTAGGACATACTTTTCGTTGTCGGTACAAGTAGGGCAGGTCCAAGACTTTCGGATGGTCTCAATAGGAACTGCGTTTTCTTTATCCACACTGACATCCACAGGTGGAGTAGTGGGAGAACCGTAGGTTGCAAATAAGGCAACGACACCTACGGTTGTTATTGCTGGAATCATAAGTCTCATGAAACTACCATTATGATATCACATAAAAAGAGGGGTGTCAACTGGATTGTGCCAGTTACCCCTCTGTCATGCGACGACGATATGAAATTATTTATTGGGTAGGCACTGCTGCTGGAATCATCATTCCACCACCAGGACCATCATTATCATCATCATGAGCATCTTCAGTCAATAGGGATGCAAAGATAAACCCTCCTATAAGAGATGCTGCTATGAGTAACACGTCGTTCACCACACACCAGGGATAATCTGCCCAGTGGTGATGTAGGAACCGACTGCTGCAATGAAACCAATCATTGCTGCTCGTGCGTTGAGGATCTCTGCCTCAGGGGTGAATCCGAATTTCATTGTTTGTTCTCCTGTGTTTTGTTAATGATGATGACACGTTTGCCATCATGGGTAAATTGTAACTCATCGTCAGGATCCCACAGTAGCTCTTCATACAAATCGTCGAGCTTCTGGATATCCTCCCAGAGTGCGTCAGGGTTAGGCATATTGTTCTACTAGTGCTCTAATATTTTGTGTGATTTGCATCCCACCAGTTTTACTCTCAAGAAGAGTTCCGTTGGGAGAGGCAACGATAAGAACAGGAGTAGCAGTTACACCATACTTCTTTGCAAGGTCTAGATTCTCTTGAGGAATCGGGACATCACTGAAATCTTCAAGGTCTACTTTCTCAATCATACTAGTATCTACCTTGATAGAAGCAAGATATTTGTCTACCAAAGCACATGGTCCACATGATTTTTTGGAGAAAAGATAAAACTTGTTCATTCTTCTTTCTGTTCTTGGGGTTTAGATGGGACAACAGGGTCCCTTGATCGATTTTTAATTACGATAAATGCGTCTTTGTTGTACTTGCGAGTGCCTAGAAGAGGTGCCCACTTGGTGCCTGCACCATCAATCCCATAGACTGAGGTGCCACCAATCTCAACATGGATGTCATCATTACGAACGTCCCACCCAAGATCTTCGACTGCTTTGACGAGTGCTTCTTCAGTGTATCGCATCAGAGATTTTCCTCTTGTTCAGAGAGAATTACAACATCACTAGTGGGATAAGCAACACATGTGAGAATATAACCTTCGTCCATTTGCTCATCATCTAGGAAGGTCTGGTCACTGTTATCTACAGTGCCACTGATCACTTTGCCTGCACATGTAGAGCAAGCACCAGCACGGCAGGAGTAGGGCAGAGCAATGCCTGCATCTTCTGCTGCCTCAAGGATGTACACATCCTCATCACAAGTAAAGGACTGCTCACCATCAGGGGTTTGCATAGTAACGTTGTAAGAAGCCATTAGTAAGTTTCGCAAATTTGTTCAACGGATGCTGCCAACAAAACGAAGAAGGCAACTGATGTAATTGTAAAAGTCAGTGCTACCATTGTCAAGTTATGTTAGAAGATGCCGAAAAAGAGTTTACCAGTGATAGCATATGAAAGGAATCCAGAAATGATACCCATCATTGCCCATCGACCGTTATACATCTCTCTCTGTTGCATGGGTGAGAAAAGACCCTTGCGGTTGTAATCTTCAACAACCATCTGTGGTTCCTTGGCAAATAGATTATTCTGACCGTATTCGTTAGTCGTGACTGTCATGGTATTGTGTAAAGAACTGTTACATTATATAGCAGATCTTTACATTTTGTCAACTATTCGGAAATTGGATTACGTCATCACTCATATTAGAGATGCTGATATTGTAGTCAGGATCCCAAGGTTCCTCAGGTTCAGGTTCTGCATCATACATGGCACGTAGACCAGTGTAGTGACGCCAGAGATCACCAAGCAATTGAACGTCACGACGTTCTTCAATGCCAGTGATCAGAGCAACACCTGCTGCTTCAACAGCAGATGACAGATAAGACTTCATACTAGGCTTTGACATCATCTTTTACATAGCAGGGTACAGTTGCAGGATCCAACCACTTAGTATATTCAAAGTCAGTCATGGCAGTATCCATCTGCATAGCATTATCGCAGAGATACATGTCACGGTACTTACCAGTGTAGGAATCCACTTTCTGAATACGATAATCAGGTTGGCCATTCAATTCAATGGTTCCAACCTGAACGTATCGATATGGAAACCGTTCAAGGAGAACAGTTGGTTTCTTCATTGGATCACTTGCGAACCCACATATCATACCACGGGGTCAACTCAGTGTCAACATGGCAGTGGGGATCTCAATGTCTGCTTTGATCATGACATTAAAGTTGATCGTGGTTCTCCACTTTGTGATCTGACCTTCATCATTCTGCTCAGGATCCCAGAACCCAATCTCGTAACCATGGGGGAGAGCAGAGTCCCAGAACATCAGGTCACCAACTTCAGTCTGCATACCAACCACACCACTGTTGTGGGGACCATAGTCCTTGTAGTTGGGTTCGATCACTCGGAAGGCAGGACGGGGATCGTAGAACAGTGTAGGGGAACAACCTTCTGGCATGTCAACATACAGACAACCAGACAGGAAAGAGTTTGAGTGACTGTGAATCGGGTGTCGGTATCCAGGACCAGACTGATTTACCCACATCTCACTGACATAGCAGTCTTTGTATTCAACTTGATTCCAATCTAGAACTTTACGTGCAGATTCATAGATCAGATCAACCAACCATTCAAGTTCTTCTTTCTCATTACACTTAGTGCTCTCACTGATTCTGAAGTTCGTAAGTTGAGAGGGACCTGATGCACAGTCTCCTTCTACAAACTCACGAATCTTATCTAGATTCTGTGCAATCTGTGGGAGTTGAAACTTAAAAACATTTGTAGGAAATAGAGTTGCTACCTCCTTCAATTCTTGTGTATCGTCTTCTGGTACATTCATGATTATCAATTGAGATAACAATGTCGGTAAGAGGACTTGAACCTCCACGAATTACTTCACTGGAACCTAAACCCAGCGCGTCTACCAATTCCGCCATACCGACAAGAAAGGGGAGATTGGGTCTCCCCTCATGCTCGCCACTTACTTTTTCTAAAGTAAGAAACTTCATGGGTCAATGACTCCACCACCTTATTTTAGGAACAAGGAAACCCGAGGATCCAAAGGGATCATCCCGACCAGGGTTGTTAACGTGTCTCCATCACGGCAGGAGTCGTCCATCCGCACCATCAAGTTTTGCCTAGAACTTGAAAACTACACATAGGAAAGATCATAATAAAGGTTATTAGCAAGAATCTCATAATCTTCATCAGGGTCACCGTAGAAATCAATACCTTTGCGTTGATAAAATGCTAGCACTTTATTGTACAAAGATGGATGCTCTACATCAAGTGTGACATCACCACAAGCAGCAGAACGAAGGATGTCCAAGAAAGGACGAAACGTTTGTTCAATAGTCATGGGTCTTACCTATTCGACTGGGTTACTTCCTCAGATGAGGAACGGGTTAGGTAGGACTCGAACCTACGACCGACTGCTTAGAAGGCAGTTGCTCTATCCAACTGAGCTACTAACCCACCACACCTCAAGTGTTGGGTAGTAACTCTTCCAGTTCACGGATCTCCAGGTTTAGAAGTTGTGCCTCCTCAAAGTCACCGTCCTCTACTAGGACGTGAAGTTCATCAATCAGGGATTCAATCATAGTTTCAATATCATCAAGAGAATACGAGAGCATTCGGGGTTCCATCGACTGACTTAGTAAGTATAGGGTGAAATCTTCTGGGTGTCAAGGGGTCCAGGGGAAATAATCTTTTCTCATGTACCGACCCAGTATGTTGCTGTTGTAGTAGAGGGGAACGTTGGGTTCCAGTTCCTCTGTCAGCACATTATTTAGAAACAATTGTTTGGTTTCTTCAAAATTGCACTGACCTTTGGTACTATGTAGTGACAGAATCTTTCTTTTGAAGTTGTGTTTGCCGTACTTTTTTACGTCATCTTTTAGTTCTGGACACGATCCATAATACCGCTTCCAATCACTCTCTTGTTTTTGCTTTCTTTTCTTGCCAGGTGGCGTTCTAAAAGACCAGAAATACTTTCTTCCAATGTAGTGTCTACCGTTGAGGACATTGGTAATTTCATAAACAAAACCAAAGTAGTCCCCAACATCGATGCTATCAAAATCTTGTTCCAGATAGGTCCAGGGGTTGTCGTACATTCATCATGTGTCTTTCTCATAATATTTAGTAGTGCTAAGTCCTATTGCCCAATCATTCCAATCACCACTCACATCATCCCATGGATCTGGAATTTCTACTTGATCCCTCTGATCCTCTTGTAATGGTTGTGTAGTGCTCCCAGCATCCATGCGTCCGTCAGTTGCCTCGGACCTTCTTTCAAAACACGGATCTGAGATGCTGAGAGTCGGGAGCCCATCCACGCCAGATACTCCTTCTTCCACTCGTAATCGTCTTGTTCTATGTTCATTGTCCCAAACCTCGTGAAGATCTTTGACTTGAGAATCTACTGAAGACATAGTTTTAATCACTTTGCCTTCCCAATACCATACCTCCACATAGGAGAATAGGTGCATGAGAATGGTATCAAAGGGTGGTCTTTGTTTTTTGATCCACCCTTTTATCTTCTGGATCGTTGTGCGTTCTCCTCCCCAGTGGTGTTCAAATTCAATACTATAGTTTGAATCCTGAGAACGAGTTTGCTTTGACATCCTGCTTGATACCCCCAATCACATACGATTCAATTTCAGTTTCCTGAGGAGCATTTTGCTGCCCCTTGCTATTTAGCCAGTGCTCTGTCCAGGGAAGGGGATTTGCATTGGCAGGAATGTTGAAGATTCCTTTAAGACCAATTGCTTTCAGACGACGATTTGCAATCCACTCAACATATTGCTTGAGCAACTTATCGTTGAGACCGATCATGCTGCCGTCCATGAACAGATAGTCTGCCCACTCCTTCTCTTCTGTCACTGCTTTGTTGAACATCTCGTAGACATTCTCTTCTTCCTCTTTGGCAATCTCGATCATGTCAGGATCGTCACCATCTCTCCACTTATTGATAATGTTCTGGGTCAATACCAGATGCTGTGACTCATCACGGGCGATAAGGGAAATGATTTTTGCCGAACCCTCCATGAGTTTGAGCTCACCAAAAGCAAAACTGCAAGCAAAAGAAACATAAAACCGTATTCCTTCCAAGATATTGACATTCATCACTGCCTTATAAAGTTTACGTTTGAGTTCTTTCAGTTCCCACTGAGCAGACTCACAATCTTCTAGAGCATGTTCCCACATGTTACCAGCACCCCATTCTTGTGCTGCCTGTAGGAACTCATCGTATGCCTTAGTAACCGACTCGGCACGTGCAAGGATACGATCATCGTCAAGGATGGTGTCAAAGACCTCAGAGGGGTCACTGTAGATGTTCTTGATGATGTAAGTGTATGACCTGCTGTGAATCTGTTCAAAGAACTCCCAGGTCAACATAGCACCCTCTAGTTCGGGGAGTGAGCAGTAAGGGATAAAAGCAAGCCCAGGACCACGCCCTTGTACAGAATCCAGGAGGATCTGGTACTTAAGGTTACTAGTGTAGATGTGCTTCTGCTGGGACTGTAGTGTCTGATAGTCTGCTCGATCCTTCTGGAGACTGACCTCCTCAGGTCTCCAGAAATAACCAAGTTGTTGTTGATTAAGACGATCAAAGATCGGATACTTGTAACTATCATAACGTTGAACACCTAGGGGTTTACCAAAAAACATGGGTTGCTTCTTGGTGTTGTGCTTCTGCTTATTAAATACTGTCATACCATCTGGTCTAGATGTTACAAGCTTCGCACTCTGATTCGTTTGCATCTTCTATTTCCGTAAGTAATGTTTGCAGTTGGTCTTCGATCTTTTGTTCTTCTACATCTCCATCCTTTTTGTTGTCGTAAGTGTTCTGATAGTACGAAGTCTTCCAGCCGTACTTGTATGTAGTTAGGAAGTCATTTGCAATCACCGACACAGGTACTTCATTATCAGGATAGTTCTCGGGGTTGTATGACCAGTTGCCAGAGATAGCTTGGTCGAAGAACTTCTGCATGACTGCTACAATTTTAATATACCCCTCATTCGATTCCATGTCCCAGAGAAGAGTGTAGTTTTTCTTGAGAGAATTGTACTGAGGAACGATCTGAGGGAGTGGTCCCTTTTTGCTCTTCTTAATGGACAGGTAGTCTCTAGGTGGTTCGATTCCGTTTGTGGCATTTGACACAACGGAACTGCTCTCTGAAGGCATCTGTGCGGACAGTGTTGAGTGCCGTAGTCCGTATCGAATAATGTCGTCTCTAAGACTCTCCCAATCATAGACATAGGTAGGTTCTACTAGTTCATCAACATCCTTTTTGTATGTATCGATGGGAAGAATACCATCGGCATACTTAGTGCGAACAAATCCCTCGCAAGCACCCTTCTCCTTTGCAAGTTCATTAGAGGACTTGAGAAGATAGAATTGGAATGCCTCAGTCAGACGATGAGTTTCATGCAGAGATGCATCATCACCATACTTGAATCCAGCACGTGCCAGATAGTGTGCCAAACCAATGTAACCGACACCCAGAGAACGACGATACTTGGTAGCACGTTCTGCTGCTGCCACAGGGTAACCCTGATAGTCAATCAATTCTTCCAGACCACGAACAGCAAGGTCACACAGTTCCTCTAGTTCATCGATGTTACGAAGTTTGCCCACGTTGATAGCAGACAGAATGCACAATGCAATCTCACCATCTGCATCATCGATGTGATCGATGGGATCAGTAGGCAAAGTGATCTCCTGACACAGGTTCGACATGTAAACCTGATCCTTGAAGGAAGAGTGAGAGTTGCAGTGGTCAATGTTCATCAGATAAACACGACCAGTCTCATTACGTTCCTTGAGTAGATCTAGAATGAGTTCCTGTGCAGCAATGGTGCGGCGAGGGATGGTTTCGTCGTTCTCGTATTTGGTGTAAAGAGAATCAAACCGATTAGAACCAAAGGCATCGTATAGACCAGGAACATCGTGAGGAGAAAAGAGGGAGATATCTTCATTGTTGATAAACCGTTCATAGAACAGTTTACTAAGTTGAATCGAGTAGTCAAGTTTACGAACACGATTGTCCTCAGTTCCTTTATTATTCTTAAGGACAATGATATCTTCTATCTCTTGGTGCCAGATCGGGAAGTGTACTGTAGCTGATCCACCTCGGATGCCATTCTGTGTACAGCATCGGACAGTTGACTCAAATTTTTTGAGGAACGGTATAACACCCGTGTGAGCAACTTCTCCCCCTCGGATCTTGCTGTTGACGCCACGGATGCGACCTGCGTTGATGCCGATTCCTGCACGTTGAGCAACATACTTACCAATAGCCATGTCACTGCTAAAGATGCTATCGAGGGAGTCATCAACATCAACAAGAACACAGCTCGCAAATTGTCGAAGTGGAGTTCGCACCCCTCCCATGATAGGTGTGGGAATGTTGACTTTGTGTTTGCTGATTGCGTCGTAGTATCGTTTGACATAATCGAGCCTTGACATCGTAGGATAGTCTTGGAAGATAGTCGCAGCAATCAGCATGTACATGAACTGAGGTGTCTCATAAACCTCACCACTACTACGATCTTGAACCAGATACTTATCTACTACCTGCCTCAGACCTGCATATGTAAACAGCAGGTCACGATCGTGATCAATCCAGGAACCGATTTGTGCGATCTCTTCTTCGGTATACTTATCTAGGATGGCACGATCATAAACACCAAGTTCGACACAATTTTTGATATGTGCTAGGAGCTGTGGGTGCTCATACCTCTTACCATAGACCTGCTTACGAAGACCAAACAGGAGCAGACGTGCTGCAACGAACTGATAGTTCGGTGTGTCTAGGGTGATCAGGTTAGCAGCAGACTTCACAAGGATCTGCTGAATCTCATCCGTAGTAATACCGTCGTAAAATTGAATACCAGAGTTCATCTCAACTAGTGAGGCAGAAACTCCAGACAGATTCTTAGTTGCTTCCTCAACCATGACATGCATCTTGTCGAGATCAAGAGACTCGATGCTGCCGTTTCTCTTTTTAACTTTGGTGCCGTTGCTCATACCTTTTTCCAATCGTTTAATTTAACTTGTGCCTGTAGACCAGCATAGATGTTGGAGTCTACTATATTTTGAACGTCATGTCCAGCAAGAACCATGTCGTTGATATCTTTTTCTTTGATACCCTTGGGCCAAATGACTACGGAGTTGCCATTACTGATTGTTCTACTGATTCGATCGATGATCTGTTGGTTCCTGGGTTCATTATCATAGACATAGACAGGAGTGCTAATCCCGCAGTCACCAAGATGAACGTCACTTCCACACATAGCACACGCATTGCGAATGAACGTGCTGTCGAAAGGTCCTTCTGTAATGAAGACTGAAGCATCTGTTCTGATTGTATCAAGTCCATAAATTTTGGGGTCCTCATCATTGAGCATAATAGTAATGTACCTCAGAGTTGCCTTAGGATCTAAGGATCTTCCTTGGAATCCCATCCATTCACCTTCCTCATCTAGAAGAGGAATGATGATCCTCGCATCATCGTTATCCAATGAATCGAATTTTGGGGTGACACTATTTACCCACCTTTTGAAATTATCTGTGTAGTAGAATTTACTCAAATCAGGAATCATTCTGCTTTCAAGATATTTGCGAGCAGGATGTTCAAAATCTAGACGGTCAATTGTAGGTAGTTCTTTACCAGGACTAACTTTGAACACAGGTTTTTCAAATGTGGATTCTTCTAGTTTGATTTGCCTCTTGGTATAGGTCTTACTTCCTGAGAAAGACTCAAGCATGTACTGACTATGGAGGTCAGGTGCATGGTCCTTCAAAAAATTAGACAAAGATCTCCCTACTCCACAGTTGTGACACCGAAAGAAAAGTTTTTGTTGTTTGCCGAAGAAGTAACCCCTTGCTTTATTCTTGTGCTTCTGTGAGTCTCCACAGTATGGGCACCTTAGTTGGTAAAGGTCCGTCTTCTTAGTTGTAAATTTGTCACATCGTACTGATAGAAGTCGGACAAACTTCACGTCCACAGGATTCATAAGATACCAAGGATTGCCTTGCGTCTATACTAGCATTCTTTTGTGTGGGAGTCAACTGCAGACCTATCAGAGGAAGTAATTGAACTGCGAGGATGACTGCACCTGCACTGAAGGTAACCATCCATAGCATCTTTTGATTCTCATCAACCTTTTTGTCTAGATTATCAAACTTCTCATTGAGACGTTCAAATATTCTTTCATCATACTTCTGATGGTCTTCAATCATCTTGATGATTGCTTGATTAGATTTGTCACCCTCATCAAGTCGAGTCTCATGCCTTTCCAAGACTATAGCAATCTTATTACTATTATCAGAAATAGTAGTTACAGCACGTTCTAGCTTGTCTAGCATCTCTTTGGATAGATCCTCATAGATGTCAAGCTTAGATTCTAATACTTGAAGTTTGCCGAGACCAAATGCCATTAGTCGCACTTATGTGAGTTGTCAGATTTCTCTGCTCTCATTCTCCTTCTAATAGTTTTTTTCAGAAGTTCCTTTTGTTTGTTAAGAAACTCCTTGGAGTTCATGGTCTCAACCTCTTCTTTGAGTTTGAGTTCTTGGGAGATTGCTTGAGCATAGTTGGGCATCTTAACATCCTTTCTGCCACGAATTGCATCGTTGCGTTTGTCTGTGTAATGTTTGATGATGCCAGTAGGATATACTCTAGAAATTTTTACGTCCTTATCAATGTAAGGTGGTCGGATGTAACGTCTGAGAACCTTACGGATCTCTGCTTCACTCTGACCATAGACAATCACTTCACCCAGGTGGGGGAGTTCTACTTTGAACCCATAGTTTGCTGCCTCAGTGACAGGAAACTTTCTAGTCAGCATCTTCTTGATAGCAAGAAGTGCATCCTTCTTTCTCTTTTTACGGACACCAGGCTCTGAATCAGGGGGCAAAGAAACGTCACCACCTGTTCCTACACTGTTTGTCGGTGCGTCTTCATTAAACACCCTTGAGTTCCTCGTATACGATTTTATCAGTAGAAATATTTATCAGATCAGACTCTCTCAATCGTCCAATAAACAACATGAAAGTCTTAAGAACATCCCAATGTTCTTGTTCAATCTTATAAAACAAGAGTGGTGTCGCAGCCTCATCGAACACGTTGTATAATACAATGACGTGATTCAAAATGAGGTGTGTGCGAAGTACACCACTCTTCTTATATTTTCTTAGTAACCTTTTGAGATATTTGAATCTTTTCATATCATCCTCAAAGTCATCACAAGTGACACTTTGAGGATTATTATAATTTTTAATTGCAAAGAAGAGGTAATTATCCTCGTTCAACTCGTCGAATCGCATATCTCATGATGGATCAAGTGCCAAATGTGATCGTTGCTGCACCGTCAGAGATGACCTCTTCTGTACCACCTGCAGAGGTGATGACCACTCTGTATTTATAACCATCGAGTGAAGCATCTGCCAGACCACTCAGTGCGAGGGTGTCAGTGGTGAAGTCTGCATAGGTAACACCAGTGTCAAGGGAAGCAGTAATATCTTTCCAAGCACGGGTTGCGGTTGCAGTCTGTCTCTGCCACTTGTAGGACAGTGCACCAGGGGTGCCTGTAGTGGAAGTGGTGAGAGTGAAGGTTGCTGCACCAGATGCAGAGGTTGCTGCTGCAGGTTGAACATCGATGACGACTGCGGATGCAACGTCTGCCACGATGGTATCGTCTGCGTCGTCACCAGCAAGAACTGCAGTGTTGCTCACGAATGCAATGTGCTCTGCTTTGTGACGGGTGTCACCATTTGCTGCAGTGAAAGTTCTGTACTTCCACCAACCAGGACCCGTGATACCACGAGACTTGTTCTCTGCCAGTGCTGCCTCAGTAAGGTCAACAAAGAGAAGTTCGTAGGATGCAGAGTCACCACCTTTGATGACATACTCAGCAACTGCCTTAGGTGCAGTTCTGCGAACAGCATTTGCTGCTGTAACGGTGCCAGTAGAACCAGCATAAGTTGTGTGAAGTTCGATTGCCGTAGCACTGGTCACTTCCTTCACGATATAGGCAACACCTGACAGCTCCAGGATGTCACCTACGTTGACCAGATTATCTGCTGCATCGGTAAAGTCACCTGCTGTGCCCACGGTTGCATCACCGTTGGTCACAGTCACGTCGGTTCCCATTGCCTTTGCATCTAGTTTTCCGAAGACTGCCATTGTACTCCTATTTGATTGTGATCGTTTTCTAAAATATATTTATAAAGGGGGGATTTTTCCCCCCTCTTGATCAATCCCTTGCCTTGATTGCTGCTTCGACTTTTGCGAAGAGTTCATCGTCAGCAGTGGTCTTGGTCAGTTTGACTGCTTTACCAATAATCAAAAGGCAGATGTCGATGAGTTTCTCACCAAGTTCTGCGTCGTCAGGGATCTTAGCAACAGCTGCGTCAACAACTTTGTATGCTAGGGGTAGTAGAAATGAAGCCATGATAATACCTCAAGAGAGTTTACTACTATATATCAATCAAACCTAGATCCGATTGATGGTTTAGGTGCTCTCTTGCGAGCAAGTTGTGCCTTGATCTTATCGACTGGGGTAGGTTCAGTCTTGAACTTAGGTTTAGCACCTTTCTCTTTCTTCTTACCTTGAGGTTGGATTGCTTTCTTTCTGGAAGACATTAGTCCACCAGTCTTTCTCAAATCCTTCTGCATGTGACGCATCACTTTAGAATGACGATCGTCACCACCAAGGGTTCCACCTTTCTTAGACTCTTTACTAGTCTGGTACTCTTTACCAGTCTCTTTTGCGTAACGTGTACGTTCGTCTAGTGCGAACTCCTCTTTCTTCAGACCCAACTTACGTTTGATCTTACCGAAGACACCCTCTTTTTTCTTTGCCTTAGCAGCATCAACACGTTTCTGAAGTTCAGGTGAATACTTAAAAGAAGATTTTTTCTTCTGACGTTTAGCATAGTCCATATAGGACTCACCCTTCCTCAGTTTCTTAGGATCTGACTTGGGTTTAGACCTCTCGGCACGATCCTCACGAGCACGTTGGTTTGCACCAGGACCACCCAGTTTACGATCCTGTTCGGGATCGGGATGCCAGGTGTCAGCACGTTCTGCTAGATCAGGGTGGGGTGCATACAGGGGACCTTCATAGTTCCCTGCAAACTCCACACCCTCTGCTACTTTTTTGCGGACTTCCTCTTTGCTTGTGCCTTAGCAAGCAGACGTTTCTTTGCTGCTTCCTGATCTGCCTTAGGAATGTTGAACATGTTCCTGTCGGTCTTCAGAGGTTTGTCAACCTCACCCATACCATAACCTTCTTTCTTCAGGTCTGCCTTCTTTTTGGCAACAGAAGTCTGTTTCTTTTCACCTGTAGGATATTGAATACCACGATTGTCAGAGTGCTTATTGATAGCACTGACATACTTGTTCATGGTTTTGCTATCACCTTCCCTAGCAGCATTACCTGCCTTACGGTACATCTTAACTCTTTTTTCTCTATCAATCTCCTTGTAACCTTCTTCAACCTCAACCTCTTCTGCCTGAAGACCAGAACGTTTGCGATCATGGTCTGCAGTCTTCTGCTGCATCAGTTTCTTAGCAATGGTCTTACGACGATTTCTCAGATACTCATCATTCTTATCGTTCTTCTTACCATCGTTATCGATGTCAGCATCTTCCTTGCCCACAGGATCTAGTTTCTCAGAAACCAGTTCGTCCTTCTTAGGCATCACCTTGACTGAAGTCTTCTTAGACTTCTTACCATAACCTTCAACCATCTCTTCCTCGTGCTCGATGTGCTCGTTATGTGCTTCAAACACCAGGACTTGCTTCTC
>Ga0213858_10000832_pt1 | contig 14564 bp, 19 predicted proteins | sample PICome_FD_160122 | JGI IMG/M metagenome (GOLD analysis project Ga0213858, IMG submission 160122) | Coastal seawater microbial communities near Pivers Island, North Carolina, United States - PICO245 | ecosystem: Environmental > Aquatic > Marine > Coastal | place: USA: North Carolina | collected... | reverse complement strand
GCAGCGTCCTTCGGGAAATGGCTGAGGCGTATGATCTTGAGCCTGTCCGCAATGATGCGGGTATAGATTTTAACCATCAGAAAGGATATAACTAAAATGCAGGAACTAAAATTATTTGAGAACCGGCTGGAGCAAATTGCTACCACGCTGGATGGAATTATGGATCGGGTTACTAAGCTCGAGGAGAGGATGCGGACCGGGTCTGCCCTATTTGTTGATGCGGATAGGGCTCTTGTTTCTTCGCGTCCGGAAGATCTCGATTACATACGTTCCGAAATGCGTAAGGGGAGCACCCGATTTAAAGAATATGTGCGCTAATCATGAACTGCCCAAATTGTGGAACAGATACCTATACAAAAGAAACCCGTCGGCCAGCCAATAAGCGCTATACCCGACGACGTCGTTCATGCCCTTCTTGCGGAAGCAGGTTTACTACAAAAGAAATACCGGCGGAAGAGTTCAAAATCGTCATGCAAGAAATCAAAAGGTTGCGAAAAGCTTACCAAGCCGCAACCAGCGAGTGCTGATGAGCTTGAGAAAAGAGTTTCTGGATTGTTCGATGACGGTGCTACCAATGCGGATCAGCGATTGCGCGAGTTCTTGCGGGGTGAGCGTACATTAACGGAGAAAGATGGGACCGAAAGCTTTTACGACCCTCAGGAAGGTAGGACTTATACACTCGAAGAGGTTGGGACTGTTATGGGAGTTACTCGCGAGCGAGTTCGTCAAATTGAGGCGCAAGCATTGTGCAAGATGTGGCGGCTTATTCGCGGAATTAATATGCGGGAGGAGTTAACTGAAGATGATTGGATCAACGGATTATCTGGGCGCGGAGGAGGAGAAAGAGATGCAACAGTCTACTTGCCCGACTCTTTATGATTGGCAGACTGGGCATGCGGAAGCGTTAATCGCTTCCCTGCTCAATAATGGATATGCGAAGGACGGGTCTGATACCGGAACCGGTAAGACATATGTCGCATTGCATGTGGCAAAAAAGCTTGGGCTTGTGCCCTTCGTCCTTTGTCCTAAGGCCGTTGTCCCTGGCTGGAAGGGTGCGATGGAATTATTTGGTCATGATCAATTAGCATTTAACTACGAGAAAATGATCCGTGGTAATACGGAATATTACGACGGCAAGAAGTGGCGATTAAATCCTAAAAGAGTTTTAGTCATATTTGACGAGGATCATCGGTGCAAGGGATCGAAGAGCAAGAACTCAAAGATGATGATCGCTGCCAAGAGTGCTGGATTAAAAATACTTTGTCTGGGTGCTACAAGCTGTACCAATCCTACTGAAATGAGAGCACTGGGTTATGTTCTCGACATGCATAATGAGAAGGATTGGTGGCGTTGGGCATTGCGCAATGGTTGCAAGCGTGGGCTTTGGGGCGGCCTTGAGTTTAAAGGTTCCGCTTCTTCGCTTAAACGTTTGCATGACCACATATACAAGGGAGGTGTCCGGGGGAGCAGGATCAAAATTGCAGACCTGCCCCCCGGCGCTTTCCCCGACTCGATAATCATTCCTGAAGGTTATGATATTGAGGGTCGCGCGGACATTGATTTGATCTATAGCGATTTAAAAGCTGAGCTTGAAGCGCTTGAAGGCAAGAAGCACACCGACACGGACAACCCTTTAGTCGTTCAGCTTCGTGCGCGTCAGGAGATCGAGTTGTTAAAGGTTCCTTTGTTTGAGGAGCTTGCTCGCGATGCTTATGATAGCGGTAATAGCGTGGCGATCTTTGTAAATTTCCGGGGGACTGTGGAGGCTTTGCTTAAGCGTCTTGCCGGTTTATGCAAGATCCGGCTTGTGCATGGGGGTCAGACAAATTTTGGGCGGGAGATGGAGTGTACTGCATTTCAGAATGATGTTGCTCGTATTATAATATGTACAGTTCAGGCAGGTGGAACCGGTCTAAATTTGCATGATATAAACGGTAACTTTCCGCGGGTCAGCCTTATATCGCCGACATTTTCCGCAATAGATTTCCGTCAATGTCTTGGTCGTATTCATCGGGCTGGGGCTAAAAGCCCTGCTGTTCAGAAGATCATTTTTGCGGAGGGCACTGTTGAGATGCGCGTATGCAAATTGGTTAGGAACAAGCTCAATAATTTAGATCTTATCAACGATGATGAGCTCAACCCCATCCTGTAGCAATTTGCTACAGCTAATCTACAATTAAAATTTTGCGGGGCCATAGCTCAGCTGGAAGAGCGCCTGATTTGCATTCAGGAGGTCGTCGGTTCGATCCCGTCTGGCTCCACCAAAATTAATGCTCCCGTAGCTCAGTTGGTAGAGCACTTCCATGGTAAGGAAGGGGTCATCGGTTCGAATCCGATCGGGAGCTCCACAATAAATACCTATGAAATATAAACTATATCGCCTTGTAAAATTCACCGTTCGTTTAATCCTTTGGCTTTTGGCCTTTATCCGTCGTCTTGCGTGCAAATTAATATGTGCCTGCAAATGCGAGCCTGAAGAAAAAACTTTAGAAAGACCATATTTATGATTGCATATGTTCTACATATGTATAACACTAACCATGTGCTTAGCTGCAACTAAGTGATAAACTAAAAACCACACACCACTATGAGACTAAATCCAGATTTTTTTGAGCCAGGGGAAGATTCTGAGGGCATCAGCCTTGATGATCTGCTTCCGGATAATCAGAAATTAATAAGTACGCTTAGCGATTTGCCTGAGGCGCACCGCGAGGAGCTTGAGCAAATAAGAACTCGTGTAAATGAGATGCTTGCGCATGAGGAGGACACCCGTCCGGAGCGCGATGGAGCTGTTACCTATACTGCGTTTCAGGAGCTTCAGATTATGATGCTTCAGCAGGAACTTCGACAGGTTCACGCCATGCTTTTAATGCTGGCTAAAGCTGTTGATACCAAGCGAGACAAAGAACCCGAGGAGGAGGAATAATTCGATATGGATAAGAAAAAAGAGGCGGAATTGATTGATATTTTAAATGGTGACCTTCCGGTCATTCGCATTGTATCCGAGGAGGACGAGATGTTTACCCGGCTTGAGCTGGAGATGGAGGATGATACCAAAGCTATGCTTGTTCGTTGGGGCAAAGAGGTAGCTACCGATGATGAATATGCTGAGATCGCTATTCGTCGCGGGCTTGAGGAGTTTGTTGAGCGGTATGGGGAGAGCGACAGCGATGAAGATAATAATAACTGATTCTGAGTGCGAGTACTCCGCAGAGATGAAAGACGGGTGTACTCTGGACGAGGTTATAAATGAGCTCAAAGGTTTACTGGTTTGCTGCGGATTTAATCCTAAGCTAGTTGATGAGCATTTAAATGAGGGCGAGTGGGGGCTTGCGGACGATGAGTAGTCCAGAAGAGCATCACGAGCTTGGGCCGAGCACATTGAAATATGTGGAGATTTGTCCGAGCTATCGCAGCAGTAATGAGACAAATGTATTTGCTGAGGAGGGTACTCTTTTGCACTCCGCTGCGGAGACCGGGAACATGGATGGATTAACGGATGAGCAGATTCGCCTGGTCGTATCCTGCTTGGATTATATTCAGCCAATGGAGGATGTCGCAGATGATATCTATAAAGAATTACGAGTCACCATTCGTCATGGAGGAGAATAGTAGCGATGGATACCGACTCACACTTCTCTTTGATCGAAGTTCTGTTTTGGCTTATGGGGTCATACGCCGCGATAGTGGTGTTCATATCCGCACTGCTGATGATTTTGTACCAGTATATGCGTTCAAAATGGGACCAGAATTAATGAGGTTATTGAAGGATAACATGGAGGTTTGGTATGAGTAGCAGCAAGATATTTGGAACAGTTGATAGAGTGATCATTCGGGGCACTCATGTAGACTTAGTAGACTTTAAGTTCGGTGTCGGAGAAATTGACGATGCCGATGTGAACATACAGGGCCAGGCGTACCTCTTGGGAGTTATGGATAAATTCCCTGAGCTACAGACGGCCACGGTTCATTTTATAATACCGAGACGGGATGAGGTATTGACTCATAATTACAGCAGGGAGCAGATGGAAGATATCCGCCTCCGAATAAATATGATTGTCGAAAAAGCGGAGCTTGAAAATCGGGAAGCTATTCCGAATACCGAGGGGTGTAAGTACTGTAAGCACAAGCTTTCATGCCCTGCCCTGTCGGATAAGATGCTCCCGCTTGCTAAGAAGTACAGCGCGAGCGTCGAAGATTTTGAGATGACTCTATGGGGAAGCTATAGTCCCGAGAATATCAAGGATCCAGCCGTACTCTCCAAGATGCTCAATGTCGCATCGGTAGTTGATAAGTGGCAGGCTGCTGCAAAGAAGCAGGCAACCAAGCTAGCTGTCGAAGATGGCGAGGAGATCCCTGGATATGATCTGCATTACAGGACGGCTAGCCTGAAGATCGATGACACTCAGGCTGCTTACGATGCGGTTGAACACTTGCTCAGCCCGGATGAATTCATGGATGCATGCGATGTCAGCCTGCCCAAGCTTGCTAAGAAATATGCAGAAAAGCTAGGTCGCGGGGAAAAGAAGACCGCACGGGGCACCATCGAGCAAAGCCTCGAAGAGTCCGGTGTTCTCCCTGCTGAAGAGGATCGGGACAGGAGCCCATATTTACGGAAGAGCCGAAACCTTTAGTTTTAATCTTCGTGTATTACATTTCACATACAAACATATAACATATAAAATAAGGAGAAAAATAAAATGGCTAAAACAGCATTATCAGAAACACAGTCAGAAGAGACTGAAATCGCAAGCGCATCCGGCGACATCATTGAGGGCAGTCCTACTGCAACCTTGGCGATTCAGTCCGGCGCGGGTTTGGTGGGTGACTTTGATGCAAGCGATATCTCGTTTCCAAAGTTGCAAATCGCACAGGGTGTAGGCGCATTGTCTGAGACCTACAAAAAGGGAACTATTGTTCTCGACGGAGAGTTTGAGATCAGCAATGGCGAGGACGAGGTAGAGATTACTGTCTGCCGAATTGGCAAGATGTTTGAAGAGAACATCGAGTGGGATTCTGGCGAGATTCCAAGAATCTTCAATACCAAGGCTGAGGTTCTCGAAGCTGATCCGGAAGCAACCTTTGTCTGGGCTGATGGAACACCGGCTAGCTGGAAACCAATCGCTGATGCACTTGTCTGCATTAAGGGAGAGGATCCAACAAACTTTCCATTCGAATTCGACGGGAATAATTATGCCTTCGCTGTCTGGAGAATTAAGGGAACTGCATACAAGCATGCAGCGGTACCTATCTTCACAGCTGCGAAGATGTATTACCGGGATGGCATCAATGTAGGATCATTTTTGCTTTCTACTCAGAAGGTTAAGGCGGGGAACAATGTAGTTCACGCTCCTAAGCTTCGTAAGGGAGCCCGGCACGACAAGAAGTTCGTCGAATGGCTCAAAGATTTTAGCTGATCATAGGACAGCTAATCTCATGTGGTGTGAGAATACGGAGGAGCGGGGGTATTCCCCTGCCCTCCCACACCGCGGAGCTTTTAACCACACACCATAATCACACCACAAATGAGTAAACAAAAATTTGCAGCTTTGGACTTCGAGACATTCTATTCGAAGGATTATAGCATTCAGGGGAGCAGCACCTACCAATATGTGCACCACCCAGAATTCGATGCCTATTTGGTATCAATATATTGTCCAGAGTTTGAGTATGTCGGACCTACTAAAGACTTCGATTGGAGTCGATTGGATGGATACACTTTAGTCGCACACAACGCCAGTTTTGATCAGCGTTGTTTTGAGCGATGCCAGGAACTCGGAATTATCCCAACGGAGATTTATGTATGAGCCCAAAGCGTAAGAAAAAGAAATTAGAGGTTTCATGGATCTGCTCAGCCGATATGTGCGTATATTTTCAATATCAGCGAAACCTAAAGGGCGCGGCTAAAGAGATACTTGGCGTATCCATGGACAAAGAAGTCCGCAATAACATGAAGGGTAAGACCTGGGAGGACATGATCGCGATGGATGAGTCTAAGGCTGTCCTTCAATACGCATTAGACGACGCGAAATATACATATCAGATCTGGGAAAAGTTGTGGCCCCTTTGGCCTGAGACCGAAAGGCTTTTGTCCGATATGACAAGGACAATGGCTTACAAAGGTCTTCCTGTTGATTTGCGCAAGGTGGAAGATGGGATCGACAAGCTCGAGGGCTGCTTATTTGAGGCTAAGACCAGCTTGCCCTGGTATGGAGAAATCGATCCGGACACGAAGAAGGAGTATGTAGTCTACTCGAAAAAGGCGATGGCTATAGAATGCCGTAAAGCTGGTGTGGAACCCCCGAAGAGCATGGCTCAGGGAAGCGAAGAGCTGGCCGAGTGGATCAAGGAGCATGGGGATAAGCTCACTTTTGTTGCTGCCATGCAAAATTATAATCGGATCAATATGCATCTTCAACGGATGAAGTCTGTTCGAGACAGACTGACTACCGAGGGTCGCATGAGCTACAACCTGAAATACTTTGGGGCTGATGCTACCGGAAGATGGAGCGGAGACGCTGGGTTTAATGTACAGAATATGCCACGGGATACTAAGTACGGGGTTAACATTCGTAATGTCGTCTCCCCGGGCGATGGAAAGACCTTGATTATCGCTGACCTTTCTCAGATCGAGCCTAGATTAACAGCATTCCTCGCGGGAGATAAGGATTTCCTTAAGCTCGTGGCCGAAGGGATGAGCCCTTATGAGGCACACGCAAGGCAGACAATGGGATGGACAGGCGGGAAATTAAAGGACGAAGATCCTGAGCTGTATCTATTGGCCAAGGTTCGTGTTCTTCAGCTTGGGTACGGTTCCGGGTGGTTCAAATTTGCAGAGACAGTTAAGGCATATGGACAGACACAGATTCTTGATTCCAGCTTCAGCCGTCAGGACGAACTGAGATTTCAGGAGTTCGCTAAAAAGTATCAGCCAGGTAAGTTCTCAGCATATTCTAATTTACCGACCGAAGAGCGTCGCCAATGGGTAAATGCGTTTATTCAGGTACAGGATTTTCGAGACAAGAATCCAAAGATTACATCGTCATGGAAGAACCTTGATCGCGATCTAAAAGCAGTCGCAAATGAGGGTGGTACATTCGAGATCGATATACCTAGCGGTAGAACTTTAAAATATTTCAGGTGTCGCCATGAGCCCGATGGTGTTACCTGCGCCACGCAGCTTGGTAGCATCAGGCGGACCAAAATGTACGGCGCGAATTTGTTTCAAAATTCAGTCCAAGCGCTTGCGAGGGACTGCTTCGGCTTCATTCTAAAAAACCTATACGATGCAGCTTTCGATGTTGTACTTCATGTGCACGACGAAGTTGTCGTGGAGGTAGAAGAGGAGAAATCGGAAGAAATAAAAAACGAGATTCAACAGATCATGATGACTGGGCCGGAGTGGATGGAAGATGTCCCGCTCAGTAGTGAAGCGATCACATCAAAGGAGTACACGAAATGATTATTGGACTGTCTGGTGGAAAAGGGTGCGGCAAAAGTTCCGTCGCACGGATACTTGAAAGAAAATACGGTTATGAGATTTTGAGCTTCGCAACACCCATTAAGGAAATGCTCAAAGCTATGGGCCTGCGTGATGCCGAGCTTAATGATCCAGTCTTGAAGGAGATCAAGCTCGACGAGTATGGCAAGAGTCCGCGGGAAATCATGCAACTTCTTGGCACGGAATTCGGTAGGGTTATGATTGCAGATGATATCTGGGTAACCGCCATGAAGCGAAAGATCCAGCCGGGGACGAAGGTCGTCATTGATGATGTACGCTTTGAGAACGAGGCTAGATTCATTCGCGACAGCGGTGGATCGGTGCTCGAAGTGAAGCGTACAAAACTAGATGAGAATTCTGACACGCACATATCCGAGGCGGGTATTCCCGAAAGTTTAATAGATGGAACAATAGACAACAAGAGCTGCTACGAGACCGATCTCGAATTGGAAGTGGACAGCAAGATAGAAGAGGTGGAAACATATGGACTTATTTACAATTCCTAACTTAAGTGCTAGCCAAGTATCTAAGCGCAAACCATGGGAGGTTGATTTTGAACTTCCTGAATTTAGGGACTCAAATGAGTACAAGCAGTGGGCCGCTAGACCAAGCACAAGGTATCTAGCTTATAGTACCTGCGAAGGGGTAGACCCGAATCAGCGTGTATCGAGCAATAACCCTGTTCGCTACTTGCACGGGGTGTCCGCAGATTGGGATGCTAGGTTCACGGATGAGCAATTTGAAGAGATTGTTCGCAGGCTGATCGACCACGAATATCCTGTTAATTATATTAGCCGGAGCTATAGCGGCGGGATCCATGCGGTCTGGTTTTTCGAGACCCCATTGTTCATGCATGGATCTCAGAGTAATACGAGATTCCTTAAGCGCCTTGCGAAAGAGTTAAAGCTTGAGGGACGCGACGCAATTGCTCGCGGGTTTGATTTAGGAAACTTCGAAAAGCAGCACTACCTTTTGCATGGTGGAGACTGGAGACCGGTCAGCCCGAAAGCGCGTATCAGTTCGGATATGTTACATTTCTGGCAGTATGAAACATCGAAGTCTGCGGACTTCCGAGGACAAGGACCAGAGATTCCATTGAACACCGTGTTTGAAGAGGTTCAGAGAGTGTGGCCTGACCACCAATGGCCGGGTGAATTTGTTGAAGGATCTCGCGGCCCAACCTTTTGGGATCCAGGCGGGCAGCATAAGACTACCAACTCGGCGATCGTTCGGGACACTGGTATGCAGGTATTCAACATGCCGAAAGGCTTTTATACTTGGTCCGAAGTTCTGAGCCCTGCGTTTGTCAGACAGTTTGAGGTCGGCCGGATTGGTAAAGCGATCGAAGGTTACTGGTTCGACGGAAAGAATTATTATGTTCAGGATGGGTCTGGCGGGTTCTTTGTTAACACCAAGGACGAATGCTTACTCGACCTGCAATGCCGCAACGATCTTAGCTCACGGCCCGGACGAAATGAGAATGTATCCGAAAGTAAGCGAGCCTTGCACTCGATCATTACAAGCAAGCGCGTCGAAGCGGGGCTACCTTTTTGTTTCATCAAGTCACCTATTGTAACTCACGAGAACCGCAAATATTTTAACACCGCACGGGTCTCACCGATTACTCCGTCAGATTTTGAGACTGAACCTGAAAAGGATTTTCCCGAGATCTGGAAGTGGATGAATTATATGCTCGGCGAGGAGCAAATGAGGCACGAGCTAGATTGGTTAGCGTACGCTTACACGAACGCTTACGAGGGCAAACCAAAGCGCGGCCACGCTCACTTTCTTGTTGGTCCACCTAATTGCGGAAAGACATTTTTCAACACCCAGGTTCTCGGCAAGCTTTTTGGGGGTGGAATTAAAGCCTCGGAATATTTGACTGGAAAATCCGAATGGACCGATCACTTATTCGAGTATGGTGCGTGGCTCGTAGATGACGAGGCACCCAGTGCTAGCAATGCAATGCACACAGCGTTTACCGCTAAGCTCAAGGAGCATATCGCCAACGACACCTTTCTGATCAATGGTAAGTTCAAAAAGTCCGGGCGTGTATTCTGGCGCGGCCGGATTAGCTGCACATTGAATGACGATCCGGTGTCCATGCGTCTACTGCCTGATTTGGATATGAGTATCAAGGATAAGTTAATGGTGTTCAGATGCCAGGACGGGTATAATTTCTATACCGGAATCAAGGATGTAATCGCTAAGGAGCTTCCGGCCTTCGCCCGTTGGCTTTTGGACTACAAGATTCCGCAAGAGCGCTTCGATGTACGGTTCGGGGTCAAGGCATATATCAACCCTGGGCTTGAAGCTCTAGCCAAAGCGGACAGCCGATATAGCCACATCATTGAAATTCTGGCGATGTTTCGGGAGAAGCTAGGTGACGATGCGTGGGAGGGTACCTGTTCAGAACTGATGGTTGTACTTTCTGCAAACGAGAATAATCGTGTTCTTTTGAAAGAGCTCAATCCTAAGAAGTTAGGTTGGGGGTTAAGTCACATGTCCTCCAAAGGATTTTCGTGGGTCGGACGCAGCGATAAAGTTCAATACGGCTGGAAGATTTTTGGGAATGGCTAAATCCGAAATGAAAGCGCTCGGCACTTTGTTCGAGCAGAGGTTCGTGCTCAAATGTCTTGAGCACGGGCTTCACCCATTCAGTCCGATTGAGGAAGGGCTACCTCAAGATTTTCTTGTTATGAACCAGTTTAACGAGGTTCTCCGCGTTCAGATAAAAGGCACTAAAACACCGGTTAAAAAATGGAAGACTGCGCGATATAAAATCACCGCAGCTACGGGTAAAAATGTAAAACGCCCTATTGATTGCGAGCGAGTAGATATCGTGGTCGCACATGTCGACCCAGATATTTGGTATATAATTCCGTGCGAGGAGGTTAAATCAGTGAGGGTTTGGTTGTATCCTCACGGTGAAAACAGCGCTGGTCAGTATGAGCGATTTCGCGATCGATGGGATTTATTTAGCGGGAACGTTAAAATAACCGTGCTTCCGCAATCGAACGCGTACAGTCTCCTCGGAGACACCGAGCACCCCAGCGATGATAGTTGGACTGATACCAGCTTCGAATCTTGCGAAAATCATATTTGAGTAAAGCTTCATCCTCTTTTTCATCTTCCGTTGTTCATGCAAAAAAAGATATCCTTTGGAAGAAGGCTTTTCCGCTTCAGGCGTCGGTATACTAAAAGCCGCACGAACTTCCTCTCGAGTAAGCCCTAGATTGTCTAGTACTTTGCTTGGCTGAGTAGGAGCCTTTTTCTTTTTCCGTCTAGTCACTTTGTTTCGGTTCGATTCTAAAACACTGAGACACAGATTGCTTCGGAGGAAATTCTACGACTCCCTCTGACCATATATCAGTATTTTTTTCATCGAATTCGAAATGTACACGAAACGAAATCGTAGCATTCATTTCATTCTCCAGAGCACACAATCTGACCTGCGGAATCAGTTCCTCCGCAATGTCTTTTGCCTGCACCGCGACAGCGTTCAACATATCATTCTCACTAGCCTTTTGGGCCTCCAACCACTCTTTCATATTTCCATCCATTTTTGTTGCCGTGGTCACAAAGTCGCTACATTATGACACTTTTAACAGTATAACAACGCATGACACCCGTGTCAACTTACTGATAATCAACAACTTGCCCGGATGGCGGAATTGGTAGACGCGCTGGATTCAAAATTTTGATGTAAGACACTAGTTGTAGGGTGTTTATGCGAAACTTCTAGACAAAATGCATAAAGACACAAAATGTAGTGATATGAATCACACACCACCTAGTCACAAAGTCGCTACATCTCTGAAGGCGAGATCTAAAACAGGCACCCGAATTTACAGACGAAGTAAAAAAGGGGGTTGGAATTTCAAAGCACTAGCGGGCGGAAAAGTTAGGTACTTTCCTCTCGGTTTGGACAAATCAAATGCACTCGATCTGGCAGATCAAATACGAGCACATTTGATCCTCCACCCGTTTCGCGATGTTCAAGAGATGTTTAATAAAAAAGCATTCGCATTAGATAAGCCTAAACCTCCGACCTTAAGCCAATGTCTTGAGGCCTTAGAGCAGAATCAGATAGCTGCAGGGATTACGGAAACTACCTTGCGCGGATATAAGCAATCGATTACCGGATTAATTAAGAAAGTAATAGGTAAGACTCCAGACGATAGCTTTGATCTGTCGCTGATAAACGAAGATTTCTTACGGAAGTATAAAAACCAAGAGCTTACGGGCTTGAGCGACGAGGCAAAGATTGCGAGCCGTAAACGTTCGATTAATAGCCGTTTGCGTCAGGTGAAAGCGATATTCTCAAGGCCAAAGATATTTAAGGATTATGATATGGACTTTGCCGAGATCATACGAGCGGAGGAGTTCTATAAAAAGCTAAAGAAGCAGTACAGATTACCCGCCGAAGATTTGATCAAGAAAACATTTGATCTATTCGCAGATTCTGAGGGTGATATATATACCATGCTAGGACTAAGCCTGCATTTTGGATTGCGCAGAAGTGAAGCATTTCACTGCCGCAGGAGCTGGTTCGATTTTAGCGAGGAGCGGGCCAGAATCAATATTGCTGCGGATGGAGGTTTCAGGCCGAAGGGAGGGCATGAAGGGTTTACTCTTGGTAGCAAGGTCATTGCAAAATCCATTCTTAATAAAGCGTCGGGCGACGATTTATTAATTGAGACGCGAGCGGATTATGGTCGGGTATTATTTGATGAGCTGATTAAACAGCTACGCTCGATCGGATGGGATAGAAAAAACCCATTGCACGAGCTGCGAAAGCTATTCGGATCTTATGTAGCAACAACTGAAGGGATCTACATGTCTCAAAAATTCTTGAGGCACGCAGATGCGAGTACGACCAACGATAGCTATGCGGACATTATGGCGAATGATAAGATTAAAAGTTTGTGGGTTGCCTAGATTAGAAGGACTTTCCGATATTGTATCCGACAGCCATTTCACGCATCGCCCATGGATAATCTTCATGGGTGGCAACGAACATCTTTAGTTTAAATCTGCGACCTCTGAGATTCGTGAATACTTTAACGGTCTCTTTGATCGCTGCTTTATACTGACCTGACACTTTGCCTTGATCATTTTGAGCATATAGCCAGACATGTCCGATCGAATTTGTATGGAATGAGAGATCGACTCGGTAGACTTCCTTTTCTGATGCCTCGGATCCGAAGTGCATCCAGTTTGTTTCGGAGATCGATAGATAGCAGTCCTTAAAATGCAGAGGCTCAGATATTGAATTAGTCCCCTGATCGACATTGTCTGCGAACGGGGATGCCAGGTATTTTCCGCGGTAAATAAACTCTCCGGATGCACTCGCGGTAATACCTTTATCTGTTAGCGAATCCGTTGTATCGATCGGGTCAGATGTTGCTGGAAAGGTGGGGTTATTGAGTTCTAATAGATCGGTTTTTAAAATCTCGTGGTCTGTTGTGACAGCAAATAATTCGCTGGAATTATCCTTGGATGCGATCGCTGTAATGTCTGTTGCGAATGGGCCAGACAGAGCTACCCCGCGCTCGTTAAAGCAGTAGCCTTTATATCTTGGATTGCTCATTTTTATGTTTATACGGGAATAGTTTATTCAGTCTTTGCTGCCTTCTTTTGCATGCTCCGCACTGTTTAATACCTAGTTTCTGAGTAACTTTTTTAATGCTATCCCCGAGCCCTTTTGATTGCTCGCTCATACAAAAAACCAGTACATACCCGCCTGCGGAGAATATACTGCAAATGAATTGGTTAAATCTCTTGGCAGCTCATGCTCCCAGACACCCTTACTTTTCCAGTTTGCCTGATCCTCATCAGCCTTACTCCTTAAGTCCTCCGACCCGCGACTTGCGGATTCATCCTTGTATACCTGCCCATCGTGTCCTACCCAGTAGGTCAATGATCCGGATGCTCTTGAAACAACTCTTGAATTTACGGCTGCTGAGAAGTTGGTAGCGGGAGCTTGTTCTACACGATAACCTGTGCTCGCTTGGTCTGGAGCGGGAGCATATAGAAGATGACAGCCTTTATCTGTGTGTACGACTACCTGATCCCCACGGGTAGAGAGCGCAGTTATCTGGCTTGCGTTCGAACCTAAAATGTCAACGGTCGAAAGTACGCCAGCGTTATAAAGTGTGCTTTCTGTCGAGTATGGAGTGTCCCGATATGGTGAGGTCAAGCCTGCTGGCTCCGATATATAAACAGTCAATGGTTTATCGGGATTACCTGCTGCAAAAATTGTTTTCTTCGGCCCTTGAACATAGAATCTACACTTTGGAAATCTCGACCATTCCTGAGAGTATAGATCCTCATCCGGAAATACCTCGAATGAATCATCAGGCCCTTTTCCTGCGAAAACGGATTCCGTGCTTCCGTCCCCAATGGCTAGCAGACGGTTACCTATCGGAGTGATATTTGCCTGCCCGTTAGTAAAAATATCGTCAGCTTCAAATGTAAAATTCTCCTGGCTGGCAAGAGATTCAAATTCCGTGTGCTCCGTCGTCAATAATGCAATGTCATGAACTTCATTATTTCGGGACACAAATACGATTGAATTTCCATTCCCATCATCCCCGGATGATATTTTATTTTGATTATTGTTGGACACGAACTGAACATCTCCGATTTTTTTCCACACAGGACCGCTGCGCAAACCGCCCGGCCCGTGCGGTAAGCAGCCTTCAACAATGCGAAGGGAGCCGCGATCGGCGTCATCGCGATGCGCTTCGATCCCGGTGAAGGATGGTATCCGGAAAAACCTCACGAATTCATAATCCTTTCTTTCTCATTGCTTCGCAATCGCTTGAGCTTTTGGTTTAGCTTATATCAACACCTAGTGTTGCAGCAGTTTCGTACAGACTACTTGGGAATGGTGGATTTGTTGCCGAACTGACTGGACACAGCACATTGTGGTTAATTACTTCGTTCGCGGTTCTACCAGTTATGAAGTGACCGTCCTCATTTTGAATATGCCTTAGAGTGGACTGACCACCAAACCCAACAGTCTGGAATGTTGCATTTGTGTGACTTCCTTTTAATA
>Ga0213858_10000829_pt1 | contig 14573 bp, 12 predicted proteins | sample PICome_FD_160122 | JGI IMG/M metagenome (GOLD analysis project Ga0213858, IMG submission 160122) | Coastal seawater microbial communities near Pivers Island, North Carolina, United States - PICO245 | ecosystem: Environmental > Aquatic > Marine > Coastal | place: USA: North Carolina | collected... | reverse complement strand
GATGTTCCTGGCATTTCAGTACCGGTGGTGATCCCGGGTGTCAAAGTCGCAGACTTCCTGCGTCACTCCGTCACCAATGTTCGCAACCCGGATCGCCGCGAGGGTGAGGGATTGATCGGGATGCGTGAATTCCGCAAGGAATTGCGGAGTCGCATGACCGAACTCGGGATGGATCACGAATTCGCGCGACGTTACCTGAACGATGGGTTCTCGGGTGGAGAGAAAAAGCGGATGGAGATCCTGCAACTGGCGATGCTTCAGCCTCGCTTCGCGATCCTCGATGAGACCGACAGCGGGCTCGACAGCGATGCTGTGAGGGTTGTCAGCGAGGGACTCGCCCGCCTCTCTGGGCCAGAGATGGGCGTGCTGATTATTACTCACCATGAACGACTTTTGGAGTTCAATGCTCCTCAGTTCACACACGTCATGCTGGGTGGACGAATTGTGGAAACCGGTGATGCCGCACTGGCTCACGACCTGCACGCGAACGGATACGCGACGGTCAGGGCACGACATCCTGAGGCTGCTGCAGATGAAGCAACCGCCAAAGAGGTTGTTGCCTGAGACATCCAGTGTCGAGTGGTTGATTGTTTTTTCGAGGTAAGGGATAGAAACGATGTCTGCAGACGCTCCTTCAACGTCCGATGTTCAGTTGGGCGCTTACCAGTACGGTTTCCACGACTCAACGGACTTTTACAGCTTCAAAAGTCGCAAGGGGCTTGATCAGGAGATCGTCTGCCAGATTTCCGGGATGAAGCAGGAACCGGAGTGGATGCGTGACTTTCGGTTGCGTTCACTGGAGATCTTTGAGTCCCGTCCCATGCCCGACTGGGGCGGGGACATGAGCGAACTGGATTTCAACGAGATCTTCTACTACATGAAGGCTGCTGAAGAGCAGGGACGATCATGGGATGATGTCCCGGATGATATTCGCCGAACCTACGACAAGCTTGGTATCCCGGAGGCAGAAAAGAAGTATCTCGCCGGCGTCAAGGCCCAGTACGAATCTGAAGTTGTCTACGGTAGTTTGCGTGAAGACCTGGCACAACAGGGAGTGATCTTTACCGATACAGATTCCGCTTTGCGTGATCATCCCGAATTATTCCGCGAGTACTTCGGGACTGTGATTCCGCCAGGGGACAACAAGTTTGCTGCCCTGAATTCGGCGGTATGGTCTGGTGGCTCGTTCATTTACGTGCCGAAGGGAGTCAACATTGATTTCCCGCTGCAGGCGTACTTCCGAATCAACAGCCAGAATATGGGGCAATTCGAACGCACTCTGATCATCGTCGACGAAGGGGCTTCGGTTCATTACGTCGAAGGTTGCACCGCTCCCACGTACAGCAGCGACAGCCTGCACTCCGCTGTCGTCGAGATCATCGTGAAACGTGGTGGTCGCTGCCGCTACACAACGATCCAGAACTGGTCCAACAATGTCTACAACCTGGTGACCAAACGAGCCATGGTAATGGCTGACGGTCTGATGGAGTGGATTGATGGGAATCTTGGTTCCCGCCTGACGATGAAATACCCTGCGATCTGGTTGATGGAGCCCGGTGCCCGCGGTGAGACGCTGTCAATCGCTTTTGCCGGCGAGGATCAGCATCAGGATGCCGGTGCGAAAATGGTCCACTGTGCCCCGAATACTTCCAGTCGGATCATCAGCAAGAGTATCTCGCGGGGCGGTGGTCGATCCAGTTACCGCGGGCTGGTGAAGGTCCAGAAGGATGCGGAAAACTGTCGGTCCAATGTTGTTTGCGACGCGTTGATTCTGGACCCGGAAAGCCGTAGTGACACGTACCCGTACATCGAGGTCGAAGAAGAGAACGTGGCGATCGAGCATGAAGCCAGCGTCTCACGCATTGCAGAAGAGCAACTGTTCTACTTGATGAGTCGAGGCATGAGTGAGGCAGAGGCTTCCGCAATGATTGTGACGGGATTCGTGGAACCGCTCGTTAAAGAATTGCCCATGGAATATGCGGTCGAGTTGAATCGCCTGATCGAGCTGCAGATGGAAGGCTCCGTTGGCTAGTCAACGGGAACCTTATCCTTGCTTGTACCCGCGGAAGGCAGTACCTGATGCGTCGTGGCAGGCCTGCTTCAGTGGTGTGAAAGGCCCCTGCAGCCAGCGGACCGTCTTCATCGAGCTGATTTGATGATTCGCCGGAGCGCGTAAGACTCAGCAGTCCCGCCCTGCGTTCGCCAGAGCGGACAGGAACGACCGCGGATCGCGGCAATCGTGTGTGTGTGGCTGATTGCTGTGGAAGAATGTATTGACGTCGAAGAAATGAATGGGAAAGCCATGTCGCTGGCAGCAAAGCATCCTGGACGAATTGGTTTTGACATCGAAGTGTTTGAGCAGTTTTTGTCTGGCCGCCGGGAGGCTGACTGGATCACTGCCGCTCGTCGAGATGCGTTTGAAAAGTACACTCAGTTGCTCGCCCAGGAACTGCCGGCGGAGGAGTTTAAGCGACTGGATCTCAGGCCGTTCAATGCCGAGCTGTTTCGTCCAGTGAGTGACAGTGGGGAATTGGAAGCTGTTTCAGCCCTGCTCGGTGAGACCTCAGATTACGGGGGACGGATTGTTCACCAGGATGGGCATGCCGTTGAAGTCAGTGGCAGCGATCAACTGGCGGAAAAGGGAATTCTGTTCGGTGAGCTTCAGGCGATGTTGGAGCAGCATCGCGAATTGCTGGAGCCGTTCTTCATGCGGCGTGCGGTGTCACCGGACGCCGATCGATTTTCAGCGTGGCATGCCGCCTTCTGGACGGGAGGAACACTGCTGTATGTGCCGCGAAATGTTGAGGTGGAACTACCGCTGCACAGCCTGATTACCAACACACGAAACGGTGTTGCTGACTTCAGCCACACACTGATCATCGTTGACGAAGGGGCTCGCGCTACATTGCTGGAAGAGACAGCCTCGGCAGATGCTGATTCGGCGGGACTGCACGTCGGCTGCGTGGAACTGATCGTGGAACGAGATGCTCAATTGCGGTACGTGCAATTACAAAACTGGAATCAGAAAACCTGGCACTTCGCTCATCAGGCGGGAGTGGTGGAGAATAACGGGACGCTGCAGTGGACTGTGGTTGGGTTGGGATCCCGGGTTTCCCATATTCATCAGGATATTAATCTCGCCGGGCGTGCTTCCTCTGCCGAGGTGAATGGAGTGACATTCACCAGTGATCGTCAGAAACTCAGTTATTACACTCAACAGCATCACCAGCAGCAGGGGACTCGCAGCGACTTGCTGTACCGCGAGGTATTGCGAGATGAATCCCGCGTGATTTGGCGAGGGATGATTAAGGTTGATATCCCTGCTCAGCAGACCGACGGATACCAGCGGTCAGACGCGTTGATGTTGAGTGAGGAAGCCCGTTGTGATTCGATCCCGGGACTGGAAATTGAAGCTGATGACGTCCGGTGTACTCACGGTTCAACCACTGGCCGAGTCGATCAGGATCAGATTCTGTACTGCATGAGCCGAGGGATTACGCGAAACGAAGCCATGCATATGATCGTTGAGGGCTTCTTCCAGGAGGTTTATGACCGTATCCCGATTCCGGTTGTTCGGGATACTCTGAGTCAAACCGTGCAGAAAAAACTGGGAATTGAAACTCTTGCTGCTGACGTCATGTCTGCGGACGACGAGGAATTCTGACGAGTATTTTGGAACGGCAGTGAGAGTTCAGGACGGCAGGTGAAGCATGGAACGTGTAATTGGTACCGACGAACTTCAATCCGGCGAACGCCGCAGCGTGTTCATCGATGAGATTCCGGCTTTGGTGATCCGCATTGAGGACCAGTGGTTCGTGGTCGAGGACGTGTGTTCGCATGACGGGCAGCCGATGACAGACGGAGAACTGATTGACTGCAGTCTTGTTTGTCCTCGCCACTCTGCTCGTTTTGATCTGAAGACGGGTAAGGCTTTGTGTATGCCGGCAACCGAGGCGATCCGAGTATTCAAGGTCGAAGTGCGTGATAACGCAGTCTGGGCCGCCCTGTAATCAGGAGAGTTTCCATGGCGACTGATGAACAACTGATCGATGCTTTGCGTCAGGTGATCGATCCCGAGTTGATGGTGAACATCGTGGATCTTGGATTGATCTATTCGATTAATCAGAATGACAGCAACGTGGCCGTAGAGATGACGCTGACAAGTCCGGCTTGTCCTGCCGGGCCGCAGTTGGTGCAGCAGGCAAAGATGGCTCTGGAACGTTTGGAGGATGTTGACGAGGCAACGGTGACGATCACGCTGTCACCCCCGTGGACTCCGGAGCGTATGACCGACGACGCCAGAGACATGCTTGGCATTTTCTAGGGTGCGGTTGTTTCGGGAATCATGATTCCGATCAAAACCGGTCATTTGCCGCCAAGTGTGCAAAATCGACGTGGCGTTGCCGCGATCTCCAGGAGCGTCGCGTGACTGCGTTCGGTGAGGCCGGGTGCCCTCTGAGCGTCGGGAATTGACTGATGCTGTCTGATCGGCCAGCTTTTCCGCTGTTTTCAGTGCCGCGAGAGGACGCCTGAACTTCACAGGCAGTTCGCATTTACTGCGGGTGATATTGGTGTAGCTCTGGGGTCTCTGGCTTCCCTGAAGTTTGGCACAATGTCTCCAGGAGCCTGGTTGGCCCAACCCCTGAGATGATTTGTCAGCATGTCCGATCCAGGGCGAGGACAAGCCGGCAGGCAACCTCTCGCCACACCAGCGGCGCGCAAAAAAAAGCAGCGTCCTGTTGGAACGCTGCTTTTGATGCGCAAGAGAGGACTCGAACCTCCACGGGATTTACTCCCACTAGCTCCTGAAGCTAGCGCGTCTGCCATTTCGCCACGTGCGCGATGTTGCGGAAGAATACCGGGGTCTTCGGTATTGGGCAAGAACGTCTGCAGTTTTTTTTTCTGTTGCGCTGATCCAGGAAAGATCCTCATGTCTCGCCGGCGGAAAAGTCTTCCGCTGATGACTTCAATGGGGCGCGGGATCTGCTTGTTTCCATTTGGTCAATTGTTGCACAGCGTGTGAATTGCATTCGTCTGCATGAAACTCTGGCTCTGACCTGCCAATGTTGCCGATCTCAATCTGCGGGGGCGGTACGTCATGTCGCAGGTGCCTGAGCATGTGGGATCTGCAGAAAGAATGAAGGAGTTGTTCAATGCCACGCAGGATGTTTCAGGTTCTGATCTGTGTGGGGATCTTTTTCGGAGGGGTCGTCGAACTGACCGCTCAGGTTGTTCCGGGCACTGGCCGCAAGCTCACGCGGGTGGGCGACGATTTTGAGGACGTTGACTGGAAGTGGATTCCCAATGGATTTAAGTCCAGCCGTGAGCAGGACGAGCAGGTGCGACGTCCCACTGGGTATTCATCAAATCGGCATTGGTTTGAGAGTCCAAAACGCGGGATGCCGGATCATATCGTTCGCGTCGAGACTCCAGCAGGCGGTTTGCCCGGCAGTACGGGGGCTTTGAAGATACAGACCCTGAATTCCGGGATTCCGGGCTTTGATTCGCTGCAGATGGAGCAGGACGACCTGATCATGGCCTGCTCATCGCGAGTTGGTCTGCTGCCGGTCTCGCGAGTTCCCAGCTGTGTTTCGCGTGTTTATCTTCCACCGTATGAACGCTGGGAAGATCGTTCGGGCAGCCATTTTGGATATCGGATCGATCTGAAAACAACAATCCGAGAGAAGAAAAAGAAGTTCTTCCTGACCCGAAACGTGAAAACGGAAGAGAACTACTGGCCGGGTTTTTTCGTGGAATTTCATAGTGCCCACGACGGACGATTTCCGAAGGACGAAGCCTACCTGCTGATTCGTGGTAATTCAGCTGGGCATGAGATGCGATCAATTCGTCTGTCACCCGGGTGGTGGACACTTGGAATGTCGATGACTCCGGATGGTCGAGTGCATTTCTACGCAGGCAAGGGAATCGGGGACCTGACTCCCGCCAACCATCTGCATTCCGGCATGCCTTACGGGTATGAGGCGGAATATTTTGCGACGCATTTCTTCAATGTCTGCAATCAAAACGATGGCGTGACGTGGTCGACTCCCTTTATTATTGACGACCCATCTGTTTACACGCTGAATTAAGAGCTGCACTGACAACGTCTGCATGCGGACGAACAGGCGACCGTCACCCCGGCGGTCGTTTTTTTTTCCGCTTGCTGAAGGCGAAACTGATAAGGGGACAAGCGTCGCATGGATTTGCTTTTGGATGTGCTCGACGTCATTCGACATATGGATGATCATCTTGCGGGTATTTCCAGCCAGTTTGGGCCCTGGATCTACCTGTTGCTCTGGGGCATTATTTTTGCGGAGACGGGGCTCGTCGTGATGCCGTTTCTGCCCGGAGACTCTCTGCTGTTTGCGGTCGGTGCACTTGTCGCGAATGCCGATTCCGGTTTGAGCCTGCCATTAATGTCAGGATTGTTGCTGATTGCCGCCATTGCCGGGGATGCCGTGAATTACGCAATTGGGCGATATTTGGGTCCGCGGGTTTTTTCCAGTGAGACTTCGTTGCTGCTGAACAGGGAGCATCTGGAACGAGCGAAGCGATTTTATGAACACCACGGCGGAAAGGCTGTTTTTCTGGCTCGGTTCGCTCCTGTCCTGCGGACATTTGCCCCCTTTGTGGCCGGCGTTGGGCGAATGGATCTGGTTCGATTCTGGATGTTTAACATCACGGGAGCAATTTGCTGGATTCTGGGCTTCCTGCTGGCTGGTTACTTTTTTGGGCATCTGCCGTTCGTACAGAAAAATTTTACCTACGTCATTTTCGGGATCATCATTGTGTCTCTGCTCCCAATTGTGTGGGAGTGGTACCGAGCATCGCGTGATTCAAAGTCCGCTGATCTTGACGCGACTGGTGACGTGGAGAGTTCCTGAGCATGCCTTCTGTATTTGAAGTGGCCCGCACGGTCGTTGCGGAAGAGATCGACGGGTTGGGGCATGTGAACAATCTGGTTTACCTGCGCTGGCTCCAGGATGCTGCGGTGGAGCATTCGGCGATTGAAGGCTGGGATGCAGCAGCCTATCGCAGAATTGGACGAGCATGGGTAGCTCGTTCACATTTCATTGAGTACCTCGCACCTGCACGGGTTGGCGATCGTGTTCTTGTGCGGACCTGGGTGACCGGAATGAAGCGTGCGACTTCGACTCGTCGCTACGAGGTGTTCTGCGCGGATGACTCACTGAAGCTGATTCGCGCAGAGACGCACTGGGCATTTATTGCACTTGAAACACATCGGCCTGCGCGGATTCCCGAGGAGGTTCGCGATTCCTTCGTTGTGGTTGCGGATTGAGGTCGACTGAACGCGATAAGTGTCGCAGGGGATGTCTGCCAGTGCGGAAGGTGTCCTGGGGGAGTGCTGTTTGTGTATACTGCGCCGCGATGGCGGGGGCATCCCCGGCGTAAGCAGCGGTGTTAGTTCAGTACCTCATTCACGAGATACGCAGAGGAGCATCCATGGCATCTCATCAAATCAGTCGTCGATCTGTGCTTGCCGGCGGCGTTGTCGCTGGTTGTGTCAACCTGTTGCAGGCGGATCAGCGTTCCCAGAGCCGCGATCTTCCATGGATCGATGCTCACTCCCATATCTGGTCAACGGATCTCAAACGTTATCCGTTGCGAAATGGTCAGACGGTAGACGTGCTTGCGCCACGCAGTTTCACTGATGACGAGTTGCTGGAGACTGCCGCGAAGAGCGGCGTAGGTCGCGTCGTGCTGATCCAGCATCGACCCTATCACGGATTTGACAATTCCTATCTGATTGACGCCTGGAAGAAGCGTCCTGACGTCTTTCGGATTGTTGGGCAAATCGAAGATCGTTCTCCGGATGTTGTTTCGCTGATGAAACAGATGAGACAAACCGGGGTGACGGGATTTCGCGTTGGGCCCAATCCCGATCGCAGGAACTGGCTGGAAGGAGACGGCATTCGTCAGATGTGGAAAACCGCGCCGGAAACCGGGCAGAATATCTGCTGCCTGATTAACCCGGAAGATCTTCCTGATGTCGCTCAATGGTGTCGGGAATACCGGGACACACCGGTGGTGATTGATCATTTCGCTCGCGTTGGCATTGATGGCACAGTGCGTGATCGTGACCTGAAGAATCTCTGTGCACTGGCAGCATATCCAAAGGTACGTGTAAAGATCTCGGCATTCTATGCGCTTGGGAAGAAGCAGCCGCCTCACGATGAGCTGATCCCGATGATTCGCCGCCTGTTTGAGGTATTTGGGGCGGAACGGCTGATGTGGGCCAGCGATGCGCCCTATCAGTTAAACGCCCCCAATACGTATGCTGAGTCCATTGCGGTCGTCCGGGAACGGCTGGACTTCGTCACAGCCACGGAGAGAAAGATGCTGCTTGCGGGAACAGCCGAGAGCACGTTTTTCTCGGAAATACGCTGAGCTGCGGACATTCGGGAATTCAGCGACCGGAACGCAGTTTGCTGTTGTTCGCCTGCAGGAAAGACGGTTCAGAGGGCAAGCGAGGGGACGCTGCGACCTGCCACTTCAACAGGCAGGTCTGCTGGCAATTTGTTCTGCAGTCATTTCTAGAGCGTGTCATCGAGGCGACGTTGCAAAGGGGTAACTGATGTCACATCGGTTTTCACTTGAACAGCACGGAATCAGCGGTCCAGACGTTTATCGCAATCTCTCGCCGGGGAGTCTGTATGAGGAGGCCATTCGGCACGAGCCGGGAACAAGCATTTCAGACACTGGCTGTCTGATTGCTTACTCCGGCGAGAAGACGGGGCGTTCTCCGCGGGACAAGCGTGTCGTGGAGCACCCTGATTCATCAGAGAGTGTGTGGTGGGGGCCGGTGAATTTCCCCCTCGACGAGACGACATTCTGCATTAACCGCGAGCGTGCCGTTGACTACTTGAACACACGGCAACGGCTGTACTGCGTTGATGCCTTTGCAGGCTGGGATCCGACTCACCGGCTTAAGGTTCGTGTGATCTGTGCCCGACCTTATCACGCGCTGTTCATGTACAACATGTTGATTCGTCCAACTCAGGAAGAGCTGGAGCAGTTTGGCGAGCCTGACCTGCTCATTTACAACGCTGGAGCATTTCCGGCGAATCGATACACCACAGGAATGACCTCTCGCACCAGCGTGGATCTCAGCATTGAGCGTGGTGAGGTGGTGTTGCTGGGGACCGAATATGCAGGGGAGATGAAGAAGGCCGTCTTCACCTATATGAATTACATGTTGCCCGCTGCGGGAATTCTCTCCATGCACTGTTCGGCAACCAGCGACAAGTCGACTGGCAGGTCGTCGATATTGTTTGGTCTTTCGGGCACGGGAAAGACGACGCTTTCGGCCGATCCGTCACGTTTCCTGATCGGTGACGACGAGCACGGGTGGTCTGACGACGGGATCTTCAACATTGAGGGTGGCTGCTATGCCAAGGCGGTTTATTTGACCAGGGAATCCGAGCCTGAAATCTTCGACGCGTTGCGATTTGGAGCAGTTCTGGAGAACGTTGTCTACGACGAAGCCATGCACCATGTTGATTTCAACAACACATCGATCACAGAGAACACGCGCGGAGCCTACCCCATTGAGTACATGGGAAATGCGCGGGTGCCCTGCACCGCCGACCATCCGGAAGATGTGATCTTTCTGACATGTGACGCGTTTGGCGTGCTGCCTCCGGTCGCGCGTCTGACGGCGGAACAGGCCATGTACTACTTCATCAGTGGTTACACGGCGAAAGTTGCCGGGACCGAGATGGGCGTCAAGGAGCCGGAAGCGGTGTTTTCTCCGTGCTTTGGCGGGCCGTTTCTTGTTCAGCATCCGGCGGTCTACGCTCGACTTCTTGCCGAAAAAGTGCGTCGTCACAATGCATCTGTGTGGCTGGTCAATACTGGCTGGGCAGGAGGGGGGTATGGCACCGGCAGCCGAATGCCGTTGCGTGTGACCCGCTCAATCGTGAACGAGATCCACTCGGGGCGACTGCGGGACGCCGCTGTGAAAACGGATCCCGTGTTCGGGCTGGCCACGATCATCGAGTGCGACAGAGTTGATCCGAGGATGCTGCAGCCAGGCTTGTGCTGGGATAATCCGGAGGCGTGTGCAGCGGCATCGCGGGACCTTGCGGCGCGATTTGTTGAGAACTTTCGGCAGTATGCCAGCGAGGTTCCAGAAGAGGTGGCTGCCGCCGGTCCTTCGCCGGAATAAGCAGACTGCCTCAATAAGAGAGCGACACAGGATGGAAGTCTTCAGGACCGATCGCCCACAGCGTTGCTGCCATCATTCCAGATTACAGCGAACCTGCCTGGTTGTCGGTTGAGGAGGAATTCTGATCTGACGGATCGTCCAGACTGGATGAACCGGTTTCGGTGTTAGCCTTCGTGTTTGTCTCGATGGCAGCGGGGGCCGTCATCAATTTGGGGCCGGTTCTGGTTTCACTGATTACGTTGTGCATATGTGCCGCCGGCATCGTCTCCATCTCAATCAGATCTGCTGTTAGCTGATCGAGTGTTCCGCGCTGACTGGTGAGCGTATCCAGGGCCAGTTGATTCGCTTCGTCAACGAGTCTGCGAATTTCGAGGTCGATTTCTCGGAGGGTTTCTTCGGCGTGCATGGATTCGGAACCCATACCGCCTCCGCCGTTGAGAAAAGGTGATCGCTGCGATTCGCTGTAGAACATTCGACCCAGTCTTGGGCTCATACCGAATTCGGTCACCATTCGTCTGGCGATATCTGACGCACGCTGCAGGTCGTTCTGTGCCCCGGTTGATGTTTCCCGGTACACGATCTGCTCGGCAGCGATCCCCCCCAGCAGCACTGCCAGTCGGCTTTTGAGTTCTGCCTGAGTCAGGAGTTCACGGTCATCCTCCGGTAACTGCAGCATGTAGCCGAGGGCACCCATTCCGCGTGGGATAATCGAGATCTTGTGAACCGGATCAGTGTGGGGGAGGCTGGCCGCGACGAGCGCGTGACCACATTCATGACAGGCGACACGCTGTTTGATTTCTTCGATGATGATTCTGGAGGTCTTTTCCAGTCCGGCCATGACTCGTTCGATACCGTCTTCGAATGATTTCATCGTGACGCGTTTGTCGTCACGGCGTGCCGAGAGCAAGGCGGCTTCGTTGACGAGATTTGCGAGGTCGGCCCCGACGAATCCGGGTGTCATTTTCGCGATCTGCTTCAGATCGACAGCGTCGTCCATCTTGACTTGTCGTGCGTGGACGCCGAGGATTTTCTCCCGCCCTTTGATATCCGGGCGATCGACGAGCACGTGACGATCAAATCTGCCTGGCCTCATCAGTGCCGGGTCAAGCGTTTCGGGGCGGTTTGTTGCTCCCATCACAATCACGCTCTGATCAGTGCCAAAACCATCCATTTCGACCAGCAGTGCGTTCAGCGTTTGTTCGCGTTCGTCGTGGCCACCTGGCGCACCGCTTCCACGGACCTTACCGAGCGCGTCAAGTTCATCGATGAAGATGATGGCGGGGGCTCTTTGCAGAGCCTGCTGGAACATGTCGCGAACACGAGCCGCACCAACACCAACGAACATCTCGACAAAGTCCGAGCCGGAAAGGCCGAAGAAGGGGACGCCGGCTTCCCCGGCAACAGCTTTTGCCAGCATTGTTTTTCCGGTTCCCGGTGGGCCGACCAACAGCACCCCGCGGGGGATACGTCCACCGAGCACCTGGTACTTTTGCGGAGTGCGCAGGAACTCGACTACTTCCTTGAGCTCCTCGACAGCCTCATCAATACCGGCGACATCTTCAAAGGTGACCTGCACCTCTTCCTGTGCATAAAGTCTGCCACGGCTGCGTCCGAAGGACATTGCTGAGCCAGCCCCTCCGAATCGGCGAATGATAAAGATCAGGGCTGCCACGAGGAACAGAGTGGTAAACAGCAGTGGAAGCAGTTGACGCCATTCCGCAGGGGGCTCAGAGAACCCGTAGGAAATGGACTTTTCATCAAGCAGTTGTCGAAGTTCGTCTCGCGTTACGTCGCTGGCACTGAGCAACGGGGTATAGAAGCTTTTCCAGTTACTGGCCTGGCCACTGAGAATGTCGTCAGCGGAATGATCCTGCCATGTCAGATCGTCTTCTGAAATCCTGAGTTGCCAGACTCGTTCCCTGGGGAGATCTCCGGATTTGATCTGCTTTACGAATTCGCTGAAGGCGACCTTCTCTCCCTTTTCTTCCCGGGAAAGCACTGAAAAGAGAACAGCCGAGAGAATCCCGGCCACCATCAGGTACCAGAAATTGCCGCCGGACTGACTGCGGTCATTCCTGGGTTGTTTCCGGTTTGGTTCAGGGCGATTTGGCTGGCTTTCCTGATTCTGGGGCTTATCAGGGGAGTCAGGTGCAGGCATGTCTGTTCTGCTTTCCGGGCAGGGGATGAGGTTTGGTGGGTGAGGCCTTCCGCCTGTGATCCCACTCTAGGTCTGAAGTGCAGGTGGGTCAACTCCCTTGAATTCGGTCTTTCGATTCGGTTTCCTGCAGCAGAGAATTGGAACAGGTGAATTACCGTCCACAGGTTGTAATGTCGGTGCTGCTGTTCAGCGTGTGGGGATTTCGGTAGCATCGGGAGGCGGGCGTCCGGCAGCTGCGGATGCTGATTTGTATTCCTGAAAATTCTTGTCTGGCGACTGCTGTTCTTCCGCATTCGCGAGATTTTATTTTGCTGACAAGTAAGGTGCCATGGCCAAAAAATCAATCAGTGACATTGAAGTGAGCGGCAGAAAAGTTCTGATGCGGGTCGATTTTAATGTGCCGCTGGATTCAGACTGTGCGATTACAGATGACCGTCGGATTCGTGGAGCAATCCCATCAATCCGTTCGGTGATTGACCGTGGTGGACAACTGATTCTTTGCAGTCACCTGGGACAGCCGAAAGAGGGTGAGGACCCATCGCGTTACAGTCTGAGGCCCGCAGCAGTTCGTCTCGCGGAACTGCTGGAACAACCCGTTGCGTTTGCCGAGGACACCATCGGGGCTGACGCTGAGGTGAACGTCTCTGCGTTGACTGACGGGGCCGTTGTCCTGCTGGAAAACCTGCGCTTTAATCCGGGCGAGAAGAAAGGGGATGCTGAATTTTCCGCTCGCCTCGCAGCCTTTGCTGATATCTACTGCAACGATGCTTTCGGAACCTGCCATCGTAGCCATGCGTCGATGGTTGGTGTGCCCGCAGCGATGGAAGGAAAGCCACGCGTCGTTGGGTTCCTTGTCCAGAAGGAGATTCAGTATCTCTCCGATGCGATTGCCAGCCCGCGGCGACCTTTTGTCGCGATCCTCGGTGGCAAGAAAGTCTCCGATAAGATTCGGGTGATCGAAAACCTGCTGGGAATTTGCGACAAGGTTCTGATCGGAGGCGCTATGGCCTATACCTTTGCTCTCGCGAAAGGTGGGCAGGTTGGCAGCAGTATGGTTGAGCCGGATCGTGTTGAGCTTGCCAAAAAGTTGATTGCCAGCGGGGGCGACAAGCTGGTTCTGCCGGTGGATACACACTGCGGCGACGATTTCAGCAGTGACTGCAACAAGCAGGTCGTTGCCGCAGGGGAGATCCCGGACGGATTTGAAGGCTTCGATATTGGCCCTGAGACAGCACGGCAATATGCCGAAATGGTGAGTACCGCCGGGACGGTCGTGTGGAATGGACCGATGGGTGTCTTTGAGATGTCGCCGTTTGATGAGGGGACTCGTGCGGTTGCTCAGGCGATCGCAGACAGTTCTGCGACCAGTATCATCGGAGGAGGAGACAGTGCCGCTGCGATACAGCAGCTGGGATTTGCTGATCAGGTGACTCACGTCAGCACTGGTGGAGGCGCCAGCCTCTCCATGCTGGAGGGCCAGGTGTTTCCGGCCGTCGAACTGCTTGACGAGGCATGAAGTCTGCTGATTGCTGCGGCTACCACTGCAGACGCAGAGGCATCAGGTGTGAGTCAGGAGCGATCAGGTTCCTGATTCACGCAGCCATGTTCCCAGTGAAAACAGTGTGATACCAACCACAAGACTGGCAGGCATAATGATCAGCCTGAATCCGAAGAACAGCTGATAAACAACGATGGACGGAAGCAGCGTCAGGGTGATGATCTGCAACAAAATACCGGCTCGATGTTTCACTGAATGATCCTTGCTGTGAATCTGGATCAGGCGTCGTGAACGCCGTCTGTGTTAGTGGATCCGGGTCATCCCGCGGCAGCACTCCGCAGCTTCCCCCTCCAGATGAATCTGGTCTGAAGCATCCAGCCGAACCTCCAGCGGTCCGCCGGGTGAGCGGACGCAGATGCCGTCTCCCTGTTGAAACCATTGTGTCGCTGTTCCCGCAACAGCCACGGCACAGGCCCCTGAACCACAGGACTGAGTTTCTCCGGTACCGCGTTCCCAAATTCGGATCTCGCAGCTGTCTGCAACAACCGAGGCAACAAATTCTACATTAACTCGCCTGCCCGGAACGGCCTTGTGTTCAAGGATCTTCGCTGTCTGCTCAAAATTGCTGATTCCCATATCGGCAACCGGCACGATCAGATGCAGGTTACCAACATCAACCAGCAGTGGCACTGCTTCCTGTTCCGGAAGCAGCTGCTGAATTTCCGCTA
>Ga0213858_10000827_pt1 | contig 14609 bp, 10 predicted proteins | sample PICome_FD_160122 | JGI IMG/M metagenome (GOLD analysis project Ga0213858, IMG submission 160122) | Coastal seawater microbial communities near Pivers Island, North Carolina, United States - PICO245 | ecosystem: Environmental > Aquatic > Marine > Coastal | place: USA: North Carolina | collected... | reverse complement strand
AGGCTTCAAACTCAGATTTTTACCAATAGAAACCACAACTCTGTTTAATATCTATTTACAGATGTTTAGGCGACTTTAAACTTACATATGATATGCCTTTATAAATCTATCTCATAAGACAAAAAAGGCCTCAGCAAAAATGCTAAGGCTTTATTATTAATTTAGTACTAATTACTTTTTTCTCTTTTGTTGTGTTTGCTTTTGTTGCTCAGCTTGCGCCATCATTTCAGCCATTTTCTTCTGAAATCTATTCTGTTTCTTAGGCTTACTCTTGCTCACCTCTATCTTAGCTAAAACTTTTTCTTCATCGATGATATAATTCTTAATTACTAACATTAATACAATACTAATTAAGTTAGATATAAAGTAATACAAACTCAATCCTGATGCATAGTTATTAAAGAACACAAGCATTAATAAAGGAGAGAAGTAAATCATATACTTCATCATTTTACTCATGTCTGGCATACCTTCTTGCTGTGGTGCTTGTGTAGCCATTTGCTGGCCAGTTGTCATCTTCATGTAAAAGAAAATCGCTACAGCTGCTAATATTGGAAATAAACTCACATGGTCACCATAAAAAGGAATATTAAATGGCAACTCAAAAATGGAATCGTAAGAACTTAAATCATCTGCCCAGAGGAAACTTTTTTGACGTAAATCAAAAGCTGTAGGGAAAAACATGAACAAGGCGTAAAACACAGGAATCTGCATTAAACCAGGTAAACAACCACTTAATGGGCTAGCCCCTGCCTTATTTTGCAATGCCATAGTTTCTTGTTGAGCCTTTAGTTTATTATCCTTGTACTTTTTTCTTAATGCATCTAATTCTGGCTTTAAAATCTTCATCTTAGCTTGCGACAAGAACTGCTTGTACTGTACAAAAGACAATAATATTTTAACCATAATGGTCATTACTATAATCGCAATACCGTAAGGTAAAAAGCCACTTAACCAACCAAATAGAGGTATGAACAAGGCCTTATTAATCCAACCGAAAATTCCCCATCCAAAAGGAATACTTTCTTCTAAATCCTTACCATAGGATTTTAAAACTTTACTGTCCGTTGGTCCGTAATACAATCCTAAATTTTCATTTAGTTCACCACCCTTAAATGCCAATGGCATTTTTGCAGTATATTTTTTGGTAAATAATGTATCTACTTCTTCATCCTCAACTAAATCTGTAGAAGTAATAGCCACATCTTTAAAAGTCGTCTCGCCTGCAACTAATATTGTACTGAAGAAGTGCTGTCTATACGATAACCATCTAACATCATCAACAACCTCCTCATCATCATTCATTTGCGCTAACTTATCCAACTTATCACCATCATGCATGTAGGTTAATCTTGTATATCTATTTTCATAGCTTATACTTTTTGCCTGACGTATATTTTTCTGTTGCCAATCTAAATTTATTGGTTGTGATGTGTTAAAGACATTACTTAAACCTTGCGATCTAATTGAAAAATCAATCATATAATCATCGGGTTTCAACTCATAACGGTATTCTAAAAATGAAGATTCTGACACTTTAAGCTTCATAGAAACTATTGTGTTATCACCACTTTCTGTTACGGATGATTGAAATGGTAAATCTTGTGTATTAAAAATCCTATTGTCAGTTGTTCCGAAAGTAATATTGAAACTGCTATTCTTGTCCTTTATCAAATAAATCGGAACAGAATCATAGTCAACAAAGTTTTTTAATTTGACCTCAGCCAAATGACCACCAGTATTATTAAACACCAACTTAAATACATCCGTTTCAACTTCGGTTTGTTGTCCAGATATTGGTTGTTCTAACGCAAAAGAAAATGCTCCTAATTTATTTTGAAGGGCAGCGCGCTGTGTAGAATCCAGTGCCTGTGTATTAGAATAATCTTCTGCCTTAGTTACAAGCACTTCATTTTGCTTACTCGCTTCACGTTCTGCTTCGACCTGCTCCTGCTCAGCTTTTTTCTGAGCCTCTATTTCTTCAGGTGTAGGCTGATTTTGATACATGATATATAATAGAATACCAAATATTAAAATGAATCCTATTATTGAATTGATATCTAATTTCTTTTCTTCCATACTTGTTCCGTAATTTACGGTAATCTGATTAGTTAGTTCGATAGCCCAAAAAGCTATCCAAATTTCACTTTACGTCAAAGTGGCAGACACTATTTCTTATTTTTAAATTGTAAAGAGGCATTTACAAACGCCACAAATAAAGGATGTGGATTTGCAACCGTACTCTTATATTCAGGATGATATTGTACACCCACAAACCAATTATGACCAGGAATTTCTACAATTTCTACTAATCCAGTTTCTGGATTGTAACCTGTAGCTTTCATACCAGCAGATTCAATTTGATCTTTATAGTCATTATTAAATTCAAAACGATGTCTATGTCTTTCCTTTATATGCTTTTCATTGTATACACTATGGGCAATACTACCTTCTACGATGTCACAGTCCCAAGCACCTAAACGCATTGTACCACCTTTATTAACCACATTTTTCTGTGACTCCATTAAACTGATAACAGGATTTTCAGCATTTTCGTCCATTTCTATAGAATTAGCATTTTTAATGCCAAGTACATTTCTTGCATATTCAATAACTGCCATTTGCATACCCAAACAAATCCCTAAAAACGGAATATTATTTTTCCGTACATAATGAACCGCTTCAATTTTTCCTTCTAATCCGCGTTCACCAAAACCTGGAGCTACCAATACTCCATCTAAATGCTGTAGTTTAAACTCAATATTTTCTGGCGTTAAATATTCTGAGTGAATAGGCTCTACCTTTACTTTTACCTCGTTCTCTGCTCCAGCATGAATAAAGGCCTCGAGTATAGATTTATAAGAATCTTGTAACTCTACATACTTACCTATTAAACCAATTATTACTTCGCTTTTTGGGTTTTTATGACGCTTTAAAAACTCGTTCCATTGGTTTAAATCTGGTTCATCACTCTTTAAGTTTAATTTGTCCAATACCACTTTGTCCAGCCCTTCATCCAACATTAAATTTGGCACATCATAAATAGTAGATGCGTCAATAGATTGAATAACTGCTTCTTGCTTAACGTTACAAAAACGTGCTAATTTGGCTTTGATACTATTACTTAACTCATGCTCTGTACGACAAACCAAGATATCTGCATGTACTCCACTTTCCATCAATGTTTTTACACTGTGCTGTGTAGGCTTTGTTTTTAGCTCACCAGCTGCAGACAAATAGGGAATAAGTGTTAAGTGAATTACTAAAGCATTATTGTCACCGAGTTCCCATTGTAATTGACGAACCGCTTCTATATAAGGTAATGATTCAATATCACCAACAGTTCCACCAATTTCAGTTATTACAATATCGTAGTCACCAGAATTACCTAGTATCTGAATACGATGTTTAATTTCGTCTGTAATATGCGGAATTACCTGTACTGTTTTTCCTAAAAATTCTCCACGTCTTTCTTTATCAATTACGCTTTGATAAATTCTCCCAGTTGTAACATTATTGGCCTGAGAGGTTGGTACATTTAAAAAACGTTCATAATGACCTAAATCCAAGTCTGTCTCAGCACCATCATCAGTAACATAACATTCGCCATGCTCATAAGGGTTTAATGTTCCAGGATCAATATTGATGTAAGGATCTAATTTTTGAATTGTTGTTCTGTAACCTTGTGCTTGCAGAAGTTTAGCTAAAGATGCAGCGATGATGCCTTTCCCTAAGGAAGAAGACACACCACCAGTTACAAAAATATACTTAGGGTTTGTGGTCATGATACGCTTTTAAACGCAGGCAAATTTACAAAATAAAACGAGTATTCTAAGTATTGTTTATGGTTTGTTAATATGTTATTTGAAAGTACAGTATCAGCGTTTAAAATCGCGTCTTATCTTTTTAATTATATCTTCCAAACCATTAATTTTAATCTCGTGCATTTGGGTCATCATAAAACCTAACTTACCTTCAGGAAAACCTTTCTGACTAAACCAAGTGTAATAATATTCAGGAATATCAATTAAATACTCACCTTTATATTTCCCAAAAGGCATCTTGTAATTGGCAAGCTCAATGAGAGCTTCTTTATTACCTTCCACAATTATTGTGACTTAAATTGATTTAGTTTAGCAAGCTCAGAAGTAATTAGTTCTCGCCATTGCTTTTGAACTTCAGTATTTATAGAATGAACGCTTTGTTCGTCGTAACGTTTTTGAGTTTCGTTAAGTTCTTCGTTAATTGAAGTATGCAATTGTTTTAACTGCTTTCTTATGTTTTGATTAACGCTTAACTTGGTTAATCTCTCTCTAAATTTTCGAGTGTATAACTCTGTTATATCAAAATGGAGTTGCTCATGCTCAAGAATATAATCATCTGCCTCCTCTTTATTATACCATGATTTATTTGGATAAAAATGTGCGTCAACACTAGTACTATAATCAACAATTCTTGAACCTGATGTGGATACGGAAAATCCAAATGTTATACCAGAGGCAGTTAGTGCAACTGCATCTGAATTTGGATTAACATCACCTTTAAAGTCTGTCCAGGTTAGTCTGCGTAACTCAGACCATGCCATGGATTCTTCATTAGGATTTTGACTAAAGAAAAAGAAGGTTAAACAGATTATGAGGTGTTTTATTTGCATTTAATGCCAATTAAAAGTGACATCTTTTTCTATGTCTGGGTGTAAACTATAATGTACAGGACAAGTTTTTGAAGTATGTTCTAAAATTATTTTTGTTTTATCATTGGCCTTAAATGGAAAATTTATTACAATCTCAATTTTAGAAATTCGTCTTGGCTCACTTGCCATGGTTTTAGTAACCTCAGCAGTCGTACCAGACATATCAACACCCATATTTCTTGCTTTAATTCCCATAACCGTAAGCATACAACTTGCTAATCCTGTAGCAACGGTATCTGTAGGAGAAAATGCTTCACCTTTACCATTATTGTCTAAGGGTGCGTCGGTTAAAAATGTATTATTGGATTTTATATGAGTACTTTCTGCTCTCAATTCTCCTAGATAGGTAACTTTTGATGTCATTATTTGGCTCTTACAATTCTTAAATCATCGTATTTCACAATGTAAAGTGCCTCATTTATATAGCCACCAAACATTGCCTTATTATATCTGAATTTATTTTCGATATATTCTGTCTCAATATTTTGCGAAGATGCCTCATAAAGATCTTTTTCAGTTGCCAAACGTAATAAAATATCTAATATTAAATCAAATCCACGTGAAGCATATTTGCTTGGTGATACACCATAAGTGCTTTTGTACGCCTTGACAAAACTTGAATTGTGCTGCTCTTCAAAATTCTTATTAACAGATGGGTAATGAAATTTTAAGTTTGAAAGATGAACATTATCTATATTCTTACCTTCAAAGGCATTATTTTTATTTAATGTAACTAGAATAATTTCTTTATAGCTTCTTTGCAAGCTATTAAGCATACTAATTACATTTGATGCAAAGTTATTATTGGTAGTCTCTAAAAAAACAATACATCTGCCAATAGGTTTAATTTCTTCCACATCAGTCGGAAATATACTCTCTAAGTCCTCTGGTATTATATAATATCCGTCTTTATCTGTTTTAATGTCATTACGAGAAAAAATCAACTTAGCTTCAGGAAATTCATTTTTCAACATTTCTGCCCTTGGTCTATTCGCCTGATCTGATATGACAACAACTTGCCGTTTTAAACTATCTGCCTTAATAAAGTCTATCATTGTTTTTCGCAACAGCTTGTCTTGCGGTATGGTCTGAAATACATTTGAATATACTTCATTAGGCTTGTTCAGCGCAGCAATAACAGGGACGCCGTCTCTCCTTAATGTAGTTGCTACTCTATCAAAACACTGAGCTTTCATGGGTCCAATTACAGCATCGTAGTCTGAAAAATCGTTATCTTCTAATATTTCACGTGTTTTTGAAATTTGATATTGTGTATCTAATACTTTTAGGTCTGTAGATATCCCCAATTGTTTTGCAGAATCCAAGGCCATAAGAACTCCAGCATGAAAATCTAAGACCACAGACATTAACCTACTGTTTTTTATCATGTCTTTTGTTTCTGCAACAGAATCCACATCCACTTTATTCAGGCGATATGGCAACATTAATGCTATTTTCTTAGTCTCAAAATTTGATAGTTTTGAATGTAATGCTGTTGTTTCAACAGAACCCAATTCACCTTCTGCATCGAATTTTTCTGGTAACTTAAGAACCATTCCAACTTTTAATCCTGTTTCTTTTAATTCTGGATTAAGTTCCTCTAATTCTTCTTGTGTTAAGCCAGTTTTAATCTTCAACCTATAAAATCCTTCTTGAGGTAATACTTCATAATAGTTATAGGATTCTTCTATCGCTTTTTCTTCATTATCAGCAATGTTTGGTACATTTAATTCATCACCAGGCTGAAGTACCTCCTTCATATTTGGGTTTAAGTCCTCTAGCTCATCTACAGTTATACCAAATTTATATGCAACACGCCATTTTCCCTCTTTAGGCAGTACCGTATATTTCTTTATGGTATTATTATAAGACTTTTTATATATAACAGTCTTATATTTTGGAATTCTAAGCTTAACCCCTTTCTTAAGATTTTCAGAGTACAAAAAGCGATTAGCTTTTTTTATGTCTTCAATAGAAACGCTATACTTTTTTGAAATATTAAATAGGGTTTCCTTGCGCTTTACCTTGTGACTTTTGTAACCAATTAATTCCGAAGTTTCTTCCTCTTGTGGTTGGTTCTTTACCTTTGAATTTGGGATTATTAAAACTGTATTTGGTTTTAAACGACCCTTTATATCAGGATTCAAAGCATATATATCAAAAGGAGTCACTAAATATTGCTTGGCAATACTTTCTATAGTTTCTCCCTTTTCTACCCTATGCGTCTTATAATTCTGAGCAAATAGATTAAAAGCTAATACAAAAAATAACAGAGATAAAAATTTCTTCATAATATTCATGTTACTATATGATATTAGAGACATATTTTGACCAAAGGTCACAAACTATTCCCATTCTATCGTCGCTGGCGGTTTAGAGCTAATATCATAGACCACTCTATTCACACCTTTTACTTTATTTATTATCTCATTAGAAGTTTTTTGTAAAAACTCATAAGGTAAATTCACCCAATCTGCGGTCATACCATCAGTACTTTCTACTGCTCTTAATGCTACACATTTTTCATACGTCCGCTCATCTCCCATAACACCAACACTATTAACCGGTAATAACATTGCACCAGCCTGCCAAACTTTATCGTATAAATTCCAAGAACGCAGGTTATTAATGAAAATTGCATCAACCTCCTGTAATATACGTACTTTCTCACGTGTTAGATCTCCAAGTATGCGAATTGCCAATCCTGGACCAGGAAATGGATGTCTGCCCAACAAATGAGAATCCATATTCATGGAGGCACCTACACGTCTAACCTCGTCTTTAAACAAGGCCTTCAATGGTTCTACAACTTGAAGCTTCATAAAGTCTGGCAATCCACCAACATTATGATGACTTTTAATAGTTGCACTTGGTCCTCCTGTTGCAGAAACACTTTCAATTACATCAGGATAAATGGTACCTTGAGCTAACCATTTAACATCTTTAATACGATGTGCTTCATCATCAAAAACTTCAATGAACACGCGACCAATTATTTTTCGTTTTTCTTCTGGGTCGCTCTTTCCTGCTAAAGCATCCAAAAAGCGTGCCGAAGCGTCTACACCTTTTACATTTAAGCCCATATCCGCATACTGATGCAGGACATCCTCAAACTCATTTTTTCTTAATAAGCCATTGTTCACAAAAATGCAATACAAGTTTTTACTTATGGCTTTGTGCAACAACATTGCCGCAACTGAAGAATCAACACCACCTGATAAACCTAATACTACCTTATCATTACCTAACTTTAGTTTTAACTCATCAACTGTTTCTTCTACAAAAGCATTTGGCGTCCAGTCTTGATTTACGTTTGCAATTTTAATTAAGAAATTATGTAATAGCTGGTGACCATCGGTTGTATGATAAACTTCTGGGTGAAATTGAATAGCGTAGGTATCCTCACCCTCTATTTTATAAGCCGCATTTTCAACATCGTGCGTACTCGCTAGCAAAACACCATTTGTTGGTAGTTTTTTAATGGTATCACTATGGCTCATCCAAACCTGGCTATCTTCATGGATATTTTCAAAGAAATCTTCACCTTCTTTAATGAAAGCTAATTTTGCCCTTCCGTATTCCCTTGTATTTGATTCTGCCACTTCTCCACCTGAGAAATGTGCTAAATATTGAGCACCATAGCATACAGCCAGCATTGGTTTTTTTCCTCTGATTTGAGATAAATCTGGATGTAATGCATTTTCTGATCTTACAGAAACAGGACTACCAGAAAGAATAACGGCGTTGAAGCTGTCAACTTCTTTAGGAATTTTATTAAAAGGATGTATTTCGCAGTAGATATTTAACTCTCTCACACGTCGCGCAATAAGCTGTGTATATTGCGAACCGAAATCTAAAATAAGGACTTTATTATGTTGCATGTGCAAAAGTAATAATTGCAACTAAAAATGAAAGGTCTGTAAAACAAAAATTACCTCAAATTGTTAACACTGTAAATTCGCCCTTCAAGGGTTCTAACACTCGCATTAACTCTGTAACAAGTTCGTCTCCAAATTCGAGATATAATTCAGAAAAATTCAGGTTTCGCTCTTGCAAACTTTGATTTGGAAATAATTGTTCCTGCAAATCTGTACATCGTTCTATTTGATTTGCCAATTTTCTCTTTTGGGCCTTTAATAATCGTTTCTCAAGATGTTTTAAACCTTTTAACTGCTTAACTTCTTGAGCTTTAACCGCACTTAAGAATGACTTATCCGTTTGTTGTGCTAATTGATGAAGTCCTATAAATTGATTTTCTAAATGTTCAATCTGCTCTGAAAGATCAATATCAATATTAGAGATTTTACGAACTCGTTTATTAATAAAGGTATTGCGATTTAAAAACAAATCCTTATCCAGAATCTCCAGCTTATCAAGTTTCTCCTTTTGTTTTTGGGTTTTTACCAAAACCGAATTTCTTAATAAAAGAATTGGGAATGTTAATCTGTTAGCCTTAAAATTAGAATTTAACTGCAACCAGTAAATTATTTCCCCTCCTCCACCAATGTAGCAAAGATTTGGTAAAATAACCTCCTGATATAACGGTCTCATAATTACATTTGGCGAAAACCGTTCTGGATATTCCTGAAGATGACTTTTCAATTCTTCTTCCGTCCAATGTATATTAGTTTCTAAAACAGAATAAACACCATCTTCTACAGTGATACGTTCACGTATTCCACTATTTATATAAAAAAGATTAACCTCTCTTGGGTTTACTTGAATTTTAAGGTCTAAGGCTTCAAGTGAATTGTTGGTATCAGTGACATTTTTAAAGGCTACATTCTCTAACAATTCCGCTGTCATTTGCGGAATAAAAAGACGCTTTAAGTCTTTATGACCAGCATCAATTATAACCAAACCATATTCACCAAAGAGCTGATTTGCCAAATATCTTGTAGCATCAGCCAAGTTATCATGATTAATATAGGCCTCCTTAAACCATTCTCTTAACTGATCTGCATTTTTTCCCGGACCAAATTCAGAAGTAATTACATTAAAAATTTCCTCTAATCCATTTGTATTAAAATGCCCAACCGCACCAGTTTGTTCACTGTTCCAACGGATTTTTTTCCCTTTAAAATTGAAATAATTTATCTCATCAAAATCATGGTCTTCTGAGGCCATCCAATAAACAGGAACAAAATTATACTCAGGATAGGTTCTTTTTAACTGTTTTGTGAGGTTAATGGCAGAAATAATCTTATATAAAAAATATAACGGCCCAGTAAATAGGTTTAATTGATGACCAGTAGTAATGGTGAATGTATTCTCCTTTGAAAGTAAATCAATATGTTTCAAAGTGGCTTTAGACATTTTAAGATGAGCATATTGCTCATTTAAAACTTTTACTAGAACTTTTCTGTTTTCATCGCTATAACTACTCGCTTTTTCTTCAATTTGATCCTTAAAATTAGCTAATGTTGGAAAACGGTTGTAGAATTGCGCCAACTCTGGTTTTTGATCCAGGTAATCACAGATAAACTTAGAGAAATAATTGGTTTCTCTAAACGGTAAATAATCAGTTGGCATGTTATGTTTAATTATGGCATAAATATAAGGCTCTTCAATTTTCTAACTGCTAATTTTTAGTTAATTCAAATTAACAAATTATAGAATCTAATCTGCAGTCTTTATATTTACTAGCTTTGAAACAAAACTAACTAAACATGCGCAACATTTTCTTCATTTTGCTTATTGCAATAAGTTCTTTAACCATTGTAAACTCACAAAATTTAAAATCCCCAAGTGAATTTTTAGGTTATAATATTGGCGAACAATTTAGTCGTCATCATCAGGTTATAGATTATTTTGAGCATGTTGCACATGAAATGCACAAGAATGTCATTTTAGAAAAATACGGCGAAACCAACGAGAGAAGATCCTTAAATCTAGCCTATATTTCTAGCGAAGAAAATCTCAGAAATCTTGAAACAATAAGAGAGAACAATTTAAAACAGACTGGTATTTTAGAGGGTACTTCTGAATCTTCAGATATTGCAATAGTTTGGCTAAGCTACAATGTACATGGTAATGAAGCATCTAGTTCTGAAGCCTCAATGCTTACGGTTTTCAAACTTCTTACAGAATATAAAAATCTGCTCGATAATACAGTTGTTATAATAGATCCGTGCATTAACCCAGACGGAAGAGATCGCTATGTCAATTGGTATAACGAGACAGCGAGCAAACCATATGACTTAGATAGTCAAGCCAGCGAACACAATGAACCTTGGCCAGGTGGTAGAGCAAACCATTATCTTTTTGATTTAAATAGGGACTGGGTTTGGGCAACCCAAGTTGAAACTCAAAATCGACTAAAAGTATACAACAAATGGTTGCCTCACATCCATGTAGATTTTCACGAACAAGGCATGAATGAACCTTACTATTTTGCTCCGGCAGCAAAGCCATACCATGAAATCATTACCGATTGGCAAACTGATTTTCAAACCCAAATCGGTAAAAACCATGCTAAGTATTTTGACGCTGAAGGTTGGTTGTTTTTTACTAGGGAAAGATTTGATTTATTTTATCCAAGTTATGGTGACACCTACCCAACTTATATGGGAGCTATAGGAATGACGTACGAACAAGGCGGTCATGGCAGAGCTGGATTGGGCATATTAAATGACGAAGGGTATGTTTTAACTTTGGTAGAGCGTTTAACACATCATACCACCACTGGAATATCGACTGTTGAAATTGCTTCTAAAAATGCAAAACAGTTAAATGTGGAGTTCAAAAAATTCTTTGATAATAGTGAACTGAAATACAAGAGTTACGTCCTTAAAGGTGAAAATGATAAAATTGAAAGTCTAAAAAGCTTATTAAACAAACACGAAATTGATTTTGAATACGCATCAGGCACCAAGGCTTCAGGTTATCAATATAGCAAAGGAAAACAAGGTAGCATGAGTCTTACATCAGAGGACTTAGTAGTACACACCAATCAACCAAAAGGTAAAATGGTAAAAGTACTTTTCGAGCCAAATGCAACACTTACAGATTCCCTAACTTATGATATTACGGCTTGGTCACTTCCTTATGCGTACGGATTAGATGCAATTGCCAGTAAAACAAAGGTGGCAAGTCAATCTATATCAAGTGACCAAAGACAATCGAAAATAAGTAATGCTTACGGTTATGTGAGTAAGTGGAATTCATTAAAAGATGCTCAATTTTTATCCTCACTGCTAAAGAACAACTTTAGAGTTAGATTTACTGAAAGATCTTTCACCTCAAATGGAAACAAATTTAAGCGTGGTTCATTAATAATTACAAAAGGTGATAATAAACACATTGACAATTTCCTTGATGCATTAAGATATCTTACTGAGAAACACAATCAATTACTCACTCCAATTTATACCGGATTTTCTCAAACCACACCAGACATAGGTTCACCAGACATTAAATTGATAAACAAACAAAAAGTTGCCGTATTATCAGGTGAAGGCACATCTTCATTAAGCTATGGTGAAATTTGGAATTTCTTTGAAAATCAATTGAATTACCCTTTAACATCCATAAATACTACTAATTTGGGCACAACAAATTTAGCCAAGTATAATGTCATTATTATGCCAAATGGATATTATGGCGATGTCTTAAACGAAGACAATTCTAAAAAGATTGAGGATTGGGTGCGCTCAGGTGGTAAAATAATTGCAATTGATGGTGCCTTAAGAAGTTTTGCTGGCAAGGAAGGATTTGGATTAAAATTAAAGGCAACAAATACAATGGAATCATCAGATAACCTAATACCATATGCAGAGCGTGAGCGTTTATATACAAATAGTATGATTACAGGTGCTATATTCAATGTTAAATTAGATAATACACATCCTATGGCATATGGTTATGATAAGGAGTATTTTACGTTAAAATTGGGTAGCTCTAGTTATAATCTTTTAGATAGTGGATATAATATTGGCCACATAAAAGACACTAAAGTATATTCAGGTTTTGCAGGTAAAAATGCCATTGAGAAATTAAGCAACTCTCTAGTATTCGGTGAAGAAAGGAAAGGTCGAGGAAGTTTTATCTATATGGTCGATAATCCTCTATTTAGAAGCTTTTGGGAAAACGGAAAATTATTTTTAGTCAACTCCATTTTCTTCGTTAACAATAATGCCTTCGAATTATAAAAATCTATTTGCTATAAAAAATCACTCGCAACTATCATTCTGACGTCTGACAATAAATGAATTGTTACTTTAATAAAAAAACGAATATGCTTAATATCAGAATAAATTATTAAGAAAAGTAACGATGTTTATACCTAAATACAATCCTAAATTACTTAATTCATTCTTGTCGTAACTACACCTAAAATGGCCTAATTTATTAAATGTATTACTACGACTTATGCTACGAAATAAGCCTAAAGTTTTTTACCTAATTAAACCGATTAGAGAAAAGAGTTTATTTTGACCAAAATAACAATATTGATTTTAATAAAATGGATTAAAAACCGCTTCTTTAAAAAGCTTCACCAATCCTAAAATAAATTCCCCAATCGTCTCTTCCTGCGGCAACATCTATACCAATATTCATCTTATTTTTAGGAAATACAGTATAACGATATCCCATACCTATACTTGGTAATATTTTACCGTTATTGGCTTCAACTTCTGAGCCATAAACCGAACCTAAACCAGCAAAACCTATAAGCCCCATTTTTCCTTTAAAGTTATATCTATATTCTCCTTGTAAAGCTACTAATTGTTTACCTCTATATTCACCCATAGAATACCCTCTTAAGTCTGTCCCCTCAACAACAAGTAAATTATTAAATGGTACGTTTCCTAAACCAAAACCTCCATAACCTCTAATAGCAATTACATCTTTGGCTCTTTTAGCTTTAAAAAAATGATTGTACTGCAATTCAATTTTACTTGATTCATCATCATTACCCATAAAACCAAGATATCCTGTATAATCTAAATTTAATTCGGATCCTTTTGTTGGATAGTAAACATTATCTCTTTTATCTCTAAGAAATACCAATCCTAAACCATTAAGTCTTACTTCTTCATTTACCGGTGTATCAAAATCAAACTCATTATTAAATTTAGTGTACATATAGTTGGCTCCAAAATATAAATCTTCTCCTATTTTACGTTGTACTTCTAATTTAAAAAAATCTGCTCCTGTTTGATAATCTATAAAACTTGAACTAGTACCACCACTAAGAAACTGTGAATTTGCATTTCCTAAACCAGCTCCTATTGTTATTCTCCAATGATCTTCCATTAAATATAATTTGGAAAAAGCTATGGCAAACCAAGTTTTATTAGTGGTATATATACCCATAAGACCTGAAATGGATTCTGGAGATATGGTGTCTTTTTTGTTAACTTTATACATCAACATAGGAACAGCACCAAACATAAACTCGTATGTTCTGTTGTAACTTATATAAGGGACAACTTTTTATTTTTTATTGTATACCCAAATTTGGCTCCATTAATTTGATAATTTTTTAACACATGTTAAAAAAAATTGAAAAAATTTAGTTAAAAGACCAACCAAAACCTGAAGTAAACAGATAATCAAAATTACTTCCTGTAATTGCTGATTGATTGTCATAATTAAATTTAAACCCAGTTTTGATATAAAGGTTTAAAGGTAAATCGTATTGAATATTAATAGTGTAGTCTGCTCTAACTCTTCTTAATTCTCCTTTGCTAAGAAATAAATTAAAATTGGTTATTAGTTTAAAATCATTGAAATCAAACATATCAATCTCAGAACCAAAATAAAGTTCTGATGATGAATTTTTATTTGTAGCATCATTGAATTTTTCAATATTAAAATTTATACCAAAATTAAAACCTAAAGAAAGTTTCTGAGTAAATAACAAATACCTACCAATTCCGGTACTTATGGTATATCTAGATTTTATTGCTTG
>Ga0213858_10000826_pt1 | contig 14614 bp, 22 predicted proteins | sample PICome_FD_160122 | JGI IMG/M metagenome (GOLD analysis project Ga0213858, IMG submission 160122) | Coastal seawater microbial communities near Pivers Island, North Carolina, United States - PICO245 | ecosystem: Environmental > Aquatic > Marine > Coastal | place: USA: North Carolina | collected... | reverse complement strand
CATAAAGATGGCAATAAATTAAACAATCATTTTTCTAATTTAGAATACGTGACGCCTAGTGAAAACGCTATTCATGCTATTAATATAGGTTTAAGGAAAACTTTTGTTAGAGGGAGTTGTAGTGGAAGGTCAAAGTTAGATGAAGACGATGTTATTTTTATCAGAGAGCTTTATAAAACAGGTCTATTTATGCAAAAAGAAATTTGTGCTATTTTTAATATATCTAGAGAGTCTGTTAGACTATTAACTAATAACAAAACATGGAAACATGTTAAACAACCGGGAGGTACTTATTCCGAATAGAACATTGTGCGACACATTAGAGGCGATGCGAAAATGCCACGAGACCAGAAACTACAGTTACCTTCTTGGTCTTATCGAGGAGGCGCAGAATCTCGCGAATCGCATGGAAGCCGCGCTATGGGACCAGAAAGATTTCAAACGAGCGGAAAAGCGATATAAGAAACTTAAGAAAGAGATAGAAGAACTTTATACTTTTAAGAAGGAGATGGAAAATGACGAATGAAGAACTGTACGAGATGTGGCGAGCCAGTGATGAACCTAATTGGCTTAAGTGGCTTGAGGAAAATATAGAGTTTTATGATGAAGAAGAGGTAGAAGATGAAGAGAAGTGAGATGTTAGACAAATTAGAGTATGTTATAGAAGACTATTTGGGAAGTAAAATAAATCATCCAGACTTACTATCTGAACTGGTTCTAAAGGAGCTATTATGATAACTGAATTTGATTTTTTAGAAAAGTGCGGCGTATGTTTTGGTAATGGCTACTTGGTTTTTTGGGAACAGGCAGGTAGAACTACAATACCTTGCTTACGTTGTGAGGGAACAGGAAAACAGGAATTTGAAAGATTGGAATTAGACCTTAAAGGAGATGAAGAATGAGGTATTATATGTTACTTATTGCCCTATTTAGCACTGGTTGTAGCCATTTACAGCAACGATCTGTGCCAGAAAAAAGAATTGATTGTATTAACGATTTTCTGGACCGTTCTGTAGCTGCCGAAAAGGCGCATAAAATCTGTTCAGACATTATAAAGGAGTTATAATGCTAGACCTTTTATTATTCTTGTATTTTGCTTGTGTGGTCCTGACTGGAATACATTTACTCTATTCTGAGGCAAATTTAGAGAGTAAAACGCCTCTTAAAGAGATGCTTGGTTGTTTAATTTTAGCACCTATTTATGTCTATGGTGTGGTACGTTTCAGAGGAGGAAATGATGAATAAAGGTATGTTGATTGCTTTGAGTGGAAAAATGGGATCAGGTAAAACTACTACATTTAATCTGTTAAAAGATAGATTAGGTAGTAATGTTGTTCTTGTTAAGTTCGCTAGTCCTTTATACGAGGCTCAAGACTATCTATATGAGAAGTTTGGGTTTGGTTTTCCTGTCATAAAAGATCGCAAACTTCTACAATGGTTAGGTACCAATTGGGCACGTGAAAAGAATGAGAACGTATTTGTAGACGTTTTTAAAGATCGTGTAGCAGGTCTTATGGCTAATGGCGTGACTGTTATTTGTGATGACTGTAGGTTCTTAAATGAAGCCGAAGCTGTGCGCGAACTTGGCGGTACAGTGATTAAGATCAATAAACTACATAGTGGACATGCCGAGTCTGAGTCTGGTAAGTCACATGCCAGTGAGCGCGAGATCGACATGATTCAAGGTGATTTTATTGTAGACAACGACACCATAGAAAATTTAAAGAGGGACATAACACATATATGTATTGACCTTTTAGGAGAAAGATATGTTGGATCAGGTTCTTAAAATAATAGACAAATGGGTGCCAGATCGCGAAGAGGCTCAAAGGCTTCAAGTTGAGATGGAGAAACAGTTTGATAACTATTCGAGGCGTGATCATGAGTTGCGGCTTAAAGAGTTTGAGCACAAAGGGTTTAAGTCGTGGTGGAGACCTTTCCTCATGTTCGGCTTTGGATCAATTGTAATGACCTATTGTGTTCTTTATTATATTCTGCCCGCACTGGTGGTTTATCTTCAAATAGAAAGTTTGGAATTTATGGACTTAGTAGAGCCAGAAGTAAACCCTGCCCTTTGGGACTTAGTGAAGTACAGTATTCTGGGTATCGGTGGTATGCGAACCGTAGATAAATGGAGGCGCTAAATAAATTTCATAACAAGGGGTAGGACATACTTAAGTCCTGCTCCTGCGGTCATAGCGGCACCAATGATCATCACCATAAGCCACTTCTCATGTTTATCCGATCTTTTAATATGGTGCGCTAAATCTACCTTCATTTGAGCAATATCCATCTTAGTCAATAATATATCGCCTTTTATTTCTAACAATGACTGTTCAACTCTATGTCTATGTGCTTTTTGTTCTTCAGCTCTATTCATATCAATACTCCGGCTTGTCTTTGTCCCTGCTTATAAATTCAATAAAATCTGGTGCCTGTTCCTGTGGTTGAGGAATTGTACCATTCTTTTTAAGATCATCAATTAATAAAAGTCTTTGAGAATAAGGAATATCATCGTTAGCGCGAAGCTGCTCCTCTAACATAGCCTTGTCTTGAGGGTCATAGACCTTACCATTAAAGCCCAGACCCGGCTCAAAATACTTACTTAGCTGAGGATCTTTACTAAGACCATCCATATATGCCCCTATAGCGTCCTCATTCCCGCTCTCAAAGGCATCTTTTAGTTCTTTAGCCATTGCTGAGTCCACACCTCGCGCAGCGGCTAGAATGTCGTCTGAGCGCGTTAGAGCGTCCTCTGCGGTTCGGGCTACTGCTTTTTCACCAAGAGCTATTTCACTGGCAATTCCCGCTAACTTATCTCTAAAATCATCGAAAGGTAGGTGGGAGTAGGCAGCAAGTCTGCGTAAAGTGCCAGAACCGGGGTTTTGTTGTAAATGTTTACCAATAGTTCTAAGTCTTTGTGCCGTTTTGGCGGTCAAACTAGGATCTTGGGCATAACTTACTAATTTATTCGCAACACCAAGAACAGCCATTTTTGGCACATCACCCATACTAGAACCAGCCGCCGCAGATGCCAGAAAAACAGTCCTAATATTTAACATATTTTTAACTTTACTTACTGTACCACCTTGGCAACCCGATGAGACTTCACCTGATCTTTCCGCAATTTCGCGAATGACATTATACTTTTTATTAATGCTTTCCATCTCGGGAACAGCATCTTCAAGAAATTTACGGTTAGATGATCCTGTAACTTTAAAATAATGTTTATCAGATATATCAACCGCCGATTGTTTTTTATCATAAAAGATTTCATCTAGTCGTCTTTTTCTTCTCTCAATATCGGATAGTGTAAGTTTTTTTAACTCCTTCTTAGAATTAACTATTGTCTTAGCTACTGGTCTTTTTATTGTATTTCCAGCAGCGTCAAGCATAGGTAGACCATCAGCACCCATAACAACATCTTCAACAATTTGCTGAGACTCTTCTTCAATAGTGTCGTAAAAATCTCGCTCAAGTCTTTTAAGAACAGTCTTGCCAGTGTCCTCAGAAAGACCTAACTTGTCTTGAGAATAAATATCAATCAATGCCTCTTTTTGTTGTTCATATAATGATTTAATTTCATCCTTACTTAGAATACGGTCATATTCTTGTAAGATTTTGCCCTTTTCTTCACCGACTTCTTTCATTATTTGTCTTGACTTGAAGGCAGTATCATCAATAGAGTCACCAATCTCAAAAAGTTTTTTACCATCATAAACATAATTATCTGTGTACTCTACAAATTCCCTTGCCGCCTCTTGTTTTGTTTTAGATCCTTTTGGGTTAAAAACTTTGCGAATAAAATCATTTAATTTACTACGACTTTTACCGTGGTCAATAAGGTCTTTAGTTGTTTCATCGGCAACGGCACCTAGATGCTTACCAACTTGAACTTGTTTTCTGGCAATAGCATCAGAAACCTTGCCAGCACCATAACCTAAACCAAGAGTAAGGGCACTACCTACAGCGGCTTGTTGAGCCATTGCCCAAGGATCGTCCGACATAACGCGAGTCGCAGCGGAGCCAGCGGAAATAAGGGCTTGCTTACCTAACCCAATTTTTACCGGTCCTAATAATGAGGCACCTAAGTCAGCGCCTAGAGTAATTCCGGGGTGAAGTTTTTCAGCATCAGCATGAGCCTCTATTAATTCATCTCTACTACTAGCGTAGTCTTCACCTAAATCTTCTAAAGAACCCTTTTCTATGGCTTGAGCAGCGGCTTGGGCAGCAGCCATTCCCTCTTTAGGTAATCCAGCAGTAGCGCCTAAAAATGCGGCACCAGCCTGTGAGGCAACTTCCTCATCAGACAAGCCAGTAACAGCCTTATACCCTTCAACAACGCCGGGTCCAGCCGCAGTTTTTACGGCTTCCCCCATAACCTGAATTTTGGCTTTAGACTCGGGACTAACTTCTGAGTCAATTATCTCATCTTCAAATAGTGATTCATCGTAATCTTTTTCTTCAAATAACTTATCGTCCATTATTTACTTCCCTTATAAAGCTGATACTTTTGTTTAGAGGCGTTCCATTTATATTGTTTTCCCTTTCTAGTAACCACATCACCATAGGGAGATGTAGCTGCGCTTTTAAATTTTTCTAGTGGTTGAATTTGTTTAATCATAGCATTGACAACATCTTTTCTCAATGGTTGTCCAGACTTAATTGACTGTAAGATAGCGTCTTTATTTCTTTGAATAATTTTTTCAAAAACTTCCATCTTAGTAACAAAAACATTATCCGTGTCCTCGACCTTAGGAATAACGGCTTGGATACGTTGGGCTTCCGCCTCAGACATTTGCGCACCAGTAATAGCCTTGATATATTGGTTTGCCATACTTATTGCTTCAGTTTTTAGTTGAGTGTAGGCTTTAGGAGCGGCGCCAACCAGCTCCCCTAGTGCTTGAATACGACCAGAGACAGGACCCGTGGTAACACCCGGTTTTAAGGCTTTAATTGAATCCAAAGACTTAAGTGCGTTGTCTAATCCTGAAATACTTTCAGCCTGCCTATCAGATAATTGTGCTTTGTCTTGTTTGGTTAGTTCAAGTTTTTCAAAATTAAGACCTAATTGCTTATCGCGCCTACCTTCCGCTCTTTTATCTAATTTAAGTTGTTCTTCTCTTAACCTAGTTTGTTCTTGTTGATAGGGTGTCATTTGTTGGTTTTGCATTTGAATATCGAAGTCTCTTTTCTCTTTAGCCATTTTTCCGGCAATATCCGCACCAGCCAAAGCACCTTGAGATCCTTCAAATAACGCACCGATTCCAGCACCAAGGGCTTGTGGCATGAAGAAAGCCAGAGATTCCATAAATGAATCTGATAAAGAACCTGTGCCTTCATTCCCGGCTTTAACAGATCGAGCAAGTCTTTCAGGATTTGCAGTAACTTCTTTTGCTTGAGTTTTTTGAATAGTGGACATATCTGAGCGATCTATTATTTCATTGGCAGCCTTGGGATTGTCCGCTATTTGTCCAGTACCCTCAACTATCTGGGTTGCCTCTTTAACTTCTTCACTTTCAGACACAGCTTTACTAACAAGACCTTGCTTTTCTTCTTCAAGTTCTTTAAGTCTTCTTAAATCATTCATCTTAATTTATCTCTCTTTGCTCTGGTTTGTACGTGCTTTAAAAAATCATTCATATCCATTGGTTCTTGTCTAAATTCTTTATCTAACCTATCTGCCGCCTGTAACCTGCGCATATAGTGTGGCTTCCCCGCTCTCTCAACTTTATCAACATAACTCATAGTTAGATTCTGTATATTTTCTCTATCACTTCTTTTAGGGTCTTCCATATCTTGAAATTTTCTATAAGACCACTTTTCTTCATTCTCTTTTTCTTTAACCAGAAAATCTAATTGAGTATCTAGGTCTGTATATTTTTTACCTTTATCTTCCGCAAATTTCTTTAAATTAAATCTACGGTCATCCCACTGTATAAGTCCTGTGCCTCTGCCAGTTTTAGTTTTTTTAAACCATAAATCGTCAGAAATATCCTCACCTTTTTTATAAGATTTTCCTTTACCTGTGTCCTGCTTTTCTGCCGGATTAAAGTTGGACTCTACTTCCATATTAGCCATAATAGCTATTGTCTGATTATGATTAAATCCTCTAGCCCGTAATCCATTATATATTTTACTTTTATTATTTTCTGCCATACACGGCTCCATCAATATCATAATCAGCAGGAAGGTCACCACGCTTTTTAGCTTTTTCAAGAAATCTCCTTTTCATTCTTTGTTCGGCTATCTTTTTTGCAGTAAGATCACGCTTTGCGTTTTTAACTTTAGTAGAATCTACTTGTTTTGCTTCAAGTGCCTGACGCAACATCTCTCTATTACCAGTCTTAAGTGCTTGGTCAACCATTTTAGATTTCCACTCTTTAAATTGAACAGCACCTTGTTCTACTATTTGTTTGTTTCTTGTGTCAAAATCTTGCATAAAACTATATTCCTATCTGAAACAGTGTGGATCTTATAACCAGCAGTAAGGATTCCCTGCAATGCCTCTTCTGGCTTATTACAGGTAAGATCCACATCACAATAAATTACTGACGGCTTCTCTTTTTTGATGAGTTCTTTTTCGAGCAGCGAACCAATACCTTTGCGCCTCGCTTCTGGTCGAACATAAATCTCATAAATATAAAGAGAGTTATCGTCATAAATGGTATAAGAAATAAATCCATCTTTACACTCTGCATACTTTCTATTAAATTGTTCCTGTTGAAATTTTTGTTGTAAATTCATTCAAAAAGTCCCTTATTGCTTCTGGGGAATAGTCCATTGCCTCTTGATCGGTAGCCAGAACATCTCCATCTAACTCAAGCAAATGGTTTCCATCAACCAACACATCATAAACAACATGTTGACCTTCCCAGTTTAGTTTCTCCCCAACTTCTTCTGCCAGTACGTACTTTCCTTTTTCAAAAATAATGTGAGTACCAGTCATGATATTTCCGCGAACACTAACCAACTCAGAGCCATCAACAAGATACTTACTCGTACCCATAACGTCACCCATGCTGGTTTCTTCACCTAACTTAATATCTTTAATTCTCTTGTATCCACCAGTAACCATACGAACAAGAGTATCTTCATGAAAACAAGCCGCAGCACTTTGCGCTCTAGCCGCAGCTTCTTGCGCTCTGGCTTGTACACCAGCGATATCTTTGGCTGACTTCATTTGGGCAAAAGCCAAGCCAGTTTGTAGGGCAATATCTTTTTCACTGGCTGCTTGGGCAATATCAAAGGTCTTAACATCGCCAAGTCTTTGAGAGTAATCAGCTAGACCTTGACGCTTCATTTGCTCAGATTTGAGGAATAGGTCACGCTCAACACCAGCCTTAGCCGTGAGACCGCCTAGTTCGCCTTGTAAGAGCTGCTGACCAGCGGTTGCACCTTTTACACCAGCCCGAGCTAAAGCCGCCTGTAAGGCTCTCTGAGAGGTTTGTGTGTTGCGGTCAATTCCCTCAAAAGCAGCAGTTCTTTCTGCTTCAACTTCTTGTCTTGAAAGACCTTGATCTGAAATATCTTTAAATCTTTGTAAAGTATCTTGAACTTCTGTATCAGTGCCGAGACGACCTAGCCCTTCCTCTCCCAATAGACCTTCGGCAAACCTAGCTCCTTCATACATCTGTCTTTCCGTACCTTGCAAATAAGTTGCAGGATTTTCTAAAGACCTCTGCTCCGCACCAATTCTTTTTCTGGCTCTCTCTAGCTCAACTTCTTGTGATCTACTTAAATTAGTCATACCTTCTAATTCAGATACCCTAGCCTGCTTGTTGGCAATAACTTCTCGACTACCTGCCATAGCTTTACCCAAAGTAGAGGAATAAGCACTATTTAGATTATCTGTAACTTTACTTGTTCGCGGTACTACTTGTGATCCGGGCTTTTTCTTATCTGCCATTTATGTCTCCTATCTTAATTCTCTAATTTTTGCGGTTATTGCGCTAGAGCCGTGATTCTTAAAACTGATATAGTCTACTGTCCAAGCTGTGTCTCCGGCTGTAACTAGTCCATTTCCCGTCTGAAATGTTATTATATACTTAGTAGGTATATTTTTCAACTGGTTACGTATATTATTTTTCTCTTCGCCAGCAGCAAGGCTTATATCTACTTGAAATGAGTCAAAGTTATCTTCGAACTTGAGGTTACGTAGACCAGTGGACAATTCTTTTACCATCTGAGCCATTGTTCTAACAAGTTCTAACCTACCAAATTTCGCCATCTTATTCCTTTATATTTGGTCTGTATGGTGTAGCAATTTCTAATTCGTAACCAGAAATTAATACGTTTTCCTGTACTGTATCATTTGTAAATTTTAATCTGTGTGATTTAACTTTTTTACTGGCTAATTTATTTTTAGCACCTTTAAGGCGAGGCTCACCCCAAGGGATATTCCCCCATTCTCCTATACCCCATCCTAGTGCCCCTCCAGAAAAATCAATAACAAAAGTACCTACTATGTTTTCAGGATCAAAATTGTGGTTAGCCTCTACCGTTAAATTGAAAGAATCACCCTCAAAACTAGATAACGTACTATCTATGGCATAAGTCTTTAGACGCAAAAACTTTTTCCACACAGAAGGATCTCCTAAAGTTTCCCAGTGAGTGGCGTATTGGAAAGTTATGCTTTCAGAGTGATCTGAGTAGTCAAACTCCGTATCGGTAGCCAGAAGGCGAATCAACTCTGAATTAGGTGTACTTCCCCCACTAGTACTTCGCCGCATAAAATGCAATCTATCATTAAAGTCAACAATCCCACCCATAAAATTATAATTATCCCATTGGAGCCAAGCATTGCGAAAATAGTCAAAAACATATATTTCACTTGTGGCGTCATTTGCAGAAATCGCATCACCAGAACTATTATTCAGGCGAGGTAAAAACAGCAAATATTTATCTTCTTGTCGCCAGTTATATGCTACGGCTTGAGTAAATGCATAGGTGGCACTGGCATTAAATCTAGGGTCAATAGGGCTACCTATATTTTCAAGACCTTCTTGGCTAATACCGTATACGCCTTCTCGCGAAAGGAACATAACTCTTCCTTTAACTTCTTGAAGAGTGTGATGAGCGATACACCCAATACCCTCATTACTGGCAGATGACACAGTAAATTCATCCACACCAAAATCACCATTTATGGCATTAATTTTTTCGCGCTCAAACACATATAAGAAAGAATCTTGCGCAAACAAACCAGTAACAGGGCGGTCTACGTCAAACGCCTGATCCGCTGGTGGAAAGTATTCGGGAGATTCAATATCAGAATAATACACTGTGCTCACTGAGCCAATATCGCCAGACATAACAAGTTGCCCTCTCCATACAATCATATATTTACATGTAGGAGGTAACCCTCTGGTCTTTATTGGCTCAACTAATTGTACGTTTGCTTGTAAAGTGGCGTCACTGACTGCATCAGTAAATGCCTGAGTATCGTTAGCTGAATCATTAACAAGTTCTTTGGCTACATAAAAAAGACCGGGCACACCAGATGCAGAGTAATCAATAGTACGGTACACGATAATCTTAATATTCGAGATGGTATCGTTATTGCCAACAGTAACAGCAGCTCCATCAACAGTAATTGAGGTATCAGAACTTGCTGTAACCTTACGTTGAACAATTGAGCCAGAAACAGCATCATCAATATAAACATAGTCACCTACTTTAAGAGGATTTCCGGAATCAACGGTAATACTATTGACAGGACCTTGTGCGCCATTTACTACAGCTTGATCCGCATTAAAACCGTCATTAGTAACAGTCCCCGCACTTTCTTTTAAATTGTGTACGGTCACTGTGTTGTCATCGGCTGCGGCTTTGGTCAGGGTACTTGCATTAGAGAGTTGACCAAAAATAAGATTTTCCTTAGCGTCCTTATACTCATAAACAACTTTATAGTCAAATTTATCACCAATAGAAAAGGCAGATCCACTACCAGCATCAGCAACAGAGCTAATAAGGGCTTGTGGCAATCCTGCGCGATAGACGCGGTTACCGTCAAACTTACACATCTTATCATAACCATTGCTAATATAAATAACGTCACTAAGCTGGGCGAATGTGGCGTTCTCAAAAGATGTGTCTGTTCTTTTAGCCCAATGTAATGAAAAGGGATCGGTAAGACCTTGTGGGGTATCTATTTTTGACCAGTAATGTGCGGTAACTGCTGTGCCAGAGGCGGAAATAGTTGCGTCAATTGTTGTTGGTATGAACGCAGCTTTCTCAGATGCCGCGACAGAACCACCAGTACAAGTAAAATCAGTGAGACCGTTAAGGTTTGTGACAAGTGTACTTATTGGCATATCTCCGGCATCAGTACCATCACCAAGAACTTGGGTATCTGTAACAATACCACTTACCTTGGTTATAAATTCCCAATTACCTGTGCTTGCATTAAGAGCGATAGAGTATGTAGCAGACTCGGAACCAGTATAAGTAATAGTAAAAGTATCAGTAAGTTTTTCATACAATGTATCTCCTACTGCTATTAATCTTTCCGTAACGGCACCAGTGGTCAGACTAGTATCTTCCCATACAGCAAGACCATTGGCTACGATATCGCCAGAACCCTGATCTCCGCGCACAAGATACTGATAGCCCTTACGCTTAGAGAGTGCGCCTGTGTCGCGAAACTCAGCATTCAGAATATTGGTTGCGGCATTCGGGCTTCGCACAAGATCGCTTGACCTAAGATCAATTCCGGCAAAGTTTTGAAAATATTTTTGCAATATGTTTTGTACTGCCATTAAAAGTCCCAGTCCTCGGTATCGTTTATTTCCGGTATCTCCAAAATATCATCAGACAACTCGGCATAAGAATCTAAAATATCAGATTCAATCTCAGCCAGTTCGGCAAAAGCCTCTTGACTGTCTACACTGGAATCTCTTTTAAGAATCTTAAATTCAACGTATGCCTGCAAGTAACGCTCTACTTCTGGTGTCCACTCTAAATGAGTTGTACTATAATCACCAGAAATAACATAATCACCCGCAGCTAAGGCACTGGTTAGGTCTAATGCCGCATCGGAGGAAACAGCAATCTGGGCATCTCCTGTTCCAGCCCCGGTCGTAATGCTATCAACCTTTATATTGGCGATTTTTTGAACACCGTGCTTGTCTACGATTGTTACGTAGCTTCGTTTATTAAGAAAGTTTAAGTCAGCGGTTTGACCATTTACAAAAGTAATATCAATTGTTGTAGGCGCAGAAGTGTTATCTGCTGTTACAATTTGTCCGCGTCTTTTGTCTAGGTTTTTAGGTCTGCGAACATGTGTCACCCTATATTTACCATTACTGTCTGTTGGTGTTGGTAGTAAGTAGAATTTGCCAGAGCGAATAAAATAATGAGATGGTGAGCCATCTGCACCACTATAACGCTGGTGTGGGGAGCAAGGTCTTAATGGGTAGTAGTCATCTGTTTGACCAGTGCTGCTATACTCTATGCTGTGTACGTACTGTTTTAAATATGAGTTATAAAATAGATTATATGATTCTTGATTAGAGACAGCACTAACTTCTTTTTCTTCATGAAAAGATGCTTTATGAAGACCGACAATTTTACTGTGAAGACGATTTTGAGCTTGGTTTACAAACTTAATGAGTTCTTCATCAGAAAGACCAATAGTAGCATCGAACTCTTCGTTCTCTGTACTTTCTCTAGCCTCTTCTAAAAGGGCGTTTATATATTTACTCATTTACGATATTTCCTTTCAAAGAATCTTTCTCTTTGTTTTTTGTGTTTTTCTTCTTGGTTTTTTGTGGGCTTAGGTCTGTTAAAAAGATTGTATTTTTTAAAAGATTCTGAAGTTTTCTTTACTTTATCTTTTTTTAAAGTATCGACAACTTGAGTATTTCTCATTTCTCGCGCACGTTTCTTTCGGGCATTCGCGGCTTGCGCCTTTTTAACTAATTTTTTTAAATCATCTCTTGTCATTATAGCCTCACCTGTAATCTTCTGTTTAAATTTTGTGAAAATGCCTGACCTAATCCAGCCATAGCTTTCTGTATTCTGTCACCTTTATCACCTTCAATTCGCGCAAAGGCTTCCTGCTTTTGTGCTTCAATTTCTGCTTGCTGTCTTTTTCTAGCGGCTCTAGCTTTTATGGCTCCTAAAGTACCTCCAACTACAGCGCCGACCGCAGCCCCTACAGGATTTCCACCACTAATCATAAGACCAGCCTGAGCACCAGACAAAGCACCCTTACCAGTACTAACGCCTGTATTTGTCTCCGAAGCACCTTCTGTAGCAATATCACTAACAGCACTAACTGCTGCAAGTTTCTGACCCGCCGTCATTTTTGAGCTTTTCTTACTAGTGTCTTTTTTAGTAAATCCAGTAGACTGTTTTTTTGCTACAGCTTTTTTTGCCGCTGCAACGCGCATTCTTTCTTGTCTTTCTTCTGGGGAATTAGTACCATACCTTCTAAGTGTCATTGAATTAAACCTTTATAATAGTATATGTTAAGGTAGCATCACTACCAGTTGAAGTTGTTGTATAATCTAGTGTTCCGGCATCATTAGTAAAAGTAACGCCAACATTATCTCCAGTCTTTTCCTGTATCTTGTTGCCCCCATCTTCATCGAAAATAATCTGACCAAACTGAACATCGCCATTACGGACAATTTTATAAAACATAAAGATTGCCTCATCTGTGCTGACCGTTGGTAAGTTTGGTACGACTTGATCTGTTTGATTATCTGTGAGTGTGGCAGTACCCTTTACATATAAAGTATCTTGTAAAAGAACTCTATCCTGACCATCTACCTTGGCAATATTTACGTCACCATCATTAGCGGCATTTCTACCAGTAAAGTTTGTGTTTTGCTTCATCTTGGCTACCGAGATTTCCGCACCGAACTCTATATTATCACCGCCATCTGCCCGCAATAAATTTACATTACCTGTACCCGCTTGGTCCGTTGATGTAATATATGTGTTATTACTCATGTTGAGAATGTCAATGTCTTGCTCTATCTCAATCTTATCGTCCGCAGCAAGTTTAAGTAGTGGGACTTCTGCACTTGTAGAATCCTGTGCATTTAGGCTTTCATTATTTGCCAGAAGTATTTTGGCTCCTGTCACGGCATTTGCGGCTATAGCATTGGTTGTAATGTTACGTCCATTGCCACTACCTGTGTGGTCGTGCTGGGCTAGTAGCTTAAAGGCTAAATCGCGAAGGTTAATTGCCCAATCCGTATCACCCTGTGCGGGTAGCTGGACTTGAATATCTGCGGTGGTTAAGCCGGGAATGACTGAGAAACTCATATATCATATCTCCTAAAATCTAGTTGTTACATTGGTGTTATTTAATTCTGTTAAGATTGCAAATGTTTCATCACCAGCACTATTACCAAGAATAGTAGATCCATTTGAACCGACATCAAAAGTTAATGTAGTAGCAGCGGCTGTAAATGTTACAGAGGTACCTGCTGCCACACTTGTGCTACCTGCATCTTGTCTGACTTTGCCTATAATTGCGCTATTGTGAGTTATATCAATATACCCTGTGTTACCTCCACTAGCATTAATATTTGCCTGTAAGTCTACTCTATACACCCTACCTACCACAAGATTACTAAATGTTAAATCTGTGGCTGTAGAACTGGATGAAATGTCTGATGTCAAAAACTTTTGCTCAAATACATTTTGCTGTCCGTTCTCAGTTATAACCCAATTACTTCCATCACAAACAATTTCTATTACATCATTTTGATTGTATAATACAACTGTAGTACTTCCGTCTATAGTCTCAGAAGAGTTACCATCTATAGTAACACCATTAGTTGAACTATCTATTTTCTTTATTCTATATAACTTACCTGAATTACCAGAAGCGGCTGGGAGAGTTATTGTAAAAGCTCCTCCAGAAGCATTAGCTAAAATAACATCGTCCGTTGTAAGTGCGGTGTAAGTGGTCGTTTCTGTCCTAAGATTTTTAGATCCCAATGATCCTTCAGGTATCTGATTCCAAGACGACCCATCATAAACCCACAACCCCTCTGCCCGAGCCGACCCATCCGAATATTGTATCTGCCCTTGTACCGGATTGCTAGGATCGGCACTTACTGGCTCAAGACCAATACCAGTCATAAATTGTTTAATATTACTAGACATTAAAAACTCCTAAATAGACAGCAAAGCCGAGGAACGTGAGTAATGACATATAAGTGCTTATAATAGCACATAATGCTGCCATTTTCATCCACTCAGGCTGAATTAATATGTATTCTTGTTTAATTTCAATAGGTTGTATTTCTGGCAATCCATGCTCATGTACCGAAGTCTCCACTTCTTTAAATAAATCGGCACTTGCCGCCTTGATAACGCGATCGCCCTTAACCTCCCAATCAGCCGGGCTAATACCCTTTAGCTTCTTTCTATCCCGGTCATTAAGTTTTACGACCTTGCCTGCTTCGCGCAATGCCTCAAGATTAGTAGGGTTTACGTATATGCGCGCACCTTTCTGACTCTCTCTAAATACTGCATATACTTCTTTTCTATTCTTTTTAGACATCCTCTGCCCCTTCAAAATTCTCCAATAACTTTACTTTATCGTAAACAAGCCGCTTTAATTCATCAATAAATTGCTTGTCCTTTAGAT
>Ga0213858_10000824_pt1 | contig 14630 bp, 10 predicted proteins | sample PICome_FD_160122 | JGI IMG/M metagenome (GOLD analysis project Ga0213858, IMG submission 160122) | Coastal seawater microbial communities near Pivers Island, North Carolina, United States - PICO245 | ecosystem: Environmental > Aquatic > Marine > Coastal | place: USA: North Carolina | collected... | reverse complement strand
ATGCCGGCTTTTTTTGCAAGCACCATCGCTGCGTTCGTCGCCAGGTCCCCATGCTTCGGGTCACGGGTATGGTCTACCTGAGGCGCCGGAAGCTCGCCCTCTGGAAGCATACCCTCCGCTTGAATTGCTCGAATGGATTGCTCAATTAAATTAACTACCTGATCTTTCATTGACGTCGCTTGATCTGCTCTGGCGTCTGACACCTTATCTGTTGGGCCCTATTGTATCTCGTTACAAGGTTTCCGTTGGATCGATTTCGACAAACCAACTCACTTTTCGCCCCAATTTTTGCTGTGATCCGATATCTCTCGCTATCTGGAGCAGCGAATGCACGGCTTTGCGCGTCTGCCCGAGCACAATAATCTGATAGCGGTACATGTTGGCGCGACGGGTCATTAACGTCGGCATGGGCCCCATTAAACGAAGCTCGTCCGGTATTGGCAGCTGCTGGCGCAGTGTGTCTAGAAAAGCAATGGCATCTCGCTCGTTTTTACTGTCGCTCCTGATGAGGCCCATGGCGCCTTTCGGGGGTAGGCTCAGGGCTTCCCGGCGCGCCAAGAGCGCGCGAGCCTGGTCCGAATAAGATCGATCAACAAGCTGCTGCATCATGGGGTGGCCGGGGCTGCGGGTTTGTATCAGGACTTTGCCCGGGAGGTTTGACCTGCCGGCGCGTCCAGCAACTTGGACCAGCAACTGCAGCAGACGCTCTTCCGCCCGAAAATCCGGGCTAAACAAGAGGCTATCTGCATCGACAACCACAACGCAGGTTACCCGAGGAAAGTTGTGGCCCTTCGACAGCATTTGTGTGCCCAAAAGCACGGCTGATTGAGTGCGGGCGATGGCTCTCAGCGCATGCGTCAGTGATTCAACATTCTTAATGTTGTCACTGTCGATCCGAAACACGGGTGAACTGCTAAACAGGCGATGCACCAACAGTTCAAGTTGCTCGGTGCCTATGCCTCTACTCGTTAGGCGAGTGCTATGGCACTGATGACAGTAGGTCGGTGCCGGCATCTGGGTATGACAGTAGTGACAGCTTAAGTGTGGTGGTGTGCGGTGTACCGCCATCGACGAGTCGCAGTGCTCGCAGTCAGCCACCCAGCCGCAGTCCTCACATTGGAGGCTGTTGGCAAATCCCCTGCGGTTTATAAACAGCAGCGCCTGCTCGTTTCGCTCTAGTGTGCAGCGAATCTGATCGATGGCTGTATCAGAGAGCCCACTGGTCAAGGCGAGGCCTCTCGTATCAATGAGTGAGATCTCAGGCAATTCACTGCCTTTTGGTCGCTGCATCAGCGTGTGATGTTGGTACTTGCCCTGATCGCAATTAGCGATCGTTTCCAAACTGGGTGTGGCGCTCCCCAAAATAATGGGGCAGTGACAGATCTGGGCACGTTTCACCGCGACATCCCGTGCCGAGTAGCGTGGATGATCCTGCTGTCTGAAAGACGGATCATGCTCTTCATCAACGACGATCAGCCCCAGCGCCTTGAAACTACAAAACACGGAGGAGCGGGTGCCCAGTATGACAGGGGCTAAACCTGAACGAGCCATCGCCCATGTTCGTCCTCGCTCGGTCTCCGAGAGACCGGAATGTATGAGCGGTACTTCCAAACCTAACGCCGCCTCAAAGCGCTCCTTGGTTTGCGGCGTGAGTCCAATCTCGGGGATGATGACAAGTGCTTGGAGGCCCCTGCTCATCACCTCTTTTATGCACTCGATATAGACCTCGGTTTTGCCGCTACCCGTTACGCCCTCCAGTAGATGTGTCTTGAAGCCGGTTAATTGGGTTTTTAACGCGGAGCAAATCCGCTGCTGTGCTTCGGTTAAGGTCACCGTTGACTGAGCGGAGTGGCTGGGTTGCTCGGGCGCTCTTCTTTCCGCCAGACCTGATGTGACCAGAGCTGAGATAACCGAGTTAGAGAAGCCCTCTCGGTTAAGATGGGCTATCGAAAGGGTCCGATCGCCGATAAATTGCGCGGCTGCTTTCTGCTTTTTAGCACGAGCAGGAACCTTGTCTATGGTCTCTGCGCCCTGTGTCAGGACAATGTGGTCATGCTCTGCAGTCCACTCCGCACGCCCTTTTCGTTCTGATGAGGCGAGACCAAGTTGTAATGCCTCACCTTTGGGAATGAGATAGTAGTCGCACAGCCACTGAAGTAACTGCAATTGATCTGGCTGTAACAGCGACTCGCTGCTGTCGAGTAAGGTGTCCACATGCTTCAGTGTGGTTGCGGTGGTAAGTTCGCTGTGTCTCGCCTCAAGAAAAATCCCGATCACATCGCGGCCTGCAAACGGCACCCTCACCCGAGCACCTTGCGAAGGCGTAATCTGGCCGTCTGGTGGTGGCAAATACTCAAAAACCCGATGCAAAGGCGACGGCACCGCGATTACCCACACAAGAGGGCTTGAATTGGCTTTGGGCTCTGGTATCATCCGCGCTCTTTTTCACTAGACACCCCCAAAGGTGCTCGAGGGCAACATGAAGGCAGATATTCATCCGCGTTACGAAGACATCACTGCTCGTTGTAGCTGTGGCAACGAAATCAAGACGCGTTCAACGCTTGCGCAGGATATCACTATTGACGTCTGCAGTCGGTGTCATCCGTTTTTTACTGGCAAGCAGAAAATTGTTGATTCTGGCGGTCGGGTCGATCGTTTCAACAAGCGTTTCGCTGGTCGCAGCCTAAAGAAGTAAGTGCCGTGTTTGTTTCGAAGACGCTGGCTTTCGCCGGCGTTTTTTTTGTCTCAAAAAAGGGGGTTGATCCGATACGGTAGATCAGAACAACCCGTCTAGGTCCTCTGAGTCAGAATTGTTCCGCCCTCGCTGATTTGCAGGCGTAAATTCCTGTAGGAATACTTCCCACATGGATGAAGATTGGCTATCTGTTCGCTGTCCTGATTCTTTGTCGATTCGCAATCTTAGAACCCCAGGCGGCATCTCCGCCGCAGCACTCTCTGCCGGTAAGGCCACCCGCATGAAGTCTATCCAAATGGGCAGTGCGGCGGTGCCGCCGAATTCGCGGCGCCCCATCAGACTGTAATCGTCAAATCCCACCCAGGTGGTGGTGACTAGATCTTTGTTGTAACCCGAAAACCAGGCGTCACGAGGGCCGTTTGTCGTTCCGGTTTTACCGGCCAGATCATTGCGTTCCAGCACGCGTGCTCGTCTTCCGGTTCCACGTTGTATGACGTCTTCTAACATTGACGTCAGAACATAGGTCACACGTTCATCGATGATCCGCGGCGCTTCCCGAAATTCGGGTTCGGCGTCCTCCAAGAGATCTTCAATCCTGGAGGCTTCGAGAAATTCATCTTCAGTCTCTGGTGTTTCGCATGCCGGGCAGGCAACAAGGGGATCGGCCTCGTAAATGATATTTCCGTCGACGTCGTCAATTCTGTCGATTAACCAGGGTTCTACTTTGAAGCCACCGTTGGCAATCGCCGTGTATCCACCCGCAACTTCGAGCGGTGTGTAGGCATGGGTACCTAGCGCGAGTGTTAAGTTGGGCTGCATGTCACTGACGTCGAACCCCACGCGAGAAGCCATTTCGATGAGCTTTCGGACCCCGAGTTGTTGAAGCACCCTAATGGACACAAGGTTTCTCGAAAATGTGAGCGCCTCTCTCACCCGCGTCGGACCATAAAAGCGGCCGCTATCATTTTCAGGGCGCCATAAGTCCTCATCGGTTAGGTTTCCAACGACCACAGGTGCATCATTAATCAATGTGGCTGGATGAATGCCGTTTTCGAGGGCGGCCGCATAAAGAAACGCCTTAAAATTTGATCCGGGCTGACGTTTGGCCTGTGTCGCCCGATTGAAGTTAGAGAGAACAAAGCCCATACCGCCGACAAGGGCCTTAATGGAGCCATCAGTTGGGTCGAGCGACACGAGCGCCCCCTGTACACGAGGCACCTGGGCTAGACGCAGGTTTTCTTCACTTTCACTGACGCGGATTAAATCACCCACTGACAGCAGGTCGCTGACGGTTTGCGGGTTTGCAGTTCGTCTGTCTTCATCCATGTAACGCCGAATTCGGCGAAGATCATCGCTCCACGACAGAAAGCCTTCGGTTCCGTCTCTCAGCAGAACCCGGACACTGTCCTCCAAGACCTCGGTAACAATGGCGGGCCGCAAATCGGCGATGACCGGCATGGCGCGCAATGCGCTTCGCCACCGTTTATCCAGTGTCTCGGGCGCTTCGTCTTCGAGGGGGGGGTGCTGCTGCTCCGGCCCACGCCAACCGTGGCGATTGTCGTAGGTGATTAGGCCGTCAATAACCGCATCGCGGGCCGCCTGCTGCAAGTCACCGTTTACGGTTGTGTGCACCACGTAGCCATCGGTGTAGGCATTGCTACCTAGCCGATCGACAGCGAATTGACGTGCCATTTCTGCAACGTAGTCAGCATCCACCTCAACTTTAAGGCCATTAAACGATGCAATGTCAGTGCTCGCGACTGCGTCTTCGTAGGTCGCCCTATTAATCATGTCCAGGGATAACATGCGCCCCAAAATCCAATTGCGGCGGATTTCGCTTCGCTTTGGATTGCTCAGAGGGTTGTTGCGCGATGGGGCTTGAGGTACACCCGCGAGCATGGCGTGTTCGGCGACTGAAAGTTCACTCAGTGACCGCCCGTAATAGGTCTGCGCCGCGGTCTCGAAACCGTAACTCCTGTGACCCAAAAACACTCGATTGACATAAAGCTCAAGAATTTCTTCTTTCGTCAGGCGTTGCTCGATTTCCAGCGCCAGAAGAATTTCCGTGAACTTCCGGATGAACGTCTGATCCAGGGTTAAGAAAAAATTTCTCGCCACCTGCATCGTGATCGTCGATCCACCGCTTTGCTTACTTCCAGTAGCCACCAACTCAGATACGGCGCGGGCTAGTCCGAGAAAATCAATACCCGAGTGTTCAAAGAATCCATCATCCTCAGCAGCAAGCAGAGCATCAACAAAGCTTTGCGGAAGATCTTCGTACCGTGCCGGGATTCTTTTTTGCTCACCAAACTGACCAATGAGCTGTCCGTCCGAACTCACGATGCGAAGCGGTGTCTGTAATTTGATGTCGGTAAGCGCTTCAGCCTCAGGTAACTTGGGGCTGAGATACAAATACAAACCAGCTAGCCACCACACAGCGGCCGCTGTGATTAGCATGAGGATTTTTGCGCTTTGTTTGACTACCGACAAGCCTTAGGTCTCCGGCCTTAATTTTGGTTGGAAATGCGACGTAATCGTCATACTTTCATGGGCGTATCTTAACTCTCAATTCGCACTTTATCTCAACCTGTGTTGCAATCAGACTGTTGCTGTCATTTTATTGACGAATGGTGGTTGCACGTATGGGGGTACACGGAGAAGTGTAGGTCTGTGTTTAGTGCGTTACGAAAAAATCGGCAAGGGTCCAGAGTTGGGATTGATATCAGCTCTACGACGGTCAAGCTGTTGGAATTGTCTGACTCCGACGGGGGGTATCGTGTTGAGGCTTATTCTGTCGCTTCGCTACCTCAAGGCGCCGTTTTTGAGAAGAACGTCAATAATGTAGGCGAGGTAGCCACCGCTATTCAAAGCGTGATGCACCAGAGCCGCTCGCGTGCCACAGAAGTGGTGGCGGCGGTATCTGGCTCGTCCGTGATTAACAAAATCATTGCCATGCCAGCCGGTCTTACCGATGAGGAATTGGAGACCCAGATCGCGCTCGAGGCGGATCAGTACATCCCGTACCCGTTGGAGGAAGTGGCTCTCGATTTTGAGGTTCAGGGTCCGACCCCGGGGCGCGATGATCAAGTAGACGTTTTGTTGGCGGCATGTCGAAGGGAAACCATCGACTCGCGCGTGGAGGCCTTGGAGCTCGCTGGCCTCACCCCTAAGGTGGTTGACGTGGAAGCCTATTCCATGGAGAGAGCCTACGAGTTAATCAGGCCCCTTGCGGGTGTCGATCCGGCTGCGACCGTGGCTGTCGTAGATGTCGGTGCGACGATGACCACATTATCGGTGCTAAATCAGGGCGCTAATGCCTACACCCGAGAACAGAACTTTGGTGGTAAGCAGTTAACCGACGAGATCATGAGGCGCTACGGCCTACCCTTGCGCGAAGCCGGTCTAGCCAAGAAGCAAGGTGGTCTGCCCGATGGCTATGAAGAGGAGGTGCTGACGCCCTTCAAAGAAGCTGTAGTGCAACAGGTGGGGCGCTCACTTCAGTTCTTCTATTCATCGAGTAGTTTCAATTCGGTTGACCATATTTTTCTTGCGGGGGGTGTGGCGGCCACCGATGGGCTGGTTTCACTGGTAGAAAATCGCCTTGCGACGCCCACCACCATCGCGAACCCCTTCACTAATATGTCAATGTCTCCAAAGGTCAATGCGGTTGCCTTGAGTGGCGACGCGCCAGCCATGATGGTGGCAGCTGGATTAGCGTTGAGGGCCATGGACTGATGGCGAATATCAATCTACTGCCATGGCGTGAGGAGCTCAGAGCTGAGCGACAGCGTACCTTTTACTCATCATTAGGATTATCGGCAGCCCTCGCGGTTCTGATTCTGGTGGTTGCTGATCGCGTGATCGACATACAGGTTGATACACAAAATACGCGCAATCGTTACTTGAGCGATAATATTGCGTCGGTAGATGCCCGCGTTGCTGAGATTCGGGATCTGCGATCACAGCGGCAGTTACTGCTTGAGCGGATGCGTGTGATTCAGGAGTTACAGGGCAATCGTCCGATCATTGTGAGAGTGCTCGATGAGTTGGTTAGAACGGTTCCAGATGGTGTTTATTACAAGACCTTGACCGCCTCAGACAGCACGGTGTCGATCGAGGGTGTGGCAGAGTCTAATAACCGTGTCTCGAGCTTAATGCGCCGGTTGGACGCTTCCGATTGGCTGGCTGAGCCTTCGTTAGATGGGGTCAGTGCGGCAGAGGACTTGGGCGAATCTGCCATGCGTTTCAGCCTTTCTGTGCAAATTCGACTTCCTAACAGTGCCGAGGGTGTCATGCCATGAGTTGGTTGGACGGCCTCAAAGAGCTGAATGACCTCGACCTTGCCGATCTCGATTTTGAGAACGTGGGTTCGTGGCCGATTGCAGCAAAAGCCATGGTCATCGTTATGCTCTTCGTGGCCATTCTGGCGGGCGGTTACTACTATCATTTGTCCGCACTATCCGATCGATTGCAGGCCGCGGAGTCGCGAGAGCTGGATTTGCGGCGTCAATTTGAGCGCAAGTCATTCGAAGCCGAAAATCTGGAGGCGTACAAGGCTCAGCTTGATGAGATGCGCGAGAGCTTCGGTGCGCTGGTGAGCCAACTCCCGTCAGATACAGAGGTGCCTGGGTTGCTTGAGGATATCTCCTCCAAAGGAGAGCTCAACGGTCTCAGGATTGAGGCAATCGATCTGTTGGATGAGGTGCTAGAGGAGTTTTATATCGAACTACCCATCGCTATAGAAGCCAACGGTTCGTACCACGATCTCGGTGCATTCGTATCCGGGATGGCGGGTCTGCCTCGGATTGTGACGCTACATGATTTTGAAATTGAGATGTCAGGTGATGACAGTTCCAATTTGAGTATGGACATCACGGCGAAAACGTATCGCTACCGGGATGATGGGGACGAGGACTGATATGACGTTGATCGGTCGAACCACGCTATTTGCACTTGCGGGTCTGCTCTCTGCCTGTGGTGCCTCAGAAATGGCAGATCTGAAGCAGTTCGTTGATGACAAGACGGAGCGCCCCGGTGGGCTGATTGAACCCATCCCAACGTTCACGGCCTACGAAGCCTTTGCCTACTCCGCGGCCGGGATGCGATCTCCATTTGACCGGCCAATTGAGGTTGTTGAGCTTACGACACTTCGACTTCGATCGTCGGTTGCGCCGAACAGGACGCGTGCACGCGAGTTTCTCGAGCAATTTGATGTCGACAGTTTATCGCTCGTGGGACAACTTGAGCGCCAGGGAGTGGAGTGGGCCTTACTTCGCGATCCGAGCGGTGGTATTCATCGAGTGCGCGAGGGGAATTACGTCGGTCCTGATCATGGGAGAGTGGTCGATATTGGCTCGGGATACGTCGCGATAATGGAAATCGTTACTGATGGAACGTCGAACGGCTGGGTTGAGCGTCCGAGGACCTTGGAGTTGGATACGCAATGATGCAAGAAAGTAATGGTGTGAATGTGACAGCGATAACAAAGTTTCTTCATCACGGACGCGTAGTAGCTGCCTCCTTGGTGATCGGTGTGATCTCTGCAACTGCCCTGGCAGAACAGGCGATTACCGACATCAGTTTTAACGCTCAACCAAGTGGGCAGCTTTCCATCGCCCTAGAGTTCGACTCGATGCCATCTTCAGAGTTCTCGAGTTACACCATTGAGGATCCCGCGCGGATCGTTATCGACTTCCCTGACACTGAAAATCAATTGCCGCAGCGCCGGTATGCCCTTCCGAGTGGTAACGCCTCAAGCGTCGTTGTCCTAGCCGCCGGTGATCGAAGTCGAATGATCGTAAACCTCGCGCGGTTGGGCGAATTTGATACCACCTTCGACGGGCGTCGTTTTGTGCTCAACATTGGCGCCGATGCGGGCGGTTCTTATGCTGTCCCGTCGATGTCGGAAGCGGCCATTGTCCAAACGGCCACAGCGTCACCATCACGATCATCAGCCATCAATGATTTGGAATTTAGGCGCGGTAACGACGACGAAGGCCAGCTCGTTCTCTCTCTCAGTGACAGTAGTGTTGACGTCAACGTGTTCAGCGAGGGCAGTCGTATTAGTTTAGAGCTGATGGATACGGAAGTTTCAGAGTCACTCAGTCGACGATACGACGTCACGGATTTTGCGACGCCGGTCTCTGAAATTGAGGTTGCTCCCTCCGACCGCGGTGCACGTGTCGTTATCGAAGCCAATGGGTTTTACGATTACTTGGCATACCAGCAAGGTGGAGAGTACGTGGTCAGCGTAAAGCCTTTGTCAGAGGCGGAGCGTGACCAGCGGCTAAGTGAGTTTAGTTATGTGGGCGACCGTATTTCTCTCAATTTTCAAAACATCGAAGTGCGCGCAGTACTGCAGCTGATTGCGGATTTAACCGACCTTAACTTGGTAGCGTCCGATACGGTAGAAGGTAATATCACCCTGCGTCTTCAGAACGTTCCATGGGATCAGGCGATGGAGCTGGTCCTAAAAACAAAGGGGCTTGATAGTCGACAAGTGGGCAATGTCCTGATGGTGGCGCCCGCCGCTGAGATCGCAGAACGTGAGCGCCAAGAAATTGAGGCAAACAAACAGCTCGCCGAGTTGGCACCTTTGCGGTCGGAGTTTATTCAGATCCGCTACGCGAATGCTGCCGACGTCGTCACGCTATTTGACGCGGGCTCGGAGCAGGGTGGCTCTCTTGTATCGGAGCGAGGCTCCGTCGTTGTTGATGGCCGCACCAACTCCATCATCGTTACCGATACGGCTGCCAAGCTAGAGGAGGTCCGAGCGCTCATCGATAACGTCGATATTCCGATTCGTCAGGTCATGATCGAAGCTAGGATTGTGATTGCTTCGTCCGATGTTGATGAGCAGTTGGGTATTCGGTGGGGCGGAGGTTATTTTGAGAGAGATGCCAACTCTGTGACCTCCGTTGCACGTAACATCGAGACAACCACGGCAATCAATCAGGCCGTTCTAGGTGGCACTGCTATTACGCCTCCCACAGCACCATTTGTAGACCTCGGCATCGCATCAGCCACCTCTGGCTTTGCGGTTGGCTTCACGTCGGATGACTTGTTCCTGTCTGCTGAACTCGCGGCGTTAGAGGCATCAGGTGAGGGTGAGGTCGTTTCTCAACCAAAAGTCATTACCGGTGATAAGCAGCAGGCGACGATTAAGTCTGGTACTGAAATCCCGTACCAAGAAGGTGCGGCGTCTGGTGCTACAACAACGCAATTCAAAGAGGCTGTTCTTCAACTGCAGGTAACACCTAACATCACGCCTGACGACAGAATTATGCTCGATCTGGTGATCAACCAGGATTCCGTGGGTGAATTGGTGCCCAGTGCTAATGGGGGTCTTGTGCCCTCGATTGACACGACTGAACTGACAACCCAGGTTTTGGTCGGGAACGGTGAGACAGTCGTTTTGGGTGGCGTGTTTAAAAACGAGGAGACTATTCAGGTCCAAAAAGTACCCCTCCTCGGCGATATGCCAGGTCTTGGTTCGATGTTTAGAAGTACTGCCACGACCAATAAAAAGGTCGAAACTTTGATCTTTATTACGCCACGCATTCTCTCTGAGGTGCTGCTCGATTAAGCTAGGGTCGCTAGTGATCGAGGGATAACATGCGAGTCTTTTTGGTCGGTCCTCCCGGGGCCGGTAAATCTACCGTGGGTAGACACCTTGCTGCTCAGTTGCAGGCCTCATTCTTCGACCTCGATGAGGTGATACAGGAGCGGGCGGGCGCGGACATCCCCTGGATTTTCGACGTAGAGGGAGAATCTGGTTTTCGCAATCGTGAGAGTGCGGTCGTTAACGACTTCGCTTCCAAAGATAATGTGGTCATCGCAACTGGAGGCGGCGTTGTTCTGAGAGCCGAGAATCGTGCCGCTATGTCAAGCGCGAGCACCGTTGTTTATTTGGAAGCGTCTTTGTCCACGCTGGTGAGTCGCACGGCCGGTAAGACCAAGCGCCCACTCTTGGTGGGCAAAGACGTCAGACAAGTACTGCGAGAGATCATGGCCGTGCGTGAACCACTGTATCGCGAGGTCGCCGACATTACGGTTGCATCGACGGGAGGCTCCGCCAAAAGGCTCGCTGGGGTCATCGCTGAAAAACTTGAGTCATTCGACAAGGGCGATCCATGAGTCACAGAATACCTGAGATAACAGTAAGGCTTGCTGAAGAATTGCCTGACAGAAGCTATCCAATCCACATTGCCCGTGGGTTGCTTTCTGATGGAAGCGTACTTAGAGCGCTCGTCTCCAATCGTAATGTGTGCCTCGTCACCAACACTACCGTGGCGCCACTATTTCAGTCGCTTATTCTGGATGCGCTGCACGATGATGGTGAAATCGATCGCAAGGTGACCGTTGTTGAACTGCCGGATGGTGAAACGCACAAGACCTTCGCATCCTATGAGCGCATCCTCACTGCCGCCCTTGAGCATAAGCACGAGCGAAGCACCGTCTTTATTGCCCTGGGCGGTGGGGTGGTGGGTGATATGACCGGATTTGCTGCCGCGACCTTTCTGCGCGGCGTCGATTTCATTCAGGTGCCAACGACGTTGCTGTCGCAAGTTGACTCATCTGTTGGTGGAAAGACGGGTATCAATCATCCGATGGGGAAAAATCTGATAGGGGCTTTCCACCAGCCCATTGGAGTCATCATTGATACGGCAACGCTAGAGACCTTGCCGGACCGAGAGTACGCAGCGGGTATGGCTGAGGTCATTAAGTACGGTCTTATCGCTGATGCCAACTTCTTTGATGACCTGATCACCCATACTGACGCACTGCTTCGGCGTGACGAGGTCCTTCTAGCGGATGTTATTGCTAGGTGCTGTGCCATTAAAGCCGATGTGGTGAAACGGGATGAGCGCGAAGGGGGTGTCAGAGCCATACTGAATTTCGGACATACCTTCGGCCACGCTATCGAGAAGGAGCAGGGTTTTGGTGCTTGGTTGCATGGCGAGGCGGTAGCCGCCGGTATGTCTATTGCCACACGTATTTCTGCGGGGCGGGGCGCCATATCTCCTGACTCAGTCGCGGCGCTAAACAACTTCTTGTGTGCCTTTTCCCTCCCTACCGAGGCACCTGACGGCATGGGTATCGATGCGTTTATGTCCGCAATGCAGGGCGATAAGAAAGTTCAGGCGGGGAAAATCCGCTACGTATTGCTGGAGTCCCTGGGTAAGGCCTGCATTACGCCAGATCTCGATGAATCCGAAATAGCCCTCAGCTTGTAAAATCCCCTAGACAGGGCGGTCTTAATTTGCGTTTACGCAAATTGTAGATAAAGGCCTAGATGTGTAAAATGTCCGGCCTTTTTGGTCTCACGTGTTCAACGCGCGAAGCCCCAGTTTTATCAAGCGAGCAAGCTCAGACATGAAGTCATCAGACATCGTGAAGGCGACCGTTGGCACGACTGACGAAGTGCGCGGCTTATACAATCCCGACGAGTTCCGGGATAATTGTGGTTTTGGCATGATTGCTCACCAGCAAGGTGTGGCTAGCCATAAGCTCCTTCAGACTGCCATTGAGTCGCTTACGTGCATGACCCACCGCGGTGGCATTGCCGCCGATGGTAAAACGGGCGATGGTTGTGGCTTGCTGCTACAGATGCCTGCCAACTTTGTGCGCGCTCGCGCTCGCGATTTGCTGGGCCGCGAACTGAAATCAACCTATGCGGTAGGCATGGTGTTCATGTCCGCCGACGCTGATAGTCAAATACGCGTTAGAGAGGCTTTTTCCGCTGCTGCTGAAGAATTTGATTTCTCGGTTGCTACGTGGCGCACTGTTCCCACGCAGCCCGATGTCTGTGGTGAGATTGCGCTTGAGCAGTTACCTGCCATTGAGCAAGTTTTCCTCGAGTCTGACGATGCAACCCATGAAGAAGTAGCCGCTCGACTCTTCATGATCCGCCGTCGTGTCGAGATGGCGATGGTTAATGAAACCGATTTTTATATTTGTAGCCTGTCAGATCGTGTTATCGCCTACAAAGGCCTGGTCATGCCATCAGACCTTGAGCATTTCTTTCCCGACCTGGGTGACGAGACGTTGGAGACTGCAATCTGTGTTTTCCACCAGCGTTTCTCCACTAATACATTACCTAAATGGCCCCTAGCGCAGCCATTCCGCATGTTGGCCCACAATGGTGAGATCAATACGATTGAGGGAAATCGCAATTGGTCTAAGGCGCGCACGCCGAAGCTTTCTTCGCCGCTTCTACCTGATCTCCACAGTGTCACGCCACTGGTTAACGAGTCAGGCTCGGACTCGTCGAGCCTCGATAATATGCTCGAGTTGTTGGTGACTGGTGGTGTTGAGCTTCCTAAAGCGCTCCGAATGCTGATACCACCGGCATGGCAAAACATTGAGGACATCGATCCAGACTTAAAAGCGTTTTACCAGTATCACGCAATGCATATGGAACCTTGGGACGGGCCAGCGGGCATCGTTTTAACCGACGGCCGGTATGCATGCTGTTTGCTTGATCGAAATGGATTACGGCCTGCGCGTTGGGTGACGACGACTGATGGATTTATCACACTGGCATCAGAAGTTGGTACCTATCACTACGAACCAGAGACCGTTGTTGCCAAGGGCCGTGTCGGACCCGGCCAAATTCTTGTTATTGATACCGAGACAGGTGAAGTACTGCACACCAAAGACATTGATAACAAACTGAAGACCAGTAAGCCCTATAAGCGCTGGCTCCGCGACAATGCGCGGCACATTGAGGCTTCGTACGACACCACGGTATCGGCGCCAATTGAGGGCGATGAACTCGATGTGTATCAGAAAATGTTCCAGGTTAGCCTTGAAGAGCGCGATCAAGTACTGAAGCCGTTAGCTGAGTCGGGTAATGAAGCTGTTGGTTCGATGGGCGATGACACACCGATGGCCGTTCTGTCTTCGCGTGAACGCTCGCTATACGATTTCTTCAGGCAAAAGTTTGCGCAGGTGACCAACCCGCCCATCGATCCTTTGAGAGAGGCGATTGTGATGTCGCTTGAAGTTGATCTCGGAGGTGAGGGGAATTTATTCGAGGAAACAGAGCGTCACGCGCGCCGCGTCAGCCTGACATCGCCTGTGCTATCACAAGGAAAGTTTGAATCGATTCTTGGGCTGAACGAGTCCGGCTTAAAAGTGCAGGTTATCGATACGACCTATGATCCTGAGAAGACAACTCTTAAAGCTGCGCTTGAGACCCTATGCCAAGAAGCGGCAGCACACGTGGCGGGCGGTGCCAGCGTTTTAGTACTCTCCGACAGAAGCATCGTCGAACCGCGGATTCCAATTCATAGCTTGCTCGCCACCGGTGCGGTGCATCATCACCTGATTGCTAATGGCCTGCGCGCGGATTCAAATCTCATTATTGAGACAGCCAGCGCCCGCGATTCGCATCAAGTGGCTTGTTTGCTCGGCTTTGGCGCGACCGCTATCTATCCGTATCTAGCCTATAGCGTGTTAACTGACCAGTTAAGCAGTGGCGAAATCCTTGGAGCACCTTCGGTCTGTTACAAGAATTATCGGAAGGGCATCAACAAGGGCCTGCTAAAGATTATGTCGAAGATGGGCATTTCTGCGGTCAATAGCTATCGTGGTGCCCAGCTGTTCGAAGCCGTTGGCCTTGATGCGGAAGTGGTTGAAATGGCGTTTCGGGGCGTTTCTTCGCGCATTGCCGGCGCCGGTTTTGCTCACCTAGAGTACGATCAAAAACAATTGGCCCGTGGAGCGAGACTCAAGCGCAAGCCAGTCGTTGCTGGCGGTCTTTTGAAGTACGTGCATGGCGGTGAGTATCACGCCTACAACCCCGATGTTGTCATGAGTCTACAGCGCGCGGTGGTCAGTAACGAGGCGCGGGATTACAAGGCCTACGCGGATCATTGTAATGACCGACCTGTTGCAGCCCTTCGTGACTTACTTCAATTAAAGCCTAGCC
>Ga0213858_10000821_pt1 | contig 14663 bp, 11 predicted proteins | sample PICome_FD_160122 | JGI IMG/M metagenome (GOLD analysis project Ga0213858, IMG submission 160122) | Coastal seawater microbial communities near Pivers Island, North Carolina, United States - PICO245 | ecosystem: Environmental > Aquatic > Marine > Coastal | place: USA: North Carolina | collected... | reverse complement strand
ATTTTTTTACTTTTCTTTATAATTTTTTGTATCAACAATACTGTGTATCTTTGTAGGTATTTTGTTAAGTCCGTTCTCATTTGTTAGTAATAAACTATTGTAGTAATCATCCCAAGGTATAGGAAATCTTTTATCAAGCACACCACCATTTAGTTCTCTGATAACTTCGTTAAGAGCATTGATTGTGTATAGTGTGTTGCTTTGTTTCTTTCTATGTAATGATATCGTATTTGGAATATCTTCAGGATGATTATCACCATCGTACTCAACGTTGTAAGTACAGATTAGTTGGTTGTGGTCTTTACCATTCTGAAATACATATATCTTATCGTAGAGTATATCATTACATAAAATAATTAGGTCAAGAATATCGTTTAGATTTTCTTTCTGAGTGAATGTACAAAGTAGTTGTGTTTTCATCTTTAGTTATCTAGTCCTCTTTTCAAAGCAGCTATCGCCTTTTCTACTTTACTTTTCTCTGTAAACTTAATATCATTACCTAATTTACTTTTCAATCTCTCTAAATAATCTATTCTCTCTCTAACTTCGCTTTCATTTGAAAAATCTACATCTTCAGCTTCTATGTCATCCAATACATTTGCAGCCTCACCATCAATATATTTTTTCCTATCTCCAGGTGGCCAAGTCTCAATCTCAACACTTCCATTCTTAAAAGCTAAACCACCAAATACAGTTTGTCCCATTTCCATCGCGGGTGCTGCAGTGATGCCCTTTGCTCTAACACCTAATGTGAACAATGAAGAAACAGATTCTTCTGGTGGTGGTGTTGGATTTTTAATTTTAACTCCAATTACTGGCTTACCCTTTTCTTTTTTTATAACCATCTTTTCTCTAATTTTTTCTTGAATTTCTTTTTTCAATTTATCTTTTTTGACAGGATCTTTTTCATTCTTCCATTGTTCATGTAACTCTTCAATTTTGAACATATTGATAAGTGCTTTTGGTTTCATTGCTTCACCTCTTGGTGGTTCACCATAGAGAACTTCTAATCTGTCTAATTCATCTCCTTTAGTGCCAAATAGTACATCATCAATATGAGTATGTTCAGAAACCATATTTTTGAACTTTCTTTCATTTTTTGGTACAGTTATAAATTCAAACAAATGGTCTCTTTGTTCTGTATCTAATTGTCTTGTAGTAGCATAAAGATTACCAACTCCATTCTCTATTTCTTTATCATGCTGAGCGAATCCATATATAATAGACTTAGAGTCTCCTGTGTGCTTTTTTCTGTTTATAACATTATCATACATTTCATCACAAGAGACATCATTTATACTTTCTTTACCACATAACTTAGCTATAACTTTCAATCTTTTTTGGTTAGCAACTGTTCTTGAACCAAATACAGCTTTGTAATCATCACCACCTTTTTTAGCTTTTTCAAAACTTTCACATACTTTTTTCTTTACCTTTGAATCATTAAACTTACCCACTCTTTCTTCAAATATTCTATCTCTTCTTTCTTTGTAAGCTTTTGGATTTCCTTTATATTGTAATTGTGGTGGTAAATCGTCTGGCGACATTCCCATTTCTTCGGCTAATTTCTTGACATTCTTATCCATTCCTCCATTAAACACAAAAACCTTAAAGTCTTTTTTAAGCGATATACCGATTGTCTCACCATCATTAGTTTTAACAAACATATCAGCTGAAGTTCCATGTCCTGTCGAACCCACTAATTCATTACCCTCTGGTGTGTCCCACGCAAAGTCTTCAATTTTATCAATTCCAATGTTATCATCAATCCAATCTAAACATCTTAATCCAGATTCAACCCACTCTTTAGTTAACAATGGTTTTTTACCATCTTTTTTTGTATTAGTGTGTTCTATCAACTCTTTTCTAATAATTTCTCTTGCCTCTTCGTAAGTCTTACCATCTGCCATCAACTGTTTGATTTTTCTACCCGCATATGTAGTCACACATTCACCTGTTCTTGACTCCGGTGTCCCAAGACCACCTTTTTCTTGTTCGTCACCTTCATATAAAAAAAGTTGAGTTTCTACTAATTCAATATCTTGTTGAGTTAACTCTTGTCTTTTTTCTGGTGTAATTTCTTTACTTTGAGGTTTTTCATCACCTTTTTCTTTATCTACCTTTTTCTTTGTTACTTTAACAATATCAACATTAGAAGCATTCTTTTTTACTAACACTTGTCCTTTTTCAGGATTGTGTTTTTTTACTGTGTATGAAGAGCCCATACTTCCATCTGGTTGCTTTTTTCTCACTATATCTATTTCCATCAATGTATTCAACAACTCAGCTCTAGCTTCTCTACTCCAACCAAAGTCTTTTAATACTCCCTCTAATGTCAATAACTTAGCATTATTCTTTACATCAGGCTTACCATCGTTTGTACGATATGCCCATTCTACTAGTATTTCATTTAAGTCTGTAATCATTCAAACTTCTCCGTAATATCTTTCATTTCGTGATAGTTCCAGCCCTTACCTACTTTAACTGGAAACTTATCATTCTGTTCAATAATACCCTTTACTTTCTGTAGGAAATCCAATCCGTCTGGTAGGTAAAAGTCAAACAAAAAAGAATCATAACTATACAGAACCAATTTACTTTTGTAATCACTTATCTCTGGCAAAAGTTCTGTTAGTATCTTCATATTGTTCTCTGTTTCCATCAACTGTATAAGATAATTAAATACCTTATTTTTGCTCATATCAGACAGATTTTTCCTATATATTCTCTTACTATAAATATCAGATTCTATGAAATTATTCGATTTATATTGGTTCCAAACCTCATCTATATACGTCTGAACTTTAGCGAAAAATGGATTGGTTTTTATCACATCATCAGGTATATGTCCGTATAAATACTGAAACGATAGTCCTTTAGCCTCATCATAATCCACACCATATAGTTTAGCCATATGATTATGCACAGAACCCTTTGGAAACTGATAGTCTACCACCTCACCGATTAGTCTAAGATGATAAGCATCATAATCCATCTCTACCAACATACCCTCTTTACCATATCTACTTATAAACTTCTTTCTACTACCATCCTTTTTATTAAGAGCCGCAAAGTTCAAACCACCGAATCTATTTGATGGGCGGCCTGTAGCGGTGTAAGGATTATATTCTGAATATACCATACCATCCGTTGTTTGTAATCCATTTGATTCTATCTTCTGTAGATTCTCTAATACATCTTTATTATAGATATTATATACCGATTCTGTTTCTTTCAATCCGATAACACCAGCATTTTTCAAAACCTCTACCACACTTCTACACCATTCTAAATGTTTCATAATCGGTATGACGCAGTTTATGTTAGACTTACCATAATACTTTCTGTAAAAGTATTCATGCGCATTTGTTAGTATGTCGTCTATAACCAATGGTTCGTTCTTTTCTAAATAGTAATTCATCTGTACATCGTGGGTATTCTTCCAATCAAAAAAATGTAGTAGCTTCTTTTTATCATATGTATACACATTCTTTGTTGTCCAAATATTATCTATCTCATGTGGTTCTAAGTTAATTGTATCGGAATGCCTGAAAGGTAGGATATATTCTTTAGAATTATCGGACATAGTTTTAATATACAATATACACAATCTAGTATCTATTGGATGTTTATTAAAATCACATTCGATAGGAATAGCTATAGAATCAAATTTATTGAATACCTTAGCAAACTTTGCGAACTCTTTTTTTGTTTCTACTATTACCAATTGTGTGCCTCAGCCCATAGTTTAGTTGTCATCGGATAAACCTCAAACATTAAATCTAATAGAACCTTAGCATATTCTTGTATCTCTATCTGTGATGTCTTTTCGTTTCTTAACTCAATAAAATTCATAACTGCTTGAAATGAAGCTGTCCAATACACTTCGGTGTATAGTGTAAGTGGCAATATTGTACGAGCTTGTTCTTTAGCCATTCCTCTACTTAACATTTCTTTGTAAGCAGATATACAATTCTGTTGTGTAGATTCCCATAACGATCGTGTATTACTCTGTAGTTCAATTAAACCATCACTTGCTTGTTTATTATCTTCACTTTGTTTTCTAAACTCAGTTGGTTCATAGAACTCATCATACTCTACATACCTTCCACTTATCTCATTCCAAGCATGGTCTTTAGTAGAACTATTGGATGTAGTCTCAATACCAACTACATGCTTATACCATTGTCTCATTACGAACTCTGGTGCTTTAATGTGAAACTGAACTTGTAAATGTCTGAATGGAGAATAGTGTTTGTGTTTAGCAAGATAACGAACAAGTCTTTCATCTGACTTATCCCACTTTTCTTTTCTTTTACCGAATGATACTCTAGCTGAATTTACTACAGTTAAATCGTTTCCTAACGAATCAACAACCTCAATAAAGCCTTTGTCTAAAACTTCATTTTTCATATGTAACCTCTATTTGTATATAAGTATTATGTAAATATCCCAAAATGTAAATTAATATCCACTAGCACCACCAGCTCCACCTGTCATCACTCCTGGTGGAGGACCAGATGGTGCGCTTTGTTGTGTATTAGTTTTTGGAGTGGTAGTTGTTTGTGTTGGTTCCTCACCTTGACTTTGTTCTGATGATATTCCTAATCTATTTTGTATCTCTTCTTTGGTAGTCAACTTTTTAGTAGAACGATAATACTGATAATCAGGTAATAACTTACCTATGTTTGGTATAGTACGAGAAGCAATTAATATTTCTCTACGATTATATCTAAACACTCTTCTTTTATTTCCTCTTATATACCAAAGTAATGATACATAATCATAAAGTGGTGATGTTTCAAAGTCATCAGCTGATACTTCAAAAGGTGAACCACTCTCATTTGTTTTCTTTGCAAAGTATCTTGTCATCCTACCAAAACTATAATCTTCTTCTGTAGGTAAAGTAACCTTAGACTCTAGCTTTAAAGTTTCTTGTTTGTTTAATTGATTATAGTAACTGAAATCATCACTCTGTAAATCTGATTTAAATATTAATTTAGTTTGTTCATTATGTTCTCCACCACTCATATAATAAACTTCTAAATCTTTTGTGTAATGAATATGATACAAATCACCTTTAGGAATGTATTTACCACGTTTAGTATAGAACTCTTTTTCTCCAGCTACTTGATTCTTTTCTACTCTAACTGTCTTTTCATGTATATTAGAAATAGCAGGTGAAACTACATTAAGTTTCTTTTTTCTATCTTCTAATAATTTTTCTAATTGAGGGTTCATTTACTTTCTCCTAACCACCTGAATAATTTGGGTTAAAGCTTCCACGCCAATAAATAGAACGTTGGCTTCTTAGTAAGCCGGCATTAGAAATGGGAGTGGTATTAATTCTAAAATTAGATGTATTTACTTTTGTTACACCACCTTCGTTTGGTTTTTCTATATACTGGTCCCAAAACCTTTGTCTAGTAGAAAAAGATATTTTTTCTCTTACTAATGTTCTTTCATTCTTATTACTATCAAATCTAGCACCGCTAAGAGGATTTCTAGATCTACCTGTTAAATACAATGGTCTCCAATCTTCTCTTATACTATAAAGAACCTCATTTTGTTCATAATTTCCTGTGTATGTAGATTTTAAATCTATAACTTCTCTACTCTCAATTAGACTTGGTGGTAGTTTAGCTCTTCTATTAACTTGAACTCTTATATTCTTATTAACCTCTATTGTAGCAACTGTAGGACTACTAAAATCTAACTCCACTTCTTCAAATGTAGGAGTCTCAAATTTTTGTGCTTTTGTAACCTGACCAGTTTCATTGACTAACTCAGAAGCTGGATGAACATAAATAATCTTCTGTGTTTGTAATTGTTCCTCTTTACTCGTAGCTTCTGCTTCTGGTGGATTACCCACTACGGGAGCAGACCCTTGACTTGCTGGAACTGTAGGTTCTGGCTCAATTGGATACTCCAATAAATCTGTGAAGTTATTCGAATCATCCACACCTAAGTTATCAGGAGGATTTAGAAAATCTTCCTCACTCATTATAGGTCCAACATCTAAAAGAGGAACATCAGGCGGTGGTGGTTCAGGTACTGATTCTGGTTGTAATTCTATTTCCGCTCTAGCATTTCTTAAATCTATAGTGGATGGAAATGGTGGTGGTGTCCAAGATGGTATATCATCAAACTCTAAATCTTCTAAATCTTCATCTCCCTCTATATCAACATCGGTAAAGGAGTCAAGTGGCACTTTCAATGTTTCATGTGGGGCAGGAAAGGTATTAAAACTTGTATCACCTTCATCAACATCTCCCTCTATATCAACATCAGTAAAAGATGGTACAGAGACAAATGGTCTTTTAGCTTCAGGCAAAGGAGTAAAATCTTTTTTGTTTTCTTGTGGCTTAGGTTTATCTGCAGGTGGTTTAAATTCTATTAACCCCTCATTAGGTAACTTATTCATTCTCATTAGTGTTTTCAATTCAGTAGTCCATCCTGAACTATCTACTTTTTGAGTAGTTCCTACTACTTGAAAGTAACAAATAGGTCCTACTTCTTCTGTGGTACTTTCAATTCTCTCAAAAGATCCAATTGGTTCACCTGTCGCTGGATCTAAAGGTACGTTTGTATCTTGAGACACTTCAAAAGTACTAATAAGAACACTTTGTAATGTGTCTTTATATACATTTTGTATGTATTTTGTATGAACAATATCTCCAGGTAAAACTCCTCCCGTTCCATCTATTTCTAATCCCAACTCAGCTGGAATTAAAGAATTTAAATCAAACTGAGGCATTGGTGAACTAGCATTTAAATAACTACTTACAACGCCTTGTGCTTCTGGTAATAACTTTAACTCACCACCATCTTTTTTGTAAAAAGGTTTTTCTTCGGTTTGTTCACCTTCGACTTCAAATAATAATTCTCCATTTTTAACTATAAATTTTTTCTGAACTTCTTTGGTATCCTCTTTTGGTTCCTCTTCAGTATCTTTATAATATTTTTTCCATTTGTAACGTTCATTATTTGTGCTAAAATTTATACCGTATCCGGTAGTTATAGGAGAATTAGGATTAGATTCTAAATTACCAATTCTTCTTGATTGTAACTGAAACTCGGAGTTTGATTCTTCAGTTGTTTTAGGTACAACCTCTGAATTAGATGTTTCTAAATTTTTAAGAAATTTGTCGGCGTAGGTATCTTCATATCCATTATTAAGTTGATGAGATCTAAATAATTTATCGAGACTTGTATCAGATAGTGTTGAACTTTCTCCCTTTACTCTGTTGCTTCCGTAAAGAATTGACAACGCTTGTGCAGATGGTATCTTAAATTCCAATGTTTGGTTTTTTACGATACTGCCATCTTGAAACGATGGAAATTGAAATATTCCAAGATCCTGAACCTTATGACTGTTATTGTCATTTGCATATGTGGTGTATGTAGGTCTGTCGTTTTCAGTATCTGATTTATCAATTACTTTTAAGTTTGTAGAATCATACTGGTCAACTACAATATCAAAATCCCAAACACTATGAAAGTTAGAATTTAAAGAATTTAACAATATATTAATAGCATTATCAAAAGTACCAGGAGGAGTAACATTGTCTTGATTTGTTTTGGTAGTGTTCTTTGGGTTTTTTACACCAAAGGCTTTTTGTATTTCTTCTATATTCATCCAAATATTTCTTAGTTTACCTTTTTTTGAATCTAAACCACTTTTAAAATATTTTTTCTTAAACTTAAAACCATTAGGTTCTTCTGTTAGAGAGAAAAGGTTTTTGAAAAATAATTGGTCTTGACTTTCTTCTTTATTAGGAACAGTGTAAAAAAGACCAAAATATTGAGCAAAACCCTTTTTCTTTTTGACATTTTTTATATCAAGTATATTTCTTCCTTCTAAGGAGTCAAGAGTAAAAAAAGAAAAAACATTGTTTGGAAGTAATAAATCTGAGTTTCTGATTAAAGTTTCTCTTTTCAAAACGCTGTCATATTCTATTATATTATCCAAATCAACATCGTATTTTGTTTTAAATGCTTCATACTCTTCATCAGTTGCAAAGTCCAAATCTTCTAACTCTGACTTTGTGATAGGTTTTCCCTCATCATCTAAAACTGTATCGATACTTCTCATAGTCATTTTAACTCCACTACCATCTTCAGAACCACCATTGAATGATAGATATCTATTTAGTATTTGGTCTTCAAACCAACCCCATGTAACCATTATATGTACAACACCATCATGTATAGTATACAAAACATTAGGGTTTTCTTTATCATCAGCTGCTATACCATATCTGTAAGTTGAACCATCTAATTTTGCTGAACCAATTGGCATTATTGTATAGTTTCTTTCTTTGCTAAATATATGCTTTTGTGCATTAGCATCACTATATTTAGTAGTACTGTTTTTATATTCATACTTATTAGCACCAAAAACATCACACTCTATGATATCTTTTAGGTTTATAATGCAATTAATTATATTATCAGGAACATCATATTTTGGTTTTGAAGTAGGAAGTGGTTTTCTAGTACCCACACTATTACCATCTTCATCAATCGGTTTTTTAAATAAAGATGAACCTAAACTTATAATAGTAGTGGTACAATCAAAACCACCATCGTCTCTCAAAGTGTAATTAAAATTAGTTACTTGTCCACCTATAGCATCGTAATCACCAGCTGAATCTAAGACTCTTTGTTGTGGATTTGTAAATATTTCTTGGTCAACTTCATATGTAATTTCATTAGTGGTATTATTTCTTCGTCTAATAATAAACGGACTTATACCTTGTTCTTTTAGACTTTTGTTTTTCGCATTAACCCAACCCCAATCTACTACTACAGTTTTTCCAACTGTTAAAAAGTATGGAGTTAATCTGTCCAAGTCATCTATAGATGGAACGCTCCAATTCACAACACATTCTCTTATAGCCTTAAAACCACCTTTATACTCTACATTTATATCTTTTATACCAGGAATACCTCTAATACCTGTAGAGCCTTTTTTGTAAGTTTTATTAAAGCCAAAACTTATTCCATTTTCATTTTGCTCTCCACCAGATATTAAAATATTATCAACCTCTGATTTATTAGAACACATTCTTACGAATACAGTTCTGCTGGCTAAATCGCTTAACTCTAAAAAATCATCTGGTGTACTTTCCTGTGATGGTTTAGGCTTTCTAGCTAAAGCTCTTTCTTTAGCTTTTAATTTTTGTTGTATTTTTTTAGAGATGAATTTTGTATACATGATTAATTTGAGTTATCTATTGATTCTAATATATCATCTATCTCCGTTGGTATTCTGAGTTTTACTTCTGGATTTGGTGAAATTTTACCATTACTTACTTCATTAGCTTTAGCTATAATCCACCAAAGATTAGAGTCCTCATAATACCTTTGAGCTAAAGTATCAAACCTATCACCATATAACGGATAAACAAAGATATCTGTATCTTTTATTGGAATATTAGGTATTATTCTTGGTTTATAATATCTAATATTATCTTTATCTTTTCTAATTTTATTATTTCTGTATCTCATAATTTACCTTATTCATTTGGTTGGTTAAGATGTTTAAATACAGAGTTTCTCCAACTTCTTTTTCTTGATGGATAACTATTAAAACCTAAATCTTTTCCGGAGTTTCTATTCTCACTTAAACCATCAGAATTTACCCAATCTAAATCGTAATGTTTTCCTTTAGTAGCAAGAGCATATTTTCCAATGTGTCTAAACTCACAAGCTGCTTTTATAAAGTGTGGATATTGTAACTTTTCATCTATCTCCCAAGTAGATTGTTCTTCAACAGTTACTGTTAAACCTGTAAGTATTCCTGGTGTATCCACAAACATATCACCCATAGTCAATTCAATAAATGGTGTAACCATTCTATCTTCTGAAGTGTAAGACGGATAACATAAACCAACTAAGTAATTTAACTTTTCCATAAGTATAGGAAGTTCTTGTTTTGTTTTTGGATAAAGACTGAAAGTAAAAGATATATTTCTATCAGCACCTTGATAAGTAAAAACTTTATCTGGTCTTCCTATATATCTTTCTTCTCCATATTCAGGAGTCACTGTATCTGTAATACCCTCTAATATAGCTCTAAAAATTAACCACTTATTATTAACTACATCTCTAAATCTAAACTTTATAAAATCATTGTTAACAGTGTCTGGTGGTAATGGAAAATCATTTTGAGTTTTACTATTTGAACCATATGGTATCATATTGATAGTATCTACATTACTAGAATCAGGATCTATTTGTCCTTTTACTTTACCTAAGACTTCATTAACTTTTACCTCTTCATTTGTGTTGTAAACACCAGTCCCTTTACTTATTTCTCTTCCTCTACTTCTTGCTGATTCTTCAGATGGGTAGAATACATTATCATTTATCTCTTTTGGTGTAATTAAACCATCTAGTCCTAACTTTTCATAAGAAAATCCTTTATTCAATTGTGTGTAAGAAAGGGTTGAATGTTTTTTAATTAATCCATCAGATTCTGTTTCTGATACTGCAGTCTTTTTATTAAAAGTACCACCTGGTTTTTCAGTAGCTTTTTTTAAATCAGATTCTGCTAAATCAATATCTCCTTGAAAAGAAATAGAACCATTTTTAATTGATTTTGGCGCTGATGATACAGGCCATGCGTATCTATTAGGATTAGACAAAGCGAAAATTGATGTATCAATAGTTCCTTGAATTGCTTCTATAGCTTTATCTATTTTTTTGTTAATAAAGTTATCAATCAGACTGATACCCGTATTCAGTTTTACAGAGTCTGTCTGTATTTTAGTAACTATATCTACACCAAAAGCTTTACTTTGGAAAGACAATCTACCATCTGGTCCTGTAACTTTTAGTGCATCTTCATAGCCAAGTGATGGTACGTGTCTTGGAATATGTATTCCAGTATCAGAAAATATTGAAAATGGATTATATATTTTAGTTTCTATAGTAGGATTTAGCGCCTGTAGAAGAAATTGTTTTCCTTCAAAACCAGCGCCCTTTGGTGTTGCAATAAACTTTCCTATTCTTATTTTATCGTTACCTATTCTACTAAGTAAACCTGTAAAAGTTGGAGCTCCTCTTACAAAATCTCCAAGAATATTGTCTGCTGTATTACCTAACCCACCTACAAATTTCTGTATTTTTTCTAAGATAGTATCTTTAGCATCAAAATTAACACTATCGAATCCCCATCGATTACCAGTTTCTCTGAGAATAAATGGATGTGTAAATCCAATAAAGTTGTTTGGGTCTGCAACTTCGCCAAATGTTTTTGTAATCGGTTTCCCTTTATTACTTATACCAGCAGGAACATTTTTAAATGTACCATCTTTAAACTCAAATAAATCTTTTATGTAATCACTACCATCATATTTAGATAATGTAGTTTCAACAGAAAAAGGACTTCTGTATGTATCGAATCGAGACTCACCTTCAACTAATCTGAAAGCCTCTTTTCTAACCACAAATGTTTTAGTTCCAGCACCTATAGGTGTAGATAAAGAAAATTTACTATTGTATTCAGCTATCGGTGTGGTCATAAAATCTGATAAGAATTGTGGTTGAACTCTTTTCGATTGATTATCATTAGGTAATATGTGACTTGTTTTAGATATACCAACTCCCTCTGCTTCTGAATATTCACCTTGTGTCCCATAAGCAATTCTCAATTTATTACTATTTATCCTCAACCCACTATTAGGAGCTAGTATAGTAGCTTGACTTTGATACTGATTTGGTAGAGAGTTATTTTCTCTAACATCTTTCATAAACTTATTGTACTTACTCTCTAAATTAGTCTTAGGTGTAAAACCATTAGCACCAGCAGAATTATTAGGAAAAAAGTCTACACCTTTCTCTATCTGACTGTCTAATCCATCGTACTGAGATTGTCCTTTGAAATTAGATAAATCTGATACTAAATCTTTTAAAGCCACTTCTTATCTCCTATGAGTTTAATCCAAGGTCACTAACCTTATTTGTTAATCTGTTCATTAACATTGCGTTTTGTTCTAATATTTGTTTTAGTAACTTGTTGCTTTCTCTTCCACCAAATTGTGAACCAGCTATAGTTTCACCTCTATGTACTACAGCTAAACCTGTTTGTCTAACTACACCACCTGTTTGTGCTTTTGGAGCACCAGCTGCTATACCCCCACCACCAGCTACTAACTTACCTAAATCGGCTGCACTAACACCTATAGCATCTGCTAAAGCTTTTCTTTGTATAAAATTTAAAGCTTGAAACTCTGCTTGAGTTCCAACTTGTCTTACTAACTCTCTTTGTAAACTTTCTAAGTCTCCTGTTAAAGCTAACTCTCTAGCTTTATCTAAATTAAGTTGTTTATCTATTAAAACAGAAGCTTCCATTTGTTTTTCTATAGAAGTTTCAAAATCTAATAAACTTTCAGCTATACTAGCTACTTTACCCATATTTATACCGAGTTTAGCAGCCTGAATAGCAGCTCTGGCAATATTTCTTCCACCATCTCTTGCAAAAAGAGCAAATGATTCTGTATCACTGGCTATATCATTTAGAACTTTAGCAGGAGCAACTCTTGCTGCTCTAGCAAGTTCACCAACAGAACCTATTAGATTCAAATTAGTTTCTATTGAAGCACCATTTATAGCTTGCATCTGTTTTAGTAACTGACCTGCATTGTCTCCGCTTAAACCAAACTGACCTGTTATCGAACCTAACTGAGCTGATACTCTAGCACTTACAACATCCAAAGAACCAAACTCATCTACTAATGAAGTTACAGCAGCCTGTGCTTGTTCTGCACTACCACCGAAAGCTGTAGCAGAAGCAGCAGCTAATGACATATTACCAGCAAGTCTTGTTGACTGAACTACTGTCGTTCCTAATTCTTGTCTTACTTCTTTTATTTTTAGTACAAAAGCACCAGCTAGTGCAATTAAACCAGCAAAACTTAATGTCTGTTTAATATCAAATCCCAATACGGCTTCTGATAGAGAATCAAAACCTTCTTTAAATTTAGCTGAAATCTTAATCGATTTTTCTAATTCGTCTGCACTATCAGCTACAAACCTACCAAACATCTCTGCTTGTTCATTTAAATCACCATAATCTTGAGCCATTCTATTAAGAAACTCAACACTATCTATCTGCGAGTTTACATACTCTTCTGCTGTACCTAATAAATCTTGAGCTGCTTTTTGTTGTTCTTTTGTTCCTCTAGTAGATAATTTTTTTAAACCATTAATCTGCTTTTCAAGACCATTTTGTTTCGCTAACTTTCCTAAAATACTATCTTGTATAGCATCTACTTTTCTCTCTATATCAAGACCTCTTGATTCAAATTGAAGTTGTTCTTTTTTAAGTTTATTTCTGTCTACTGCACTTTTTAAACCTTTTTGTTCTAACTTATCAATATCTTCAAGATTCTGTTTTACACCTTTTAAAGTTCTTTTATACTCAGACATTATTTTCTCTCTTATTGATTATCCAACTTTTTTTCTAACTCTGCAAAGCTATCAGCTAAAGCTTTTAAATTTTTTTCAATTTTAGGATCTTTTTTTAACAAATTTTTAGCGACTTTGTTTAGTTTTCTGTCTTTCCAATTCTGAAAGAATTTGAATAGTAAACTATCTCTCTTAGCCATTTTGATTCTCCATTAGATTTATTTGTGTGGAATTATTCAATAATAAATATCAAAATAATCATTTTTTGTATTAAGGAATGGTTGATTTATTTCTCTGTTGAGATTTCTTAATCTCTTCAGCTTCATCTTTAAAATGTTTTTGTAATCTCTTAAAATAGAATGTACGAAGATATATAGGCATGTTATATACCTCTGAAAAAGAAAACATACCTTGTGAATTGAAACTTATTTGAAAAAGCTGTTCGTGTAAATCTTTCTTATATGTCAATGGTAGGCCAAAGAAACGTAACGGTCATAGGGACCGTAAACTCCTTTTCATTTCCTTCAGCATCTGTGTATGTTGATGTCATATCTACATCAGGTGTTATCTTAGCTACATGAGTTCTAAAAGCAACAGAGTCTCTTGATAAAAACTCATTGTCCACGAAACTATTTATACTAGCTCTTTTAGTATCTCCATCTACCGAAATGATACTATGTTTTAGTCTAGTTGTTAGTTCATAACCAATACCATGTATTTTCTCATAACCCTTTACTTCTTCAGCTATCGTCTTTTCATCACCTGATGTAAGTAATTTAAAAGTTAGTTTTCTTTTTGTAGCGGGTAGTTCAAACTCAAATTCATTTACTCCGTTTGTAACTATACTCTCATCTAACTCAATATCTTTTAGTTGAGTTAAATCTACCTCTATCTTTCTACCGCCTATTTCTACCTCATATTCTTTACCATACGCAAGTATTCTTGATGCAATTAGAACAGAGTTTTTATCACCAACCAACAAATCATCTACTTTAATTGATTTATCTACTATGAGTGATTCTAATAACTTCTCAACAACCACACCTTGTTTAATAAGATTAGCAGATGTTAGTATGTCTTCTTCTTTAGCCGTCATATACTTGATTTCTATTTTACCAGTTGATAGGGGACTACCTTCTGGATATAGTAAACCCTTAGACGGCAAATCCACTACTTCCGTAGGGAATTTGACTTCAGCCATATTTGACTCCTATGATTTAGTTTAGAACTATAACTATTTTTTACCG
>Ga0213858_10000819_pt1 | contig 14673 bp, 12 predicted proteins | sample PICome_FD_160122 | JGI IMG/M metagenome (GOLD analysis project Ga0213858, IMG submission 160122) | Coastal seawater microbial communities near Pivers Island, North Carolina, United States - PICO245 | ecosystem: Environmental > Aquatic > Marine > Coastal | place: USA: North Carolina | collected... | reverse complement strand
CCAGGTAAAACAATTCTCAACCCAACGCAATCGGATCGAAGCATTCCATCCTGTTGCACAGAAAAAGCCACCCGCTGAGGGTGGCTTTTTTGTTGCCTGCCCCTCCGAACGCTACCGTTGTGTGGTGGTATTGATTGTTGCGATCACCTGATCCAGTGATGTGATCACGGTGTGTCGACCCGGATCCTGATCAGGATTGCCTGGTCGCAGGCTGAACAAGACCTTCAATCCTGCGCTTTTCGCTGCATCGCATTCAGCGCGGCTGTCACTGATGAACGTGATGCTCTGGCGGTCGCATTGGAGCTGATCGCTGATCGCTGTGTAACTTGAGGCCTCTTTTTTGTTGCCTGTGCGGGTGTCAAACCAGCCGCAAAAGAGTCGCCTGAGGTCACCCGCTTCCGTGTGGCCATAGAGCAATTGTTGGGCTTGGATGCTCCCGGAGGAATACACCGCCAGCCGCAGGCCAGCCTGGCGCCATTGTTGCAAACAATGGATGGTTTCTGGGAAAAATTTTGCCTGAATCGCACCACATTGGAAGCCCTGGCTCCAAAGGTGGCCCTGCAGATCTTTGAGTGCTGTCGACTTTTTGTCGGCATCAATCAGATTGTGTAAATACTGTGTGATGGCCTGCAGCGAGTCCCGTCTCGGCTCCCCCAGCTGGCGCAGATTGCTCTGATGCCTCGGATCCGGATCCTGGTCCCATTCCTGCCAGGCCGCCTCCAGGATTGCTGCAATCTCTGGCTCCTGTCCATGCTCCTGCAGGAAGGATGGCAGGTGTTGGGAGGCATAGGGGAACAGCACATCGGCCACGAAGCTGATCGGGCAGGTGGTTCCCTCAATGTCGAGGAGCAGGTATTGCGTCATGAGTTGTGTCAGTGCAAGAGGTGTTGCCGCCAGTGCAGGTTCAGCAGGAATTCCAAGATCTCCACATGGCGTTGGGCTGCCTCAAGCGTTTCGCCCCAGGCATACAGGCCGTGGCCAGCCACCAGTAAGCCATGGGCAGCGTTTGGTAGATGTTCAGCGGCGTTCTGGCTCAGCAACTGCAGATTCTGGTGATTGGCGATGATGGGAACTTGCACAGAGATGTCATGGGTGGTCACGCCAGCCAGTCCCTTGAGCATTTCCCATCCCTCCAGATCGATGCCGCCAAGCTTCTGGTGATGTCTTGACAGCAATGTGGCGGTGAGGGAATGGGTGTGGAGCACTGCACCGGCATGGCAGTCATCGATGATCTGCAGGTGCAGGAGCGTTTCAGCGCTCGCCTTGCCGCTTCCGTGCACCACTTCGACCTCACGATTCACTTGAATCAAGTGCTCGGCCTTTACCCCGCCCTTGGCCACTCCGCTGGGCGCCATCAACAGCCGCAGCGGCTCCCGTTCCAGCACCAGGCTGAAATTTCCACCCGTGCCATCACACCAGCCCCGGCGGTGAAGCCTGTGGATCACATCCACCAACTGATCCGCTGTCGTTGACACCTGCTGTTGCATCGATCCCTTCACCCTGTCTTAGCGGTGCAGCGGGGTGTGGGCCGTCATTGCGGCTGGCAAACCGGACACCAATGAGTACTGCGTCCGACCAGTTTCTGACGCTCGATCGCTGTCCCGCAGCGAGGACAGGGTTGGCCTGTGCGCCGGTACACAGACGCCTGGCCTCCATAGTTGCCATTCACCCCTTCGAGATCGCGGAAATCGCTGAAGGTGGTGCCCCCGGCGCCAATGCTCAGTTCCAGCACTCGCACCAGGGCATTGCGCAAACGCCCCAGTTGATCCAGGTCGAGGCTGCCCGCGCGGGTCTGGGGAGCAATCCCAGCGGCATGCAGGCTTTCATCGGCATAGATGTTGCCGGTGCCAGCCACAAGACTCTGGTCGAGCAGGGCCGCTTTGATCGAGCGGGTCGATCCCTTCAGTTGCGTCTGCAAATACACAGCCGTGAAGTCTGCGCTGAAGGGTTCGGGGCCCAGGGCCTGGAGCCCGGTGATCACGGATTCCGCGGCTTCACCCGGCGGTACCCACCACATTTGCCCGAAGCTGCGTAGATCGACAAAGCGCAATTCATCTCCGGCTTGGTTCCAGATGCGCACTCGCGTGTGCTTGCAAGGCGGCGTTGGGACGCTGTGCCATTGGAACTGCCCTGTCATGCGCAGGTGCACGCCCCACATGCCAGCATCTCCGCCCTGGCTTTGAGACAACCCCGCCTCAGTGGGGTGGAGCTGGGCAATCAGATATTTCCCCCGTCGTTGCCAACGGCCGACACGACAGCCCTGAAGTTGCTGAACAAAACAATCAGGCCCACCGGAACTGGCAATCGCCCGGTCCCGACAGACCTCGACACGATCAATCTCAAAAGCGTTGAGACGCTCCGTCAAGCCACGACGAACCGTCTCAACTTCTGGAAGTTCCGGCAAGGGCCTCAGGCGGGCTCCAGCTCGGCCTCAGCGAAATTGTTGGTATTGATGCCGCCCTCGGAGCCGGAGATGCCGTTGTAGTTCACCTTCTCGAAGCGAACGACGACGGGGTATCGGATGCCAGAGGTGTCAACGGAGGCCACAGTGCCCACGTCGTTGAACCAGTAGGACTCAGGGCGCTTGATGCGCACCTTGTCGCCGCGGGAGATCGCCATCGCTGCGCTGAAACGGGATGCACAGGGAGCGTATCGCTGTCCGGGCGGAGGGGAGCAGGGAGCGTCACAGAATGTCGTTCGGCGTGGCAGCATCCAGCCCCGCCCGTTGCGCTTCCGTGAGTTCCAGCGTTCTTTCCGATCCACCGCCTCTGGAGCTCGATCTTCCCGATCCGGAGCGCGACGACATCAGCACGATGGAGTTCCTCGCCCAGCTCGAGCAGGCCTGGGCGGTGTGTGATCGATTTGATCTGCAGACCGAGATCTGGCGTGGTCGCATTCTGCGTGCGGTGCGTGATCGCGAAAAACGTGGCGGTGAGGGGCGTGGCGCCGGCTTTCTGCAGTGGCTGCGCGAGCGCGAGATCAGCAAGACACGCGCCTACGGTCTGATTCAGCTCGCCGAGTCGGCCGATGACCTTGTGGGCGGCGGCATGCTCGAGGCCACAAGCGTGAATCAGTTTTCCAAGCGGGCTTTTCTGGAGACGGCCCAGGCTGCTCCGGAAGTGCAGCTGATGATTTCGGAAGCGGCGAATGAGGGGCAGGAGATCACCCGGAAGCAGGTGAGGCGTCTCACCGATGAATTCACTGCGGCCACCAGTCCGCTTCTGCCGGAAGAGATCCGCCAGCGCACCCAGGAGAACCTGCTCCCCCCCAAAGTGGTGGCGCCGCTGGTGCGTGAACTGGCCAAGTTGCCGGAGCCCCAGCAGGAGGATCTGCGCCGCGCCCTCCGCGACGAACCGGAGCTCGATCGGGTCAAGGATGTGACCAGCACCGCCCGTTGGCTGCATAAGGCCACCGAATCTGGCGTTGCGGTTCGCGCGTTTCAGCAGGGCGAGCTCAACCTTGAAAAGGCCATGCAGGAGGCGCAGCGTCTTGATGCCCTGGGTTTGCTGGCCGATGCGGTGGGCCAGGCCCAGGCCCTGGAGTCGGCCGTTCTCAAACTGCACACCTCCTGGCGCCGCCTTGGTGGTCTTCAGGAGCGTCTTTGGGTGGAGAGCGGCAGCAGCACGCCCCACCTTCGCGAAGTGTTGTCTGCTCTGCAAAGCCTCAGTGGCGCCACCCTGCGGGTGTCGCTGGGTGAACTCGCCGGCGGCAAGCGGGTGCGTCTGCAATTGGTGGAGGAAGCGCCCGACCAGCTGGAATCCCCCCTGACGATCTGATCGTTTCACCAGATCTGGTGCTCGTTAAAGTGGGTGCGCCATCCATGGTGTGCTTTGGATCCCCTGCTGTTGACGCTGCAGGAGCAGTTCGGATGGGATGGTTTCCGGTCCGGTCAGCGCCCGGTGATCGAGGCGCTGCTCGAAGGGCGCGATGCCCTGGCGGTGTTGCCGACCGGTGGCGGTAAGTCGCTCTGCTACCAGCTGCCGGCTCTGGTGCGGCAGGGGCTGGTGCTGGTGGTGTCACCGCTGGTGGCCTTGATGGAAGACCAGGTGCGCCAGTTGCATCAACGTCAGATCGCTGCTGCCTGTCTGCATGCGGGTCTGGCTCCGGATCAGCGTCAGGCGGTGTTCCGGGATCTCGCGTCCGGTGCCTTGCGCCTGCTGTATCTGGCTCCGGAGCGGTTGCAGAGCACAACGATCAAGGAGTTGATCGCCAGCTCTGCTCAGGCTGGCCATCTGGTGGCCCTGGCCGTGGATGAGGCTCACTGCATCAGTGCCTGGGGCCACGACTTCCGCCCCGACTACCGCCGGCTCGGAGAGATCCGGGCTCACTGCCCCGGGGTGCCCGTGGTGGCCCTCAGTGCCACGGCAGCGCCCCAGGTGCGGGCCGATATCCTGCGCTTGCTCGCTTTGCAGCAGCCGCTTGTGCAGGTGGGCTCCGCCCGCCGCGACAACCTGCACTACGCGATGCGACGGCGTGCCAAGGACCCTCTCCCCGATGTGTTGGCCGCTCTGAAGGCGGCCCGAGGAGCGGCCCTGATCTACACCCGCACCCGTCGTTCGGTGGAGCAGTGGGCCGAGCGGCTCTGCGTGAAGGGCATCGAAGCGATCCCTTATCACGCCGGACTGGAGCCGGAGGTGCGTCAGCAGGCTTTGCGTCATTTCCTGGAGACTGAGCACCCCGTTCTCGTGGCCACCGTGGCTTTCGGGATGGGAGTGGACCGGCCTGATGTGGGTCTTGTGCTCCATCTCAACCTGCCGGCCACGCCGGAGGGCTATCTGCAGGAATCGGGCCGCGCCGGTCGTGATGGCTTGCCAGCCCAGTGTCTGGTGCTGTTTTCGCCGGGTGATCGCACCAGTCTCGGTTGGGCGATGCAGGCCTCCTGGCGCCGCTCCGGAGCGGCGCATGGGGCCGCGTCACCGGAGGACTCGGACAACCGCCGGCGCCTGGAGCAGGCCCAGCAGAAGCTGCGTCGGATGGAGGCGGTGGCGGAGGGGGAGCAGTGCCGTCAGCAGGCCTTGTTGCTGGCGGTGGGGGAGGTGTCGCCGCCCTGTGGGCGCTGCGATCGCTGTCTGGGCCAGGGGCAAGGCCAGGACTGGTCTGAGCAGGTTCTCACGTTGCTGCAAGCTCTCGACCAGGAGCAGGGCAAGGATGTGCGCTCCCTCACGGAGCTGCTGGCGGGGCCGGAACCCCATCGCTGGGGCTGGCTGACCCGGCGTCTGGTGCAGGAGGAGTTGATTCGGGAAAGCGATGACGGCACCCAGCGACTGTCGCTGCGCCCGAGCGGGCGACGCTATCTGCGTCAGCCCTGGCCGCTGCGGTATATCGCCTGAGCTCAGCCGCCCTTCACGGTGCAACGATCCTTCACCAGATCTTCTTCAAAGCTGGTCTGGGGAGCGCTCCAGGTCTTCCAGCCGCCGTCGGCGCCGGTCACGTTGATTTTCTTGGCGGGGCAGTTCACCGCCACGTAGAGCGGTTTGCCATCGGCATTGAGTGTGGGGGCAACGTCGCTACCGCCCATGGATTGCCAGTTGGCCCAGTCCACCTGGAGGGGGCCGTAGGTGCGCCAATCGGCATCCTTGGGTTGCACCTTCTGGGCGGCGGGCGTGGTGGACGCCTTGTCTGTTTGCGCTGGCTTGTCTGTTTGCGCCGGCTTGTCTGTTTGCGCTGGCTTGGCTGTTTGTGCTGGCTTGGCTGTCGCAGCCGGCTGGGCCGCCGGCTTGTCTGTTTGCGCCGGCTTGGCCGTGTCCCGCAGCATCAGCTTGGTTCCCACATCCACCTTGTCGGGGTCGGCGATGCTGTTGAGCGCAATCAATGAGGCCACGGGCACCTGATACGCCTTGGCGATCTGCGTCAGGGTCTGGCCCCGGGCCACGGTGTGAGCGCTGGCCTTCGGGTCTGCCTTGATGGGCACTGGTTTAGCATTGGTCACCGCCTCGGCTTTCGGCTTCGGCAGCACGGCGTTGCTGGGCAGCTTCAGGGTGTCGCCGAGCTCCACATGGTCGGCGCTGGCCAGGTTGTTGAGGGCGATCAGATCCCGTTCACTCACCCGGTAACGCAGAGCGATGACACTGAGGGTGTCGCCGCTCTGCACCTTATGCCGCCCAGGCCCTGCCACCACACGCGGCCCGGGAACCTGAAGTCTCTGCCCCGCCTCCACGTGGTCGGCATTGCGGATTCCGTTCATCCGCATCAGATCACCCACCGAGATGCCGTAGCGGGCGGCGATATCGGAGAGGGTGTCACCGGGTTTGACGGTGACACTGGCTGCCATGGCCTGCAGGGGCAACAGAGCCGTTAGGGCCAGGGCAGCAACGAAGGTGCGGCGCATGCGTCTCGGTGGGCTGCGGGAACCATAAGGTGCCTCGCCACTGATGCCAGTCCCTCCGACCGATGCCAGTGCCTCCGACCCAGATCGGCGTCAGCCTCAGCCGAGCAGACGCTTGAGCAGCTCTCTCTTCACCCGGTAGGGCGGGTAGCGCAGGCGGACATCCAGGGCGAAGGGGCGGCGCAGCACGGAGCGTTCGTGGGAGAAGGTGCGGAAGCCCGCTTCGCCGTGATACCTGCCCATCCCGCTGGGGCCCACACCCCCGAACGGCAGGTCGGGAACTCCCACCTGCATCACCACATCGTTGAAGCACACCCCACCGGAGCTGGTGCCGTTGAGCAGGGCCTGCTGTTCCTGGGCATGGCCGCCGAACAGGTAGAGAGCCAGGGGTTTGGCCTGGCGGCGAATCCGGGCGATCGCCTCCTCCAGCGAGGCAACGCTGAGCAGCGGCAGCAGAGGACCGAACAGTTCCTCCGCCATCAGCGGGTCGTGGTCGTCGCACACTTGCAGCACGGTGGGGGCGATCCGGCGGTTGGCAGCGTCGCTTTCACCGCCGATCAGCACCTGGCCCGCTGCCCTGGCGCCATTGAGTAATCGCTCGAGCCGCTCGTACTGGCGCGGGTTGATGATCCGGGCCAGATCGGGGGATTGCAGCGGGGCGTCGCCGTACAACTCGAGCCGGGCCTGAGCCAGGGCCTCCAGCAGTCCCTCCCGGATGCTGTCTTGCACCAACAGGTGATCGGGGGCGATGCAGGTCTGCCCCGCATTCAGCCCCTTACCCCAGATCAATCGCCGGGCCGTCACCGCCAGATCCGCCCCTTCCAGCACCACGGCCGGGCTCTTGCCCCCCAGCTCCAGGGTCACCGGCGTGAGATGACGGGCCGCCCCTGCGAGCACCCTGGCCCCGATGGCGCCACCACCGGTGAAAAAGATGTGGTCGTAGCCCTGGTCGATCAGAGCCGCGGCCATGGTGCCGTCGCCTTCCACCACCTGCACCACGTCGCCAGGCAGATGCAGCGGCAGCAGGCGGCTGATCAGGGCAGCCGTGGCTGGTGCTTGCTCCGAGGGTTTGACCACGGCGGTGTTGCCGGCGGCCAGGGCACTGATCAGCGGTTGCAGCGTGAGGTGGAAGGGATAGTTCCAGGGGCCGATGATCAGCACACAGCCGAGCGGCTCGCGAATCACCTCGGCTCGCCCTGGCTGCTGGGCCAGGGGCACCGCCACCCGGCGTGGGCGCATCCAGCGGCGCAGCTGCCGGCTGCAGAGTTTCAGCTCCTGACGCAGGGCCAGGATCTCCACCATGCCCTCCAGTTCCGGTTTGCCCAGGTCGTCGGCCAGGGCCTGAAGAATCTCCTGCTCGTGCGTTTCGATCAGGTTGGCGATGGCCTCGAGCTGGCGTCGTCGCCAGGCCTCCGGGCGGGTGTCGCCCCGATCCACGGCCTGGCGCAGGGTTGTGAGATCCGGCAGGGGCCGGCTGATCGCTGCAGGCGTGCTGGTCATCGCGCTCTCTCTGATGCCGCCATGCTCGCAATCCCGCGGCCCTGCCGTTGGCGTCAGGGGGTGACGGGCTGGGCTAACAGGCCTAGCAAGTGGAGGAGTGACAGGGACATGGCATGCAGCAGCCCTGGTGGAGCGGCGCCGTCATCTATCAGCTGATCGTGCGCAGTTATGCCGATGGCAATGGCGATGGCACGGGGGATCTCCAGGGTCTGTCCTCCCGGCTTCCCTATCTGCGTTGGCTGGGGGTGGATGCGGTCTGGCTCACACCGATCTATCCCTCTCCCCTGCAGGACGGCGGCTACGACATCACCGACTTCAAAGCGGTGCATCCCGATCTCGGCGATCTGGCCGCCTTTCACCGCTTTCTCACCGAGGCCCATGGCCAGGGCATCCGGGTGATTCTCGATCTGGTGCTGAATCACACCAGCACCTTGCATCCCTGGTTTCAACGCGCCCGTTGGGCCCCCAAGGGCAGCCCCGAACGGGACATTTATGTGTGGAGCGATGACCCCCAGCGCTATGCCGATGCGCCCGTGCTCTTCCGGCATTTCGAAGCGTCGAACTGGGAATGGGATTCCGTGGCTGAGCAGTATTACCTGCACCGCTTTCTGCGGCATCAACCCGACCTCAACTACGACAACCCCCTCGTGCAGGAGGAGATGCTCGCGGTGGTGGATTTCTGGGTGGAGCGGGGTGTCGATGGCTTCCGCCTCGATGCCGTGCCCTTTCTCTTTGAAGAGGAGGGCTCTCGCTGTGAGGGATTGCCCCAGACCCACGCGTTTCTACAGGTGATCCGAGAGCGGCTGGAGCAGCAGGGCCGTGAGGTGCTCCTGCTGGGCGAGGCGATTCAGCCGGTGGAGGAGGCTGCGCCTTACCTGGTGGATGAGGAGCTGCACGGTGCCTTCAATTTCGTGCTCACCGCCCATCTGTTCGCGGCGATCGCCAGTGGCAGCACCCGGGACTTACGCCAGTGTCTGGAGGCATCGCATCAGGCTGTGCCGGGTTGCCGCTGGGCGCTGCCGCTGCGCAACCACGACGAGCTGTGGCTGGGGGATGGCCACCTCGTTCCCGAGGAGGTGATTCAGACCATCCGCACCGGCCTGCATCAGGGGCAGGGGCACTGGCTCAACTGGGGGATCAACCGGCGCCTGGCCCCCCTTTTGAACGGCGATCCCGGCTCCAACCGGGTGCTTCATGCCCTGCTTTACAGCCTGCCGGGGATGCCCTGTGTGTATTACGGCGATGAGCTGGGGATGGGCGACTGGCCGGGACTGCGCGATCGCGATCCCAACCGTACGCCGATGGCCTGGACCCCCGCCCGCAACGGAGGGTTCTCCACCGCTCCCGATCCCCTGCTGGTGCTGCCACCGATCACCGCTCCCGGCTACGACTATCGGGTGGTGAATGTGGAAGTGCAGAAACAGCTGCCCGGATCGTTGTTGAACTGGCATCGGCGCATGCTCACCTGCCGGCGACTGCTGCCGGCGCTGCGCAGCGGCGACTTTGACCTGCTGGACTGTACCCATCCCGCCGTGATCGTCTACAGCCGCTGCAGTGAGGCGATGACGGTGCTGGTGGCGGCCAATTTGTCGGGGGCGGGCGCCTCCTTTCGGCTCGACCTCACGCGCTGGCAGGGGCAACGCACGCGGGAAGTGCTCTGGGGTTGCGAGTTTCCCCCCGCCAGCGCCGACTGGTTCGTGTATCTGCCAGCCCACGGGTTCAGCTGGTGGCTGATCGGTGAAGTGGATGCCATCAGCGATGAATCCAGGGGCGAGCCTGTTTAGGCCGATGGAGGCAAGGCGGCGTTGCCGGCTTAGTGCTGCAGGTTGAGGCTTCGTTCGCGCTCAGATGGTGGCTGATCAGGGCGCGAGCGCTCCAGCAGGGTGATGACCTCGGGCGTGAGCCTGTGGGCTTCCTGCTCATCCACCATCGCCAGTCGGCAGCGGCGGGCCAGCACATCGGTCACGCTGCGGGCGTGCTCCCATTCGATCGCATGGCGCAGCTCGCCACGGCAGATCGGCATCACAGCGCTGAGGGGTTCCCGGTCGGCCTCTGGCCACTCGCTCACCCGCGCCACGGCCTCCAGGCCATGGGCTGCCTGCAGATGGTCGATCTGTTGTTGTTGCAGCATGGTGTCTGGCAACAGCTCCTTGAGCTGCTGCCGTTGCTCCGTCAAGCGCTGCGGTGTGCGCGTCGGGTCTGTATCGGCGCCGAGCACGGGCAGGGCGTTGGCGGCGGCAAGGGGCTCGCCCAGTTGCTGTTCCACCGCCGCCAGGGTGTCGAGCGCCATCGGTCGGCAGGTGGTCCACTTGCCTCCCATCACACTCACCAGGCCGCAGGCCAGGGTTTCCACCTCGTGCTCCCGCACCACCCTGCTGCTGCTGCGAGAAGCATCCGCAGGGCGCAGCAGGGGCCGCCCGCCCGCCCAGCGGCTGCTGACCCGCGGCTCCTCAAGACCGGGGAACCAGCGCGTCACATAGTTGAGCAGGTAAGCGGTTTCATCGGCTGCTGGCGCCTGGGCCTCCTCCAGGGGGCAGGGGGTGTCGGTGGTGCCCACCAGCGTTCGCCCGAAGAACGGCAGCATGAACAACACTCGTCCGTCATCGGTGGCCGGCAGGAGCAGGCCCAGGCCCTGAGGACAGAGATTGGCCTCAAGCACCAGATGCATACCCCGGCTTGTGAGCATGCGTGGCGGCAGGTCGGGGTCGGCCATGTGGCGAATGGCGTCCGCCTGGATGCCGGTGGCATTCACCACGGCGCGGGCCGTCCAGCGCTCCTCCTTTCCGGAGCCGCTGCAGCTGAGGGCACCGGTGATCCTGCCCTGGCTGTTGCGTTCCAGTGCGGTCACCCGGCAGCCGGTGCGCACCACCGCTCCGGCCCGTTCAGCGGTGAGGGCCAGCAGCAGATTGAGGCGCGCATCATCAAACTGGCCATCGCTGTAGGCGACCCCACCGCTGCTCTGCGCTCGGATCTGAGGCAGGGCTTCATGCAACTGGCGGGCGGACAGCAGTCGGCTTGAGCCGATGCCACTGCGGCCGGCGAGGGCGTCGTAGAGGCCGAGGCCGATCCGGTAATAGGCCTGGCTGAACCATTGGTCGGTGGGAAGGGCGAGTTCGAGGCGATGGGCAAGAAACGGGGCCTGCTGCAACCAGTGGCCGCGCTCCAACAGCGCCTCTCGCACCAGGCGCAGCTGGGCTGTGTCAGCCGTTTTGAACGCCAGCTCCAGGTAGCGCACACCGCCGTGGAGCAGCTTGGTGCTGCGGCAGCTGGTGCCACCGCCGATGTCGCTGGCCTCCAGCAGGGCGACGCGCAGGCCGCGGCGCACCGCTTCATAGGCGACGCTGGCACCACTGGCGCCGGCGCCGATCACCAGCAGATCAAAGCCGGCGTTCTTGGTCATAGTGTCTGCTGTGATCATACGATGGCCTCTCCGTTGTGGTGGCTGCCGCTCCAGCGCAGGCTGCGGTGCACGGCGTCATCCCAGCGCTGCCGCCAGTGGTCCCGCTGCTCGAAGTCGAGATGGGGCATGAACACGCTGGCCCCCTCCATGCGCTGCCTCTGCAGGGCCCGTAGATCGCACACGGCGCCGCACTGCACCCCGGCCAGCAGGGCCACCCCCCGGGCGGTGCTCTCCAGGCTGGCCGGTCGGCGCACCCGCAGGCCTGTGCTGTCGGCCTGCGCCTGCAGCAGCGGATCGGAAGCTGCCGCCCCCCCGTCAACGGCCAGTTCCCCGAGCCCCTGCCCCAGGGCCGTTTCCGCCAGATGCACCAGGGTCGCCACCGACAGGGCGATCCCCTCGAGGGCGGCCCGGGCGATGTGGCGGCGGTCGCTGTCGCGCGTGAGGCCGATCAACAGACCGCGGGCCTCCGGATCCCAGTGGGGCGTGCCCCAGCCGGTGAAGGCGGGCACCAGCATCACGCCGGCGGACGAGGTCACCTGGGCCGCGAGGGTGTTGATCGCTTCGGCACTCTCGATGATGCCGAGGCCATCGCGAAGCCATTGCACCACCGTGCCGGCATTGAAGAGGCTGCCCTCCAGGCAATAGGTGGGCGTGCCATCGGCATCGGTCCAGCCCAGGGTGGTGAGCAGGCCGGCATGGGAGCGACGGATCACCGAGCCTGTGTTCACCACCAGAAAGGCGCCGGTGCCGTAGGTGCACTTGGCTTCGCCGTAATCCAGGCACAGCTGGCCGAGGGTGGCGGCCTGCTGATCGCCGAGGAGGGCATGGATCGGCACGCCAGCGAAGGGCAGACCGCTGGCGATGGCACCGAAGTCGCCGCGGCAGGGAACGAGCTCGGGCAAAGCGGACAGGGGCAGGCTGGCCTGTTCGCAGAAGGCGTCCACCCAGTGCCGCTGCTCCAGATCCATCAGCAGGGTGCGGCTGGCGTTGCTCATATCGGAGCAGTGCCGCGTGCCGCCGCTCAGATGCCAGAGCAACCAGCTCTCCACCGTGCCGAAGCAGAGGTCGTGGCGAGCAGCCGCCGCATTGGCGGCCGCCTCATGCAGCATCAGCCAGCGGATCTTGCTGGCGCTGAAATAGGGATCGAGCAGCAGGCCTGTGCGTTGGCACCACTCCGCCTCCAGTCCCTGATGCTTCCACTGCCGGCACAGATCGGCGGTGCGGCCGTCCTGCCACACCAGGGCCGGCCCGCAGGGGGCGCCATCGCTGCGCTGCCACAGCACCGTGGTTTCGCGCTGATTGGTGATGCCGCAGCCGCTCACGGCCTGGCGTTGCTCGGGGCTGAGTGCCTTCTCCAGCGCTGCCATCGCCTGGAGTTGGCTCTGCCAGATCGCCGCTGGATCCTGTTCCACCCAACCATCCGCCGGGTAGTGGATCGCCAGAGGGGCCGAGGCGCTCGCGATCAGGCGGCCCTCTGAGTCAAAAAGAGCAGCCCTGGAGCTGCTGGTGCCCTGATCCAGAGCCAGGAGGAGGGGCGTTGAAGCCATGGCCGTGCCGTTTTTCAAGTGCTAGCGGTGAGGCAGAGCGCTGCAAAGGGGATGGCGATGGGTGACGTGTCGGCAGCTCCGCCGGCCTGGGTGGCGGATGCGGTGGTGTATCAGGTGTTTCCCGATCGGTTTCGTCGCAGTGGTCGGGTGCCGATTCAGGAGAGCCTCACCCTCCAGCCCTGGGGAAGCGATCCCCGGTTGCAGGGCTTTCATGGCGGCGATCTCTACGGGGTGATCGAGGCTCTGGATCACCTGCAGGGCATGGGCGTGACCTGTCTGTATCTGACGCCGGTGTTCAGCTCAGCGGCCAATCACCGCTATCACGCCTACGACTACCTGGAGATCGATCCCCTTCTCGGCGGTGATCGGGCTTTCGACGCCCTGATCCACGCGGTGCATGGCCGCGGCATGCGCCTGATCCTCGATGGTGTGTTCAACCATTGCGGGCGGGGGTTCTGGGCCTTCCACCACCTGCTCGAAAACGGTGCGGTGTCGCCCTACCGCCACTGGTTTCACGTGCACCACTGGCCGTTGCTGCCCTATCCCCGCGTCGGGGAGACCTGTGGGTACAGCTGCTGGTGGAACGATCCGGCCCTGCCCAAGTTCAACCATCACCACCCCGCCGTTCAGGAGTATCTGCTGCGGGTGGGGCGTCACTGGCTGGAACGGGGCATCGACGGCTGGCGGCTGGATGTGCCCGATGAGGTGCCACAGCCCTTTTGGCAAACCTTCCGTCGGATGGTGAAGGCCGTGAACCGCGATGCCTGGATCGTCGGCGAGATCTGGGGCGATGCCAGGCCCTGGTTGCAGGGGGATCAGTTCGATGGCGTGATGAATTACCGGATGGGCTGGAGTTCCCTGAGCTGGGCTGCGGCGGGGGAGTTGGCGTCAGATTTTGATCACCCCCTTTACCCCCTGCGCCCCCTGGGCGGCCAGGCGCTACTGGAGATCTGGCAGCACACGCTGAGCTGGTATCGGCCGGAGGTGCGTCGCTCCCAGCTCAATCTGCTCGACAGTCATGACGTCCCCCGGGCGCTCCACAGCTTGCGAGGCGATCGGGCTGCCCTGAAGCTGGCCCTGGTGCTGCTGTTTCTGCAACCCGGGGCTCCCTGCGTTTATTACGGCACGGAAGCCGGTCTGGCGGGTGGTCCGGAGCCCGGCTGCCGCGAGGGGGTTCCCTGGGGCGAGGGCTGGCGCCAGGATCTGCAGGTGTTGCTGCGCGATCTGGCCGGCTTGCGCCGGCGTTATCCAGTCCTTCGCCATGGCGTGCTGCGCTGGCGCGTGCTCGCGGACGACGGCCTGCGGGCCGAGGCCGATGCGCTTGTTGTGGTGCTCAATCGCAGTCGCCACCGTGCGTTGGCGCTCAGCGCAGACTCCGGCCTGGCAGGGAACGGGCTCGCCCCGCACTGGCAGCTGGGGACCTGGGACCCTGACGAGCGGGCACTGGGCCCTCAATCCGTCGTTGTGTTTTCGGACCCGCTCAGGGGGCCAGTGCGAGCTCTGGGAAGCGGGGCTGCAGCTGGGCCAGGCGTTGTTTGAGTGTGTGGATCAGGGTGGCCATCGCCGGTTCGTTGCGGAGGTCGCGCTGCAGCACCAGGGCTTCGCCTGAGCGGAACGGCACCCTGATCGGCAGAGGCACCAGCCCGTCTCCGGACACCGCCTGGCTCAGGCAGTGTCCGTAGCCGATGGTCACATCCTTGGCGCTGCGCCCCTCCCAGCGCTCCCTGCGGTAGCGGCTCATGTGCACGGGCGTGTTCCAGAGGCCGAGCTTCTTCAGCTCCCGTTCAACCACCGGATAGGCGCCATCGGGCAGGGCCAGGCTGGGGAACTGCTGCAGATCTTCCAAGCTGAGGTCGGCTTGTTTCAGCAAGGGGTGATTCGCTTTCACCCAGGTGCAGGGG
>Ga0213858_10000818_pt1 | contig 14680 bp, 15 predicted proteins | sample PICome_FD_160122 | JGI IMG/M metagenome (GOLD analysis project Ga0213858, IMG submission 160122) | Coastal seawater microbial communities near Pivers Island, North Carolina, United States - PICO245 | ecosystem: Environmental > Aquatic > Marine > Coastal | place: USA: North Carolina | collected... | reverse complement strand
TTCGCGCCGATTCCGCCAGCTCGGCGTCGGCGCTGACCAGTTCATCCGCCGACGCATGGCCGAGGAGCTTGCGCTCACCTGGAACCAGTGGATCCTCAAGGGCACCGGCGCGTCCGGCCAGCCGATCGGCATCTACAACACGACCGGCGTGAACACGGTCTCGTTCACGAACGCGATCAACACGTCGCCGACCCCGGACGCCGTGAAGCCCGAGTTCTACCTCGCGCTCCTGGAGATGGAGGACGCTCTCGCTGACGCGGACGCGCTCTCCGGTGCCTCGAGCCTCGGCTGGGCTGTCGCCAACAAGTTCGTGCGCGCTGCGCGTCAGATCCAGAGCACGGATCTGGCCGGCGGCTCCGCGGGCACCGCGCTCGAGATGGGCCGCAAGGTCTTCTCGGCTGGCATGGAGACGAACATTCTCGGCTACCCGTTCCGCCGCACGACGCAGCTCGCCGGCGGCTCGAACACCGAGGCGATCTTCGGCGACTTCAGCAAGGCCGTCCTGGCGACCTGGAACAACCTCTCCATCGAGGCTTCCAACGTCGCCGACGACGCGCTCCAGAAGCGCCAGACGCACATCGTCGCCTACATCGACGTGGACGTGGCTGTGACGCAGCCCACCGCGTTCGCTGTTTCGAGCAGCCTCGACCTGTCGGGCATCTGAGCCTGACGCTGACCCTCTTCTTTTACTCTCAACCTCGGAGACCACTATGAGTGCTACCGATTTCACGAGCGCGGGTCGCGTCGTCATGCTTCTCGACCCCGACGAGCATGGCGCGGGCGCGACCCCGGCCGGCATTGAGCTGGACACCCTCGGCTGGCGTTTCCTTCACGTCACCGTGATGACCGGGACCGTGGCCGCGACTGCGAGCGGCACGATCAACGTCCAGGCCGCGACCTCCTCGGGCGGTTCCTTCTCGACCATCTCGGGCGCGACCTTCACGGTCGCCGCGACGGACGACGACACCGTGCTCCACGGCGTCATCGATCTCGAGCAGCAGGCGCGCTACATCAAGCTGGACACCACGACCGGCAGCGGCGGTGCGAGCGACATCGCCGTCGTCGGCGTGCTGTACGGCTGCGCCAACACTGCCGAGTACATCAACGCCGGCAGCGGCGAGGCTGATGAGCTGACCTTCCGGGTTCTCTCCTGACGCAGACGCGGGCGAGCGATCTACTCGAGGTCGCTCGCCCGCTCCCCCCTTCTCCTCCTCCCCCTCCTCCACCGATGGCCGGAACAGACTTCTCGAGCGTGGGCCGCGTGGTCATGCTCTTCGCTCCCGACGAGTATGGCGCGGGTGCATCCGCGACGCCGATCGTGCTCGACACCAAGGGCTGGCGCTGGGCGCATATCAGCTTCGCCTTCGGTGCGGTGACCTCCGCGCAGGTGAAGATCGCGAGCATCGAGGAGAGCGACGACGGGTCGACCGGCTGGACCGCGGTGAGCGGCGCGCTGTTCGCGTGGCGCGATGTGGTTCAGAACACGACGCTCGAGGGCGTCCTCGACCTGCTCGCGCGGAAGCGCTACATCCGCTTCGCTCCGACGTTCGGCACGGGCGGCGTGACGAACGCCGCGTGTAACGCGGTGCTCTGGGGCAGCGATGGCCCCAGCTTCGCCATCGACAAATCCACGGGCGGCGCCGATGAACTCGAGTTCAACGTGCTGACCTGATCCTTCTCCCGACATCAGACCCATGCCCAACAAGATCTCCACGCGCACCATCACCGGCCTCTACCTCGTGATGCCGAGCCGCGCCCTCCACTGGCCCGCGAAGGATGGGAAGCCCGCTATCTGGGCTCGAGCCGGCGAGGTGGTCGACCTGACCTCCCGCTACCTCGCCGAGATCGCGAACATGACCGGCCAGATGCACAAGCTCCAGTCGATCGACGAGGCCCCCGCTGGCGCGGTCGTGATCGGCCGGGACCAGCTCCCCGCCGACGTGCGCGTTCGCATGGATCGCTTCGAGGCCGGCCAGCCCGCGGAGAGCGGCGCCCTCAACATCCGCGAGCCGCAGCGCGAGATCGACCTCGACGCGCTCCCGAGCGCCGCCCCCTCCGACGCCGAGCTGGCGAAGGAGATGGTCGACGGCGTGTTCGCCGCGCTCGAGGAACTCGAGGAGAAGCCGAAGTCGGCCAAGAAGACCCGGCGGAAGGCGAAGGCCCCTGAGAGCCCCGCTGCCGGCTCCGAGTCCGAGGAGGGCTGATCGGTCATGGCGAAGCGCAAAACGAAGTACGCGGGCGCACGGAGCGCCTCGAGCGCGGCTGTCGAGCTGATCTCGGAGGAGCCGACGCGGATCGGCGGTCGGACCTTCCTGCCCGGGAGGCCCTACCCCGCCGACGATCCGATGGTCCTCGCGAACCGCCGCGCCTTCCGGGTGAGCGAGCAGGACGCTGCGGTCGAGCCGGAGCAGCCGATCGAGGCCGACCTCGAGCAGTCCGACGAGTCCCCCGAGTCCGACGCCTGATCCCCGCGCGCCGTGCCGAACCTCACGAACAACCTCGAGCCGATCGACCTGTCGACCGCTGCGAAGATCATCGCGAAGATGGACCTCGCGGACGCGGGCGACTCGCGGACGGCGTTCATCGGCTCGATGATTACCGAGGTGAGCACGGCGGTCTGCGACTATCTCGGGCTGCACACGCTGCGGGCCGAGCGCACGGAGCGCTACGAGCTGCGGAAGTTCTCGAAGGCTCTGAGCCTGGACGCGGTGAACGTGTCGACGAGCGGCCTCGTGGTGAAGCGCAGCGCCTTCCCCTCGCAGCTCTCGAGCGCGACTGCGCTGACGATCGACGAGGACTTCATCCTGCACCCGCGCACGGGGACGATCACGCTGCTCAACGACCAGTCGTCCGACCCGCTGTTCGTCGAGGTCACGTACACCGGCGGCTTCTTCGAGACGACGGGCGACCTCGGATCCGATCACGGCTGGCTCACCGACGCGGCCGAGATGCAGATCCTCTACCGCCTCCAGCGGCAGGACGCGCTCGGCGGCAACGTCGACACGAACGGCGGTCAGGGCACGAACTTCTCTCCGGGCACCTACGGCTTCCTCCCGATGGTGAAGGCGGCCCTCCAGCGCCATCGGCGGGTGATCGTCTGATGGCCCGGAAGAACGTCACCCTCGAGTTCGACGACGACAAGTTCCGGCTCGCGATGAGCAAGGTGCCGAACCTCCTCGAGAAGTCGCTCAGGTTCGGCCTCGAGCAGATCGGAGACGACTTCGTCGAGACGATGCAGGAGGTGTTCACCGGCCGCGAGTCTGGGCCGTTCCGAGGCAACGCGACGGATGATAAGCTCATAAACCGCACCGGCACGCTCCGCAGGTCTCTGCGAGGTCCGATCGTGACCGGGACGAGCGCCGACACCCTTCAACTGCGCGTCTCGATCGGCGACTCGCTCACCGCGCACTACGTGCGGATTCAGGAGGAGGGCGGCCGAATCCGGCCGAAGCGTGCGAAGGCGCTCACGATCCCGCTGCCGGACAACAAGACCAGCGCCGGCCGCGTTCGATTCACCCGGGCGCGCGACGTGCCGGGCGGCTTCCTGCTGAACACGTCGAACGGGAAGGCGTTCATCGTCAGCGAGCAGGACGGGGAGATGAAGTTCTGGTTCATGCTCGCCGATGAGGTCAAGATCCCTGCGCGCCTCGGCTTCCGTCGTCGCTGGCGCGCGAAGCGCGCGGACACGTACCGCATTCGCGTCCTGAACGAGCGCGTGCAGAAGGCTCTCGAGAAGGCGGGGCTCGCGTGATGCTCCGGTTCCGCTATCCCGGCGCGGGCGCGGAGAACGCCTATAGCGGCGTCGTCGCTCCCGTCGTCCGCCGGACCTCGAAGTTCACCGGCGTTCGCACCGAGAGCAAGGGCGACGGGCCGCTGTTCGGCCGGCGCATCTACCACAGCCCGTGCCGGACGTGGGACATGAGCTGGACCGCGCTCTCGCACGAGGAGGCGCGTTCGCTGGTCACGCAGTGGGAGGACACCTCGAGGGGCTCCGCGGTCGCCTCCTGGACCCCGGACGATCAGAGCCTCCCGGTCGTGGTCCTCCCGATCGCGGCGCCGCAGATCACCTACCTCTCGGGCGCCTCGGCGGCCGTCACCCTTTCGGTGAAGGAGCAGCGCTGATGGCCTACGCGAACACGACGACGAAGCGCGATCAGGTGCTGACGCAGCTCGCGTCGAATCTGAACGCGATAGCGCCGTCGACCTACAAGTACGACGTGAAGCGCGTCGTCGTGTACGAGGCGCAGAAGGCCGTGCTCGGGGGCGAGACGCCGGCGATCATGATCGCGCCGGTCGCGGACTCGAAGGGCCGCTCGCTAGCGTGCGCGCAGGACGAGTACACGATGGGCGTGCAGATGATCGGCGTTCTGCGCGTCGACTCGAGCACGAACGCCTGGAAGAGCAAGATCCAGCTACTCGCGGGCGACATTCAGCAGGCGGTCGCTAACGATCGCCAGCTCTCCGGCAAGGCCGTTTACGTGGAGATCGACGAGGTCGATATCGCGGATGCGTCCACGCTGGGCAACCGCACGCTGTGCGCGTGCGTTGTAACGGCGACCATCGTCTATCGCGTCGGCGTGTCCGACATCACCACCTAGGGAAACCCTCATGCCCCTCCTCACACGTAAGAAGGTGCTGACGGCGCAAGCCAACTCCACGACGGCTCTCCCGTCGGGGTTGGGGAACGTCGCTCAGGCCACGAACATCCCCATCGAGGCCACTGCCACGATCGACGCCGAGCGCATCGACCGCCAGCTCTCCTCGGCTTCCATCACCGCATTCAAGGATCTCGTCGGCCAGAAGGCCGTCGACCTCTCGTTCGGCATCGAGCTGCGCGGGTCGAACAGCGGGACTGCCGAGCCCGCGTGGAGCAAGCTGCTCCAGGCGTGCGGCTTCGACAGCGCTGCGGTTTCGATCGTCACCATCGGGAGCCAGTCCGGCACGTTCCGGCACGGCGAGACCGTGACGTTCACCGGCTCAGGCGCGACCGCGACCGTGGTCGGCGATCATCATGACGGCGCCCGCGCGACCTCGCTCATCATCCGGGATATCACCGGGACGCCGCTGGCCGGCGACACCGCAGTGACCGGCACCGACTCGGCTGCGACCGCGGTCCCGAGCACGGGAGCTAGCAGCGAGGGCTATGCGTGGTGGCCGACCTCGGTGGTCGAGAAGAGCATCACCTTCGACGGCACGGGCCTCGAGGACGCCCTCTCGGTCGGCGACCTGATCGCGGGAACGACCTCGGGCGCGCGAGGCGTCGTGACTCGAGCCGCGAGCACCGGCGCGGACACGGAGGTGTTCTACACCCCGGTGCGCGGGACGTTCCTCGGGAGCGAGACCATGGAGCGCATCAGTCCGAGCGCGGACAGCGACATCGGCGACCTCGCGTCGTCGACCGGCGAGGCGTTCGTGAAAACCGGCCCGATCGGCGCTCGCATGTTCACCGACGGGAAGGCGATCACCGCGAACGGATGCCGAGGCAACGTCGTGTTCAACCTCGAGGTGAACCGCCCCGTGCGGATGGACTTCTCGTTCCGCGGCGTGCTGAACTCGCTCGACGATGCAAAGCTCCTGACCGGCATCGACTACGAGAACGTCGACCCGCCGCTTTGGGAGTCGTCCTCGATCGGCTACGCGCGCAACGAGACCGCGAGCGAGGACAGTCTCGACGACGAGATCGAGCCGTGCATCACGACGATCTCCTTCGACATGGGCAACGCTCTCGCCGACCGCAAGTGCGCCGGCGCCGCGAGCGGGCTCGTCGAGGTGTTCCTTTCCGGCCGCGACGGATCCGGCTCGATGAGCGTCGAGGACGCGCTCGAGGCCGATACCGGATGGCTGTCGCGCATCGACGACAACGAGTGCGTGCGCCTCTCCTGCACCATCGGTGCGGACGACGGAAATCGCTTCACGTTCAAGGCGCCGGGCGTGCAGTTCACATCCCACAGCGAGGGCGACACCGACGGCCGTGTCACGCAGGACATGAGCTTCCGACTGACGGGCGGCGACCTGTTCGATCTGAACACGACGACCGAGCTGTCGACGATCGGCGGCGACAATGAGCTGGTGCTGATTTATCACACGAGCTGACCCACCATCCCCCCGCGCGTTTTCATGTGAGCGCGCGGGGCGATCGCGTCGGGGCCAGGGAGACTCCGGCGCGATCACTTCTCCCTTCTCCCTGAGAACTCCCACCGATGCCTATTTTCACCCGCCCCCGCGCCAGCTTCGAGTACATCCTGAAGGCTGAACGCGATCTCCCCGAGGATGGCCAAACGATCTTCCTGCTCGCCGACCTGAAGGAGCGGCACCGCGTGAAGATCATGGACAGCTTCCGCGTGCAAGTCTCGGATGGCGACGACGGAACGTCCGTCGGCGGCTCCGGCTCCCGGATCTACATGGCCGTAAAGTACGGCCTCGTGGGCTGGAAGAATGCGAAGTATCCCGACGGCACCCCGGTCCCCTTCGAGACCGAGTCCGGGGGGAAGACGCCGACCGACGACACCCTGAGCATGCTCTCCTGGGCCGATAAAATGGAGCTGGCCGAGGTCGTGCTCGAGGCCGCGTACCCCTCGGAGGACGACGCGGGAAAGTGAGAGCCGTCGCTCGAGGTCTGTTTCTGGAGACGCTGCCCGCTTGCCCCGAGCGGTGTGGCGGTCCAGGCGCACGCCTCGAGCAGCTCACGGACCAGCAGCGCCGACACCGTGAGCGCCACGGCTGCGACGAGGACATCCCGGACGGCGAGCGGTGCTGGTACGCCATCCGCTGCCCGCGGTGCGACGGCGCCTCGTGCGACCTTTGTGGGGAGGGCGACTATCCCGGGCACCTCGTGATGCGCCGCTGTCCCGCGTCGCACATGTCGAGCGACATCGCCGAGGCGATCAGCGCGCTGACGTGGCTCAAGGATGGGATCCTTCCGGATGGCGGCAGCCTGGGAGATCAGTCGATCAGCTTCGTCGAGTTCCGCCGGCTGTTCGAGACCGAGAAGAACGAGGTGCTCGAGGAGCAGCGCAAGGAGGGCTAGATGGCCGAGAACAAGGCGACGATCGATGTGCTCCTGCGGATGCAGGACTTCGCGACGAAGGAGCTGAAGAAGTTCGGCAAGGAGTCGCGGAGGGCTGGAACGGAAGGCTCGAAGCAGCTCAACAAGGTCGACAAATCCGCGGCGAAGCTGACGAAGCGGCTCGTGAAGGTGGTCGGCGTCGTCGGCGCCGTGTACGCCGCCTTCCGCGCTGGCAAGGCGATCATCGGAACGGGTTTCGGGATGGTCGAGGATGCGGCTCGAGCGGAGGAGGCCATCGCGAAGTTCCAGGTCGTTTTCGGCGAGGAGGCCCAGAAGACCCTCGACATCATCGACGGCTACACGAAGGCGGTCGGGCGATCGAGGACGCAGCTCATCGAGTTCACGTCCGGGCTTCAGGACACCTTCGTCCCGCTCGGCCTCGCGAGGGACGAGGCGGCGAAGCTCTCGCTCGCGATTAGCGCCCTCGCGGTCGACGTGGCCTCGTTCTCGAACAAGCTCGACTCGGACGTGATCCGCGACTTCACCTCGGGACTCGTGGGCGAAACCGAGCCGCTGCGGAAATACGGCGTCGTCATCAACGAGGCCAAGGTGAAGGCCGAGGCGCTGGAACTGGGTCTGGTCGGCGTGAACGGCGAGATCACAGACCTCGCGAAGGTGGCGGCTCGAGCGAACCTGATCGTGAAGGGCACGACAGACGCGCAAGGCGACGCGGCGCGCACCGCGGGCTCGTGGACGAACACCATCAAGCGGCTGAAGGCGCAGATCGGTGAGCTGAGAGTGCAGATCGGCGGCTTCGTCCGGGATGAGCTGCTCAAGATAATCGAGCGCCTTGGCGGCGTGGACAAGATTGTCGAGGGCGTTGGCATCGGCCTTGCAGTTGCTGGTCAGGCCGCGGTCAGCTTCGCGAACATCGTTGCCGATGCCGCCGTGGCACTTAGTAAGATCACCGGCGCCGGCGAAAAGGCGGAGGCGTTCCTGCGGAAGATATTCGAGGTCGCGCGCGACGTTGAGAAAGCGATTCGCGAGTTCTTCATCAAGCTGCCCCGGTACATCAAGGAGCTGCAACGCAACTTCGCCCAACTGGAGGCGTCGCTAAACGGCGCGTTCGAGGCGCTCCTTCGTGGCCTTGATTCGATCATCGGCATCGACATCAACGACCTGACGATCCAGGAGATCGGGCAGGCTGCCGAGGAGGCGCGGGCGAAAGTAGGCACGCTGAACGACGAGATTGAGACGCTGGCGTTCCAGGAACCGTTCGCGCTTGCCGCGCTCGCCAACTCGTTCGCGGACGCCGAGAAGGCAACGAACAAGATCATCGCCGCGATTTTCCGACTCGGCGAAGGCGCTCCGACGTTCGAGAATCTCAAAGGTCAAGCGCTCGCGGCTGCGGGCGCGATCAAGGAGCTGCTCGCCAGCTTCACGGGTGACGCGAAGGCCAATGTGGACGAGGCGAACGCTGCGGCCGAAGAGTTTGCTCAGAGGCAGGCCAAGATCGGGGAGACCCTCATTGGCGTGTTCAAGAAGCTGAAGCTCACGCTGCAAGGCAGGCGTCAACGCAGTGACGCTCTATCGCGCCGCCTGAAGCAGCAGCAGGAATCCGCAGCCGCCGCGCGCGAAGAGTTCCGCCAGCTCGCGGACGAGGCGCTGAGAATCGCCGAGGCTCAGAGGAGAGCGGCGGACAGCGTGGGAGCGGTCAAGGAAGCTTACGACGACTGGATTGGCAGCCTCACGAACGCGAATCTCGCGGGGGGCGCGGCGCGGGGCGTGTTCAGCGCGCTCGAGGCCGGGATCAGCGACCTGTCGCGCCGGCTCGTCGACAGCGAGGCTTCATTTAAGGGCTGGGCGAAATCGGTCGTTCAGAGCATCGGGCAGGTGCTCGCTGAGTTCTTCCTTCTCCAGGCGCTTCGCGGAGCGCTCAGTGGAATATTCGGGCCGACCGAGGTCGGAGCCCCTGGCAGCGATATCGCCGGCCCGGTACTGCCCCCAGACTTCGATTTCGGCGCGGCGGCAAACTACGCGAAAGGCGGCGTGCATCAGGGAACGATGCTCGGCTCGATCCCGGTCAACGCCTACCAGTACGGCGGCATCGCGAACTCCCCGCAGCTCGCGCTGTTCGGCGAAGGCCGCGGGGCCGAGGCGTTCGTCCCGCTGCCGGACGGGCGGTCGATCCCGGTTACGATGAACGGCGGCGGCGGCGGCGGCGGCGCGAACGTCACGATCAACCTGAACGCCATCGACTCGAAGAGCGGCGTCGAGTTCCTCGAGGCGAACGCGAAGGCGATCGGTGACACGATCTCCTCGCAGATCGAGGCCGGCGCGAACCGCAAGCTGAACCGGGCGGTGGGCCGTGCCTGAGCAGTACTGGGGCGACGAGGCTTTCGACGATGGGTCGCCGGTCTATGGATCGTCGCCGCAGCTCTACATCTCGATCGAGCCGTGGAGCACGAGCCCGGAGACGACGACCGGGCGTTCGCTGCGCGTCGCCGACGGGACGCTGTTCGACGGCATCCAGCAGCTCGCGAACCGCACGGACGGTCTCGCGGCGTCGGTGCGGAACTCGGGCACGGCGGGCGACGCGGTGTGGGTCGTCGAGCGTCAGAACGTCGTGAGCGACAGCGACGTGCTCATGTCGCCGAGCCTCGTGCCGCTCTCCGGGACGCCGGATAACGACACGTTCAAGCACTTCGGCGTCTGCTCGCACGTCAGCGGTGGAACGCTGATTAACGCCGGCACCGGGGGGGACGATGAGTATTACACCGGCGTGACCGGCTACTTCCTCATCGAGGAGAAGCAAGCCGCGGCAAATCACCGGGTGCTTCTGCTCGAGCTGTCGTCCGGCTCGATCACTGTCCTCGGGAACCAGCAGGTCCGGGAGTTTGATCCCGAGCATGCGAGTGGTAACGCTTTCGATTACTTCCCCCCTCGCGATCTTCGCTTGAGTGTCGAGGACGCGGGCGGCGGGCAGCAGCGCGTCCGGGCGTATCGCAAGGTGTTCGGCGCGCGCGAGGTGCAGCTCTTCGACGGCTCGACCTTCCTCCGCACGTCGCTCGCGGACGGTCGCTGCGGCTTCGGCATCCAGTCGCGACGCACGTCCTCGGGGGGATGCGAGTCGACCGGCACGTGCAATCTCTTTACGATCCGCGACTACGCGAAAACGGCCGTCGCGTTCAGCGACAGCTTCGCGCGCACGGAGCGCTCGGCCGCTCGACCTCTAGACGATGGGACGACATTCGGGCGCACGCTCGCTCAGGCGTGGGTCGGAGATCTCCAGAGCGTAGAAGTTTTCCGCCCCTTCGCCGGGCAGCTCTTACGCGACACGGGGACAGCCGGGCGCGCGGTCACGGGGAACAACGTAGCAACTCAAAGCGGCGAGTGGCCGGGCTACATGATCCGGCAGGACTCGAGTCGCGAACGCGGGCAACGCTTGCAGGTGACGGCCGTCAGGTTGAACCAGGACACGAACACGCGCACAGAGACCGGCGTGCTGATGCGGTTCAACTTGCAGCGGTTCAGCAACGAGCAAGTTGATGCCCGCGGACGAAATCCGGCTTCAGGTCTGCGGTACGGCTACTACAAGACGGGGTACGCGATCTACATCGTCCACGACACGAGCGCGACCCCGACGTGGCAGCTCGAAATCCGGCACCACAACGGGAACACGACGCTCGCATACGAGGGCGATGTGATCGCGACGGCGGACCTGACAGCGCTCGCCCTTTCGATCGGGGTCTCGTTCGTCTTCGACATCGAGATCCGAAACTTCGACGGGACGGCCATCGGTCAGGGCGGATTCGTGTCGATCCTCACGAAGATAAACGCGGTCACGATCACGCCGACGCCGACGGCCGGCTACGACGGCGTGGCGGTGGTCGACAACTTCCTCGTGGACACGCGGAGCGAGGCTACGACTGAGGCCGGCGGATGGGGGCTCTATCACTGCCCGGACGCGATCGGCACCGGCGACCTCGTGGGCTTCCTCGACTTCGCCCCGCTCACACTGACCGATCCTCCGATCATCTCCCCCGAGGAACAGGCGAGCGTCACGATTAACGCGGAGACCTACGGCGCAACGGGGACGCTGACGCTCACTCCCGAGGCGACCATCCGCGAGTCGATCGTCACGACGCCGACCGTTCACCGGATGGAGTCTGGGAAAACGCAGGTGATCGCGAGGCAGCCTCGAGGGCGTCGCCGATGGGAGTGCTCGGCGATCATGGAGCGCGCGGACTGGGAGGCGCTCGACACGCTCTGGGAGAGCAACGGGGCGCATACGCCCTTCAACTGGACACACCCCTACACCGGGGCGTCGTATGTCGTCCTGTTCGGCGATGACTCGCTGACCTTCGACGAGCAGTTCGTCGCCGCCGGCGCGGCAATCTACTCGGTGAGCTTCACGCTCGACGAGGTGTTCGCGCAGTCGACTTACAACCCGGAGCTGTGACCGATGGCCCACGACTTCACCGTATTGGGCGAGGCGCACTCGAACCAGCTCGAGGCCGAGGCGCCGTGGATCTGGCTCTACGAGCTACAGACCGCCGACGACCCGCCCCAGCGCTACCGCATGACGAACTTCACCGAGAGCGTGCAGTTCGGCATGAACTCGAGCGGCGAGCCGCTCACCTACTCGCCGACGCCGATCATTCACAGCGATGTCGAGGAAGCCACGGACGGCTCGCTGCCGACGATCACGATCACCGTGGGGCACGCAGGGCCGATCGTGGCATCGACCGTGGACGCGGCGAACGGCTTCGTGGGGCAGCCGATCCGCATCACGCTGGTTTCGTCGTTCGACCTGGGCGCGTCGACGGCATCTATCCGGCAGGACGGCGAGGTCGTGGCGGCCTCGATCACGTCGCAGGGAATCGCATTCCGGGTCAGCGCGTTCAACCTGTACCAGCTCCAGTTTCCGCCCTTCATTTTCGCGCGGCGGCGGTGCCGCTGGATCTTCGGCTCGAGCGAATGCGGCTACAACACCAGCGCGGTCGGCGCGGGTTTCTCGATCTGCGAGAAGACCCTGGATGCGTGTCGCGCTCGAGGGGACGACGAGGTCTCGCTCGGCCTCCCGCGCCAGCACCCGGCGAGGTTCGGCGGCTGGCCGGGCATCCCGAGGGCTGGGCGATGAAGGTGCGCGCGATCGAGTTCCAGGACCTGCTCGAGGTCCCTTACGAGCACGGCCGCGTTCGCCTCGAGGAGGCGGGCACCCTGGACTGCTTCGGCATGACCGCGGAGGTCGTGCGGCGGGCGTGCGGCGAGGATGCGTTCGACGACTTCCTCCAGCTCCTCGAGGACCCTGATCGCGATCGGTGGACCCAGGTCAACATCCTGCGCCCGATGCTCGGCGACGTGGCTCTGAGCCGCTGCCCGGAGCGCGGGCTCCACGTCTCCGGGGTGGTCTCCCTGGACCCGCCGACCGTCCTGAGCAGCAGCAGTGTGCTCGGCGCCTACGCTTGGCGGCTCTCGATGATCTCGGATTTGATCGGCTTGTATCGGTATCCTAGGGGGTGAGATGGTCACGGCGGTCCTGATCGAAAACCCGCTGCGGGCGGACAAGAGAACGATCGAGGTGCTCGAGGCGGGCGGATCCCTCGAGGACGCGCTCCCGGGACACTGGGCGGCGTGGGTCGCGCGGGTGAACGGGGTCGAGCGAGAGGGCGACTATGTTCTCGAGCCCGAGGACTACGTGGTCGCGATCCAGCGACCGGGCGACCCGGTCACGGTCATCACGAACCTCCTGATCTCGCTCGCGATCAGCGCGGTCTTCGCGCTGCTGTTCCCGCCTCCGAAGCTCAAGCTCGAGCGGGACGACGAGTCGTCGCCGACCTACACCTTCGGCGGGATCACGAACAACCGCGCCGAAGGCCAGCCGATCCCGGTCATTTACGGGAGGATGAAATCGGGCGGAACGATCGTGAACGAGTTCATCGAGACGCGCGGCATCCCCCCGAAGGACACGCTGCGTCAGATGATCTCGTTCGGCGAGGGCGAGGTCGAGAGCGTCGGCGGCGTCTCAAGTGACACGCCGGCAGCCGTGCCGCTCACCGATGCGACCATCCCGAACGAGGTGTTTATCAATGGCAACCCTGCGCTGAACTTCAGCGGCGTGAAGGCGTGGGTCCGACTCGGGACGAATCAGCAAGAGGTCATCCCTGGATTCAACGAGACGCGATCGACGTTTCTGATCGGGTCGAGTTTGATCTCGGATTCGTCAGATATCTCAGCGGGGTCGACGGCGAACCTCGTCAGCGGCTTCTCGATCAGCGGGGTCGACGAGTTCACCGGCGCGAACAATGCAGTGTGGGACGCGAACGCGGTCAGCTTCGACTTCGCTGACGAGGAGGTCGACGGCTTCGTCATCACGCTGAACATGCCGCAGGGGTTCTACGGCACGAACACGAGCACGGGCGCAACGACCTCGGCGTTCCTCGGGTATCAGGTGCGCTACATCGAGCTGGATGGCAGCGGCGTTCCGATTGCGTCGGGCGGGTACAACTCGGACGGCTACGTTCGACTGCCCGTCGAGGGTCCGTTCCCTCTGAGCGAACGTCGACCGTTTCAGGTGCAGTTCAGCGGTCGCTTCCAGGATCCGCAGCAGTACGTCCCCGCAGGCCCCGGCAAGGCGCTGTTCACCCGAGCCGGCACGTCGGGCGCTAACGCGAGCTACGCGGTCGCCACCGGGGGCTATCCCACGGGGTTCGAGATCCCGCACCTGTCCGGCTTCGCGTGGATCTACCTCACCGCCGTCGGCGAGTACTGCATCTGCCGGGAGAACACCAACTCGCCGAAGCGCGGTTTCCGCTTCGGGATCAGGAGGGTGGACTTCGACGGTAGCTACGTGCTCGCGTTCCGTCTCGGCGACGGCTCGAACTTTGCCGAGTACGCGGCCGGAAGCGAACTCGACGACTTCGACTACATCCCCCCGGGTAGCCCTGAGTTCGGCAACTTCAGCAGACCCGGCGGGACGAACCGGTGGTTTCACGTTGGCTTTAAGACGGTGCAGAACGGATCGCCGCGGCTGTTCGTGAATGGCCGCGTGGTGTCCTCGACGATCATCTCCGGCGCGACGAGTTCCGATCTTGTGTGGACGCGAGTGCCTCTGCTTGTCGGAGGCCATCTGACCGGGGGCACGCAGGCCGGCGACTTCCTTGTCGACGAGCTGAAGCTGTACGACCTCCCGCTCACTTCCGAGGATGCGAACGCAGATTATGCCGGCGGGGATGGCACGGCTGGACCGGCGCTCGGGCTTGACGACGAGCTGTTCTTCCGCGGCGTGTACGACGACACGAGCGGCGACAACTTCGCGACAAGCTCCGAGCAGTGGTTTGCTACGACCCCAACGCTCAACGGGGCGGGCACTACTTCGGGAGTAGCGACCGGGCGCGTGCGTTCTGGGGCGACTGGCGCCCTAAAGCGCAGCCGGTATCGCCTCGAGATCCTGCGGACGACGCGCACGTCGACGAAATCGACCGTTGGTAACGATGCGGAGGTGGCTGACATGCAGTCCGTCATCTCTGACTCGTTCACCTATCCGAACGCGGCGCTCATCGGCCTCGAGATCGACGCGAGCGAGCAACTGAACAACGGGGTCCCGGTCACGACGGCCATCGTGAAGGGGCGCAAGTGTCCGATCTGGGACGGTGCGTCAACGCTCATTCC
>Ga0213858_10000817_pt1 | contig 14712 bp, 13 predicted proteins | sample PICome_FD_160122 | JGI IMG/M metagenome (GOLD analysis project Ga0213858, IMG submission 160122) | Coastal seawater microbial communities near Pivers Island, North Carolina, United States - PICO245 | ecosystem: Environmental > Aquatic > Marine > Coastal | place: USA: North Carolina | collected... | reverse complement strand
ATACTACTTGGACGAACGATAAAATCTGGTTAATGGATGGTAAAATAGTTGTTCAAGACGGTGCTACTCTTACTATCGAAGAAGGAACTATTGTTAAAGGCGCAACGGGTACGGGTGCCAATGCTACCGTTTTGGTAGTGGCTAAAGGTGGTAAAATAAATGCGGTTGGTACTGCAGATAAGCCAATTATTTTCACGGATGCAAACGATCAAATTGTTTATGCAAACGGCTCTACTTCACCCAACAGATCAGCGACTGATAAAGGTCTTTGGGGATCTGTAATTATTTTAGGAAACGGAATAGTTGGTGCTGCTAACGGGGAAGCAAACATCGAAGGTGTTGTTTCTGGATACGAGTGGACGAAGTACGGAGGATCTAACAATGCCGACAACTCTGGTGTTATGAAATATGTTTCTATTCGCCACACAGGAACTGCTGTTTCGCCAGGAAACGAACTTCAAGGCCTTACTATGGGAGGTGTTGGTTCAGGAACCGTTATCGAGAACATCGAACTTGTAGGATCTGAGGATGACGGTATCGAAATCTTCGGTGGAGCGGTAAATGTAACTAACCTTGTTGTTGCTAACTACGATGATGACGGTATCGATTTAGATCAAGCCTACGCTGGTACTATCTCTAACGCTGTTGTTATTCTTGCTACCGGTTCAGATACTGCTTTTGAAATCGATGGTACTGAAGAGCCTAACGATGCGATTGTAGGTGAGTATACGCTAGAAAATGTAACCGTTTATGGACGCTCTGATGTAGTAAAAACAGCTACACTAGGTGATTGGAAATCGGATGCAACTGGTTTTAATGATAACATCCTTTATGTCGACTTCAAATCTGGTTCTACGCTCAAAGGAGTTGATGCTGACACCTATGGTGGCGCCGGTACTGCTACAGTGGTAGGAAAGGTAAACTTTAGAGATGTGGTGGTTGTGTCTGCTGATGCTAAAACAGATGTGATCGCTGGTAAAGTTGACGATGCTTCAGCTACCTGGTTAACAATTAGTGCAAGCCGTCCTTCAGGAAAAGGGGCTGACGAATCTGTATTTGCTTGGACACAATTCTTCAACTAAACCCAATAGACTTAATTCTATTTTAAGCAAATAGCCCTGCTTTGCCGGGGCTATTTTTTCAATTTATACCCTTATGAAAAACTTCTTTCTTTTTGTTTTAGTCTTCATCACTTCACTAAGCTTTGGGCAGTCTGTGATCACTGGTACCGTTATCGATGGAGATTTTAATGAACCGCTAGCTTTTGCAAATGTCGTATTGCGTGAACAGGGCTCGACTGAAACTGTTTCAGGAGCCATCACCGATTTTGAGGGAAAATACGTTTTCGAAGTGAATGGTCCTGGTCCTTATGAAATTGAATTTTCATACCTAGGTTATGAAACTAAGGTAGTAAGTGAGATTAAAACTAAAGAGGGAGATGAGGTTGAGGTTAGCATTGTTCTTAATCCGTTAGCCAACGCGCTAGAGGAGGTAGTGGTGACTACCACTGTTCGTAAGAATAATGAAGCTTCGGTACTTGCGATTCAAAAAGGAGCAGTTACCATGCTTGATGGGCTTTCTGCTCAAACGATCAAAAAATCAGGTGATGGAAACGTGGCGACAGCTATCAAGCGTATACCTGGCGTTTCGGTTCAAGGAGGAAAATTCGTTTATGTTCGTGGTTTGGGAGATCGTTACTCAAAGACACTATTAGGTGGTCTTGAGGTTCCTGGACTAGATCCTGATCGAAATACTTTACAATTAGATGTTTTTCCTACCAATCTGCTTGACAACCTACTGGTAAGTAAGTCGGTTAGCGCAGATTTACCTGCCGATTTTACAGGTGGTTTGGTTGATGTAATCTTGAAAGATTTTTCAACTTTACCTGAGTATACATTCTCCATCTCTACAGGGTATAACTCGGCCACCAATTTTCAGAACGCGCCTGGGCTTCCAGACTATTCGTTAAATGGACTTTCTTTTGACTCAGGTGCCAATGATTTGCCGTTTTCATCGATAATTAATTTTCCGCGTCCGGTAAATATCACTAATGCTCAGCAAGAGGCATTACTCGTTTCAAGTACTAAGGCTTTTACTCGCCAAATGGGTGTTAGTAGAGAGAATAACCTCCTTGACTATAGTATTGGAGGTACGGCCTCAAATCAGTATAATATCAATGATAAAATCGCGATTGGATATATCACCTCAGTGAACTATAAGTACGATTCAGACTATTACAAAAATACCATTAATCGCAGTGTGGCCGTTCGCAACGGAGCACAGCAAGAATTCGACGCCCAAGAAGGTGAATTGGGGTCTATTCAGGCAATTGCCAGTGGGTTATTCGGAGTTTCATTAAAGACTGGGAGTTTCAAACACAAGGCCTCTGTATTAGCCATTCGAAGCGGAGAAAGTAACGGTTTCGATGGGAGTATCGAAGATTACATCGAAAATCCATACACTGGAGTGACCAACACAATGACTCATACCCAGAGAGATATTTTGACGGTTCCCTTCTCAGGTGTTTATCGATTAGGAAATAAACTATCATTTGATTGGAAAGTAGCTCCTTCTGTCGTTCGCGTTCGAGATATCGATTTTAGAAAGTCTGTTTTCAATGTGCTATCTGATGGAACCAGAATTATCGATAACTCAGTTTCAGCACTTCCGCTCCGATTATGGAGAGATTTAGAGGAGTATGCTGTTTCTGCTAAAGCCGATTTGAAGTATGATTTCAATCTATTTGGATCTGAGGGAAATAACCTAAAGGTTGGATTCGCTTATAATAACAAGAGTCGTGATTTTGGAACTGACCTATTTTCGATAGGTTATAGAGGATCATCATTAGATGTAGCTGGGGATTACAACAATATTCTTAACCCTAACCTTATTTGGAACTCGACTAAAGGGGTAGGGTCTTTTGTTATTGGAGATTATCAGCCAACCAACCAATACAAGGCCGAAAATACTACCATTGGAGGATATCTTTCCACCGAATTGAGGCTTGCAGAAAAACTAAAAGCAATCCTTGGAGTTCGTTATGAAGAGTATAATGTATTATACTCTGGTCAGGCTATTTCAGGAGAAGTTTATAGAGATAGCGAGTTTATCGATGTGGCAGATCTTTACCCGTCCGCAAACTTTATTTACTCGGTGAGTGACCAAACGAATATCCGAGCGTCTTATTCGATGACTACGGCTCGACCAAGCTTCAAAGAAAATTCAGCGGCTAACATCTATGATCCAATTACTGAACGATTCTTCGTTGGTAATACCGACCTTGTTCCAACCTATGTGAACAATTTTGATTTGAGATGGGAACATTACGGTGAGGAAAACCGTTTCATGGCACTTAGTGCATTCTACAAGCAATTTACTGATCCTATAGAAATCAATTATTTCGATGTTACCACTCCAAATACTTTAATTGCAAGAAATACGCCTGAGGCAATCGTTTATGGTGTAGAATTAGAAGTTAGGAATTCGATTTATTCAAATGACTTTTATAGACTTTCCTACAACATTAATACTTCGCTGATTGTCTCTGAGTTAGAGATGTCGCAAAACGAGTTAGAGGCTAGAAGATCAGTAGCATTAGATCGCGAGGTCGATACCAAGCGTCAACTGCAAGGACAATCTCCATACCTAGTAAATGCAGGAGTGACTTATAATCTTTTTGATAAAGAATTCGAAGCAGGCCTATTTTATAATGTTCAAGGGCGCGCACTCCAAGTGATTGGTGTGGGTCAATTCCCAGACGTTTTTACAGAACCGTTTCATAGTCTAAACTTTAACGCTAGCAAGCGTTTTGGAGAGGCCAAGAATACCACACTTTCATTTAAGGCTGAAAACTTATTAAATGATTTAATTGAGAGTCGATTTGATTATTTCGGAAACAATGATTTCATATTTTCAAGTTTAGCTCCAGGAGTTAACCTCTCATTAGGGCTCTCATTCCGTTTTTAATATAAAAACCCGCTATTCACGCGGGTTTTTTTATCTTTAACAAAGAGGCTTCAATTGAAGAATAATTTCTATGAAAAAAGATGACATTCGAATACTACTAGTTGATGATGAACAAGATATCCTTGAAATTGTTGGGTATAATTTATCGCAAGAAGGATATCAGGTATTTACCGCCAAAAATGGGGTTGAAGCTGTGGCGAAAGCTAAAAAGAAGAATCCACATTTAGTGATTCTAGACGTTATGATGCCTGAAATGGATGGTATTGAAGCCTGTGAGACTATTCGAAATACCCCGGGGTTGGAAAATACAATCATTACCTTTCTTACTGCCAGAGGTGAAGATTATTCTCAGCTTGCTGGTTTTGAGGCTGGAGCAGATGATTACATACAAAAGCCGATCAAACCAAAGGTGTTAATGTCTAAAGTGAAGGCTTTGCTTCGTCGTCGTAAAGAAGAATCTTCTGAAGCTGAAGGGCTTCATACTGTTGGTAATCTAACTATCAATAGAGAAGAGTACAAAGTCATCAATAAAGGTGAAGAACTCATCTTACCTCGTAAAGAATTCGAATTACTAGCTTTATTAACTTCAAAACCAGGCAAGGTGTTTAAACGTGAATCAATTTTGGAAAAAGTTTGGGGTAGTGAGGTTGTTGTTGGGGGTAGAACCATTGATGTACATATCCGAAAACTTAGAGAGAAGATCGGAGATGACCATTTTCAAACCGTTAAAGGTGTAGGGTATAAATTCGTAATTTAACGCCCTAGATGGCGGCTAATTTTAAAAATGCGAATCCTTTTGTTCTGAGATATGCGCTGTATGTCTCACTCGTAGTAACGATTTTCGTCACTTCACTGCTATATATTTTAGGCCTTTCAGAGCCCTTAATTATTCTTGCGTTTTTTGGCCTATCGTTAATTTCGAGTTTTTTGATTCTTCGGGTAGGTATTGAGAACTATGTTCTAAAACTCATTAAGGAAGTATATTCTGAGGTTTCATTACTAGAAGACATTCGATTTACGGGTAGTAATGTTTCAACCGATTTAGAGTCGCTAACTTCTGACATCCAAAAATTTGCTCGGGGAAAGAAAATTGAAATTGAGACGCTCAAGATTCGAGAGGAGTATCGAAAGGATTTTTTGGGAAATGTGGCTCATGAGATGAAAACACCCTTGTTTACAATTCAAGGTTACATTCTAACACTTCTAGATGGTGCCTTGCAGGATAAGAAAGTGCGTAAGAAATATTTGGAACGAGCAAACAAGAGTGTAGATCGTTTGCTCTACATCGTCAAAGATTTAGACACTATTACTAGACTAGAGTCTGGATCTCAGAAGCTCTACGTGGAGCCCATGGATATCGTAGAACTCATTGAAAGTGTTTTTGAGATGCTCGAAATGAAGGCTTCAAAGAAGGATATTACATTGGTTTTTGATAAGGTTTATGAACACTCGATATGGGTGAATGGTGATCCAGAAAAATTAGAGCACGTTCTAAGTAACTTAATTGAAAATTCTATCAAGTATGGACATCAGGGAGGTACTACAGAGGTTACCATTGAGGATCTGACTGAAGATAAATTAATTATTAGAGTAACTGATAATGGTGATGGAATTGCTAAAGAGCACTTGCCACGACTTTTCGAACGATTTTATCGAGTAGATAAGAGTGGATCAAGAAAAGAAGGAGGTTCTGGTTTAGGTCTTTCGATTGTTAAGCATATTGTAGAAGCTCATGGTGAACGAATTTATGTCGAGAGTGAGCCAGGAGTAGGTTCAGAATTTTCGTTTACCCTTCAAAAAACAGAGAATAGGGAGTCGAAATCTACGATTGAACTAAAAGCCTCAAGCCCTGAATAATTCGAGATACGCTCGAGCTGGTCAAGTTTAAATTGTTCTTGCGTACAACTAGGAACAATCCCCAGTTTGTCAAGTCTTTCAGCAATATGAACCTGCTCATACTGACCTGGTGTAGGAATAAAAAATGCTTTCTTTCCTAGTTTAGCTAGATCCATAACTGTGGTATAACCCGATCTACATAAAATAAAATCACTGGCTTGAACACTTTGTGAAAGCTCCTCAGATCTCATGAAGTTAACTTTGAGCAGGGTTCCTGAATCAAGGGTAATTTCTTCCCGAGTTTGTTCTTTTTCGATAACGCCGCGAACCATAAGAATATGACCGCTAAAAGCTCGTAACTCCTCTGTCAATCGATTTTCAAGTAGGGTGCGTTGGGGTTCTGGTCCTGATAAGAGTACCATTAGATCGTAAGCCTTCTCTATCGACTTTTTTTCAAATCTACTTAGAGGTCCCATATATTTCAGGTTTTGTGGCTTATTGTCAAGATGCCCTAGTTCACCGGTTAGGTTGTTCTCTCCTTCAAAATCTGGCACCCACACAGCATCGTATTTCTTAAAGATTTGCTGATGCATAGCCGAACTAATTTCAGTCGTTCTTCCTGAAAGTACGCGAAGCTGATGGGTGATAAACACATTAGGGATACCTTTTACGTAAATCCCTAATCGATTATCTGAAATGATGCCATCGGCACCTACTTGGCGAGCTATTTTTTCAATGGCCTTTCTTTCTCTCCGCATGGCACTCAAAATTTTAGGGGAGTCTAAGATCATTTTGAGCTTGAAGAATCGTCCGTCAGAAGCATAGGTGATTTGGTAAGAGGGTAGTTCGAAACTCCTTAGCTCTGGAAATTCCTTGGTGAGTAGGCCTAGAGCTACGCCATCAGAGGCCAAGACTACTTCATAGTCTCCTTCTAATAAGGCTTTAATAATTGGAATGCATCGGGTCGAATGCCCTAGCCCCCAATTAAGAGGCGCTACCACTATCGTCTTTTTTTTCATTGGGTTTAGGGCGATATTGGGTTAGCTTTGTAGGTTTAAAATACATAAACTTTGGGTAGTAAAAATAAACTAAAACGCTTTAGAGATAACGATTCTTTCGAGAATGTTATACAGCCTTCTCGACAAGAAATTTTAGAGGGTTTCGAGTTAAAAGGTACTTGGAATTCTATTTTTTCGAATTCAAATCCCATCGTTTTAGAATTGGGCTGTGGTAAGGGGGAATACACCCTCGCACTCGCTGAACGTTACCCAGAAAAGAACTTTATCGGAATCGATATCAAAGGAGCTAGATTATGGAGAGGAGCGAAGACAGCCCTTGAAAACAAGCTCACGAATGTTCGCTTTCTAAGAACCCATATTGAGCTGATCGATCTGATTTTTGATTCAGGTGAGGTTAGTGAAATTTGGATTACATTCCCAGACCCTCAGATTAAGTATAAGCGTACGAAACATCGACTTACCAATATGGAGTTTCTCGATCGATACAAAAAGATTCTCGGAGGTGAAGGTTTGGTGCATCTTAAGACAGATAGCGAGTTTTTGCACGGATACACATTAGGTCTCCTGCATGGCCTCGGCAAAGAAATTGTATATTCGAACAACGACGTATATAGGCAGTCGGGTAGCCCTTCAGTAGTAACCGAGGTTCAAACTTTTTACGAGAGCCAATATTTAGAAGTGGATAAGCCAATCACTTATGTGTCGTTTAAGATCTAACTAAAACTCAAGGCGGTTGCAGTATATCATTCTTTTTGCTCTGACTTTTTTAGCAGCTGCCGTAGCTACATTGCCTCCGGGTTTACTTAATATGAATGCTGCCAAGATCTCTGTTGAAAGAGGTAAAAAATACGGTATTTATTTCTCCTTAGCTTGTTCGCTGGTCATCTTTACCGAAGCCCTGGGCGCTGCTGTATTTTCTAAATATCTTTTCGAACACCCAGAAACGATCAACCATATTTTAATTGGTGCTCTTTTCATATTCTTGGCACTCTTTTTTTATTTCTGGAAAAAGTCAAATAGAGATCTTACTAAACTTGTTCCGTCTTCTTCTAATTCTTTTTTGAAAGGAATCAGTTTAGCCCTACTCAATGTACTTACTATTCCTTTTTACGCAGGCCTGCATGCTGCACTGCGAAGTTCTAAAATTGCACGTCTAGCTACCGCCGAAACATTGGTTTTTGCTGCTGCGGCGCTATCAGGAACCTTTGTAGTTCTCTATGGTTACGCACATGGGTTTGCTAAAATTTCGTTCGATGAACAGCGCTTTGAAAAACGATCGAATCGAATCATCGCAGGTTTGATGTTGTTGCTGGTCGTAATCACTTTTATTCGTTTATGGTTGAATTATGAGTAGTAGTGATTTTTATGAGCGTGTTTATGAGGTTGCTCGAAAAATTCCTGAAGGAAGAGTTACTTCCTATGGGGCAATAGCCAATTACCTAGGCCGTAGGGGTGGAGCCCGAATGGTCGGATACGCAATGAATTTATCTCATGACAAGGACGTACCTGCTCATCGAGTGGTGAATCGTATGGGAATGCTTACTGGGAAACATCATTTTCCTGGCACTAACCTGATGCAGCAACTGCTTGAAAATGAAGGTATTAAAATTATTGACGATTGTGTAGTTGACTTTGATCGACTTTTTTGGGATCCAGCAGAAATGCTTTTCTAACCTTTGTTATCTGCGTATCTTTGTTGTAGAAAAGGAGATCTATGACAAAGAGTGAAATTCTTAAAGCTTTAAGCACTATTAGCGCACCTGGAGAAGGCCAAAACCTAGTTGAAAGTGGAGCGATAAAGAATGTACAAGTGTTTGGAGATGAGGTTGTGGTCGATGTAACGATTAGCAATCCTAGCCTACAAGCAAAGAAGAAGACTGAAGTATCTATTCTTCAAGTGATTCACGCCGAAGTGCATCCTAAAGCTAAAATTAAAGTAAATCTAACGGTTGAGGCTCCTGAGAAAACACAGAGTTCAAATCTGATTAAAGGAAAGCCAATTCCCGGCATAAAAAATATTATTGCCGTTGCCTCTGGTAAAGGTGGTGTTGGTAAGTCTACAGTCACTGCAAATCTTGCCGTTTCATTAGCTAAAATGGGGTTTGAAGTGGGTCTTTTAGATGCTGATATTTATGGCCCTTCTCAACCGCTCATGTTTGATGTGGAAAATGAGAAACCGCTAGCCATTGATATTGAGGGAAAATCTAAAATGAAGCCTGTTTCTAATTATGGAGTGAAACTACTTTCTATTGGTTTCTTTACTGAAAAAGACCAGGCTGTTATTTGGAGAGGGCCGATGGCAGCTAAGGCGCTCAATCAGATGATCTTTGATGCGCACTGGGGTGAGCTTGATTTTTTAATTGTTGATTTGCCTCCAGGTACAGGTGATATTCACCTCAGTATCATGCAGTCTTTACCAATCACTGGAGCCGTTGTAGTGAGCACTCCTCAAGAGGTAGCTTTAGCAGACGCTCGTAAAGGGATTGCAATGTTTGCGCAAGACGCCATTCAAGTACCCGTACTCGGTATTATTGAGAACATGTCCTACTTTACTCCCGCAGAATTACCTGAAAACAAATACTATATATTTGGTGAGGGAGGTGCGAAGCATTTGGCAGAGCGAATGGGCGTGGCTCTATTGGGAGAAATTCCATTGGTTCAAAGCGTTCGAGAAGCCGGAGATGTTGGTCGACCAGCTGCCCTGCAAGACCATACGCCAGTATCAGATGCTTTCGAATCTTTAACTAAAGAAGTGGTTTCAGAATTGGTGAAACGAAACGAAACACTTCCTCCTACCGAGGCAATACGAATTACAACCATGGCAGGATGTTCTGCCGTTAAACCAAAGCGCTGATGACAGCAAATGAACTAAAAGAGAAAGTTGAAGCAGCTCTTGCTGAAATCCGACCCTTCCTTCAAAGCGATGGAGGAGATATTTCTCTGGTTTCTATTGATAATGGAACCTCAGTCAAGGTTCGACTAGAAGGAAATTGCGTAGGTTGTTCCATCAACCAGATGACCCTTAAAAGCGGGGTTGAGATGACTATCAAGAAGTTTGCTCCTCAAATTGAGGAGGTTATTAATATCGCCTAGAATAAAAAACATGATAACAACCGATATCCTAATCATAGGAGCGGGACCTACAGGCCTTTTTACCGTTTTCGAAGCAGGATTATTACAGCTTAAATGCCATTTAGTTGATGCGCTACCACAACCTGGAGGCCAATTAGCAGAGCTGTATCCCAAAAAACCGATTTACGATATTCCTGGGTATCCTGAGGTACTAGCTGGTGAGCTTGTCGATAATTTGATGAAGCAAATCGAACCCTTTCAGCCAGGCTTTACTCTCGGTGAAAGAGCAGAGACCTTAGAACGTACAGAGGATGATTTTTTTATTGTAACCACTAATAAGGGAACGAAGCACAAAGCTAAAGTAGTTGCTATCGCTGGGGGACTTGGAAGTTTCGAGCCAAGAAAACCCGAGATTCCTGGAATTGAAAAATTTGAGGATCGTGGAGTCGCCTATATGGTTAAAGACCCTGAGCAATATCGAGGAAAGAAGGTGCTTATTGCTGGTGGAGGAGATTCGGCTCTTGATTGGTCGATTTTCTTGAGCGATATTGCTAGTGAGGTGCATTTGGTTCATCGTCGAAATGAGTTTAGAGGAGCTCTAGATTCGGTTGAAAAAGTTCAGGAACTTAAGAACAAAGGAAAAATTCAACTTAATACACCTGCTGAGGTGGTTGAAATAAAGGGAGGAGATTCACTAGAATCTTTGATCATCCATAATCATCAAACCGATTTAACCAAAGAGGTTGCAGTCGATGCTTTTATTCCACTTTTTGGTCTTTCTCCAAAACTGGGACCCTTATCTGATTGGGGATTAGAGATCGAAAAGAATGCAATTAAAGTTGATCACACCCTTGATTATCAGACAAATCTACCGGGGGTGTATGCTATTGGTGATGTGAATACCTATCCAGGTAAATTGAAATTAATTCTTTGTGGTTTTCACGAGGCAACCTTGATGTGTCAAAGTGCCTATAGTCGTATCTACCCAGACAAACGTTATGTGATGAAATACACTACCGTGGGTGGTGTTACTGGTTTTGATGGTTCTAAAAAAGAAGCCCCTAAAGCTGTTGTTAAAACTATTGACTAGTGATGAATGAGGTTGCTATAACTATTATCGATCGACAGGGTGTGAAGCACGAATTGCAAGCTCCGACGGATATGAATATGAATCTTATGGAGGTAGTTCGCTCCTATGAGATTGAACCTGAAGGTACTGTCGGTATTTGCGGAGGGATGGCAATGTGTGCCTCGTGTCAATGCTATATAGAATCTTCGCGTGAACTCAGCCCGATGTCTGATGAGGAAGAGGCTATGCTTTCAGAGGCCTTTCATGTTCAAGGCAACAGTCGTCTAGGTTGTCAAATTCCCATTACTGAGGAGCTAGAAGGTCTAATTGTTCAGATGGCTCCAGAGTCGTAGATTCTACTAGATACGAGCTTGTCTCGTATACAGACTGTAGTATCTGCCTTGCTTTTCAAACAGTTCTTGGTGTGTTCCTTTTTCTACAATTTCACCTTTTTCTAAGACGATAATCGTATCCGCATTCTGTATAGTGCTTAGTCGGTGGGCAATTACTAGTGTAGCTCTATTGCGAGTTAGATTCTCGAGACCAAGTTGGATGAAGTGTTCACTTTCAGCATCTAAATTCGAGGTGGCTTCATCTAGGATTAATAACCTAGGATTTGCTACGAGTGCCCTGGCTATTGCTAATCGTTGTCGCTGCCCTCCAGACAGTTTAATTCCTCTTTCACCGATAACGGTTTCAATACCTTCTTCTAAACTAGCTACGAATTCGCTTACATAGGCAGCATTCAATGCTGAATGAAGTTCTTCCTCACTGCACTCGGGATTACCGTAGAGTACATTCTCTCTGATTGTTCCATCGAAAAGAAAATCATCTTGAAGAACCACTCCAAGCTGTTTACGGTAAGAGGCGAGGTCTATTTCATTGGCGAATTGCCCGTTGATTATAAGTTGTCCTGAATCGGGTTCGAGAAATCGAGCTGCTAGGTTAGCTAACGTAGATTTTCCTGCTCCCGAACTTCCTACAAGAGCTATGGTTTGCCCTGCTTTTAATTCGAAACTAATATTGTTTAAGACTTTACGCCCTTCGTTATAACTAAAACACACCTGGTCAAAAGCTAACGACCGAAAACCTCCAATTAACTCAGCTCCCTGATGTTTTTCGAATTCGGAGATTTTTTCAAATAACTCCTCGGTACGATCAAGGCCCGCTAAAGCGTCAGTGATTTCGGTACCTACACTAGTTAACTGAAATATTGGACTGATGAGCAAACCTAACAAGAAGGTAAATTATAAAAACTCCCCAAGACTTAATGATCCCTCGATAATGTAGTAACCTCCGAGGCCGGTAACTAGTGTAGTGGCTACCCCAGCGAGCAGTATAGACCCACTGCTAATTAATGCCATGTAGATCATCGACCTTTTGATATTTTCAAAAAGTGTAGTAGCTCCCTTTTCGAATCTCGATTTCTCTCTTGATTCTGCCGAAAAACCTTTAATCATTCGAATCCCCGAGAAAGTCTCATTCAGTCGTCCTTTTACCTCTGCCTCTATTTTACCTCGCTCTCTGAAGATAGGTCGTACCGTTGTAAAGGCCTTAAATGCAATAAGTGCAAAAAGTGCTAGAGGAGCTAAACTAAAAAGAGTCATAGGAAGGCTGAGGCGGAGAAGAAATATGAATGCCACCGTGGCAGTAAATAAACCACCAATCAATTGAACAAGACCAGTTCCTACGAGACTTTTGACTCCTTCCACATCTTTCATTACTCTAGAAACCAATGCTCCTGTTTGAGTGTTTTCAAAAAAGCGAACGGGTAGGGATAGTAGTTTTTGTTGTACTTGAATACGTAATTCAGTAATAAGGTACTGTGCCGCCACGCTGACTAATCGAGTTAATAAAAAACTTGTTGTGGCTTGGAGAACTAGGGCAATTAATACCACGATTACCAAAGTTTTAATCCCTTCTAAATCTTGGTTGGGAATGAGCTCGTCGACAAAGGTTTTCATGGCTAAAGGAGCGACAAATGAAGCTCCTTTACTGATTACGATAAGGCCAAGGCCCGTGAATACTAAATGAATTCTGGGCTTAATTATTGTTCTGAAGGCTTTCTTTAAACTGCTACGTGTCTCGCTCATACCCGCAAAGATAAGGTGCATCACTGCAGTCAAAATGCAGTATCTTGAACAAGTATTAAAATTGAATTCAAATGAAGCAAATAGGGTTGTTACTAGTCTTTTCGGTACTAACGGCATGTACTCGTTCTGGAGAACTTTCAAGACTTGAGGATAGAGCTGAACGCGTAGAGATTATTCGAGATGATTTTGGAGTACCTCATATATATGCAAAGACTGATGCAGATGCTGTTTTTGGTATGCTTTATGCGCAATGCGAGGATGATTTTAATCGAGTTGAGCAAAATTATATTTGGGCCACAGGAAGACTTGCCGAAACTGAAGGTTCATCTGCATTATATAGCGACCTTCGAGCTCAGCTATTCATGACTGAAGATGAAGCTAAAGCTGCATATGAGGAAAGCCCTGATTGGCTCAAAGAACTTTGTGTTGCTTTTGCAGATGGTGTGAATTATTATTTAGAGACTCATCCAGAGGTTGAGCCAAGGGTGATCAAGCATTTCGAGCCTTGGATGCCCTACTACTTTAGCGAAGGATCTATCGGAGGAGATATTGAAAGGGTTTCGACGCGTAAGATCAAAGCCTTCTATGGTGATCAACGACCTATTGATTTAATAGAATCTGAGGCCATCGCGGCAGAGGTTGCACTTTTAGAACCTGCAGGGTCGAATGGAATCGCACTTAATTCCCATAAAACGAAATCGGGTAACGCCATGCTGCTTATCAATCCGCACACCTCGTTCTTTTTTAGAGGTGAGATGCATGTGGTTAGTGAAGAAGGCTTGAATGCCTATGGTGCGGTAACATGGGGTCAATTTTTCATCTATCAAGGTTTCAATGAGAAGACCGGATGGATGCATACCTCCACCTACACCGACGTCATCGATGAATTTGTAGAAGAGGTTCGCGAGACTGCAAACGGTCTTGAGTATCGATACGGAACTCAGTGGAGACCTGTAAAATCCTTCGACACCACTTTAAAAGTTATGTCAGAAGATGGCAGCCTAGTTGAAGAGACCTATACTCTTTATCGCACCCATCATGGCCCAGTCACTCATCAGTTAGACGATAAGTGGGTATCAACGGCGATGATGTGGTCGCCAGCTCGTGCACTAGAGCAGTCGTTTATTCGGACCAAGCAAAACGGATATGAAGGTTTCAGTAACATGATGAACTTGAAAACCAACTCTTCTAACAATACGGTCTATGCTGATGCAGAGGGTAATATTGCCTATTGGCATGGAAATTTTATTCCGAAACGCAACACGAGATTCGATTATGCTAGGCCCGTAGATGGTTCTAACCCAGAAACCGATTGGCAAGGGCTTCATGAAGTAAGCGAGCATATCACGCTCTTAAACCCTTCAACCGGATGGTTGCAAAACTGCAACTCTACCCCATTTACCTTAGCAGGGGACGATAGCCCAAAGCCCGAAGATTATCCGTATTACATGAGTACAGCCCCCGAGAATTTTAGAGGCATTCACGCCATCCGTCTACTCGCTAATGAAGAAAAACACGATTTGCAATCGTTGATTCAGCTCGCTTATGATCCGAGTTTACCTGCTTTTGAAGTGTTAATCCCCGGTCTTATTGACGCTTACGATCGTTTTCCAGATCCAGAACTCTCTCCCATTATCGAAGCCTTGCGCTCTTGGGA
>Ga0213858_10000816_pt1 | contig 14736 bp, 12 predicted proteins | sample PICome_FD_160122 | JGI IMG/M metagenome (GOLD analysis project Ga0213858, IMG submission 160122) | Coastal seawater microbial communities near Pivers Island, North Carolina, United States - PICO245 | ecosystem: Environmental > Aquatic > Marine > Coastal | place: USA: North Carolina | collected... | reverse complement strand
CTGCGATCTCATCGCTTTTATCGCTTGCATCGGATTCGTTCTAAAGTTTTCTAGGTTTCTCATCACATCTAGTGGGGATTGAGCACCTCGTCCTGCGCTCGCAATCAACGCCCCTCTTGCGAGCCCTCCAAACTGAGAACGAAAGCCTCCCATAACACCACCTACTCCGCCTCCTAAGCGCTGATATGCAGTGACCGCACCCATTCCCTCAACTTGTCTCAATCCTCTGCGTCTCGCTTCTTCTGAGATACCGAATATATCCCGAGCCATCTGCGATTCGTCGATCTGTAGTCCCTCGGATGCGATACGTTGAGTATTTGAAGCGATTGCAGAGAGTAGACGTTGAGTCCCTCCCCCTGTCATTCCCATACCTTGGGCAGTGGCTACAATTCGAGCAATGCGAACAATACTCTCTTGAGTTCCCCCCATCGCACCGCCACCCATAGCGCCCCCTCGCATAAATTGGCCGACTGTCCCAGCGTCTATCCCTCTTAGCTGTAATCGAGCAAGCCGATTCGCCATACTCTCAGCAAATCGATCACTAAACACCTCAGAACGCTCTCCGATTGCTCTTTGTGCTGTCCTCAGTGCATTTAGTCCCTCGGATGCGCTGATTCCTAATTGTGTGAACTGTCTACGAGCTAATCGAGTACCTCCGAACGTCATCCCACTTAAAGCGAGTTCTGTTTGTGCTCTCTCAATTCCTGCTACTTGTCCGATTCTTGCCATCCTGCGCTGAATCACTGCCCCCGCTAAATTACCCACAAAGGGCAATGCACCAGCGAGACTCTCGAGCCCCACCCGAGACATCGCATTCCCTGCAATCGCCCCCGTAGCTCGTACAGCGCCCCCTGTGTCCCCTGTCGCTAACACGTTCGCAGTCGTTGCCCCTGTACTCACTCCAAATCCAACAGCCTCTCGTCCTGCTCGAATACCTGCTTGTCCTGTTCCGATAACAGCTCTCTGAACACCTCGCCCCAATGCTCTCACAGGAGGAGGCGTTGCCATCTTAAACGCTTTTTGTCCTGCATCGCTGACTTTTTTAAATCCATCTACCATTCGACGAATCGCAGTATTCACAGCGCTGTCGTTTAGCGTGACTTGTATTTCAGATCTATGTTGCTGTTGTGTCATGATTTACCTCGTTGTTTTGCCCAAAACTCTCGCTCCCATTGATCGCCAATTGGATCACCTGTTTCGCTGGGTGCATTGTCATTTAATTCTACACGAGGCTTTTCTACTTGCTCAAACTGCTCATTTGTTAACGTGAGTAACCAATACTCAAATCGATCATGAAAACTAAGCGAGGGCGCAAGCGGATCATTGTTTGCTTGTTTGAGCGGTGGAAGCGTAGCTTGTAGAAATGGAAACTCGGGACGCTTCCTCATCTGTCGCACTCTCTCCCATAACTGATCGAAACCACGCAAGAGCATGACTCTCGACCTCCCCTCTCAACGTAAACAAAAGATCATCGTCCTCTTGAATCCATTGGTTTACCCAATCGGGCATGTCTACGAGATACACTGAAACAGTCGCAAGAGCTGTAATACGTGCTTGTGCATACTCAGAAAGCTGTGACCAAGGTACTCCAGCAAGAATCGCAACTCGACGATCTATCATCATTCGACCATCACCATCGGGAATACGAGAACGCACTGCGCTGTCATATCGCTCCCCTGTTGGCGCTGTGTACGAAAGTGTCAATGTGATCTCTCGGGGAATCAATTGAACCTCATTTGTTTCGTTTGTCTCTGTTTCGTTGTTTAGATTTCGTAAATCCATGAAAAACCTCGTTTAATTAGAGACAAGTACAAATGTAGATCAATTAACCTCGCTCATCATAGATTCGACGAGCTTGAAATGAAGCGTTTACTGTAACAATTGAGCCACTTTGCACTTGCCAAGCTCTTGACTCACAACGAGCCCCTTCGACTCGCCACACAGGAACATCGCTTATTTGATCATAAACCTCAAGTGTAATCTCGGGGAAGTTCAGCACGTCAACAGTCTCGCCTCTCGGCATAATACCGAGCTCATTTAGAGACTCGTTAGTGATGCGTACAAAATCCGCTTGTAACGAGACAACACGACTTACAGGAACGATTTCCTTAGAATCAATGTTTCCAAGTACATCGACTCTCTGTAGTTGGATTTGCTCAGATGCACTCACACCTGTTGCGAATCCGATCTCTGATCCGTTGATGATCAGTTTTGCTCTTGCTCCGCTGAATACGTCTGCCATGATTGACTCCTAAAATCGTTGAATAGTTGCAGAGATACGAATGAAATTAAGAGGCTCGACAGGAGCAACAGTGTAATTAATGACTAGAGTATCACCCTCGTCAACTAGAATCACATCTTTAAACCCCTTGATTACACCATCCAACACTTGACGATTCAAACGAGCCTCAGCGATGCTCTTAATACGATTTGCTGTGAGACTGCGATTCGCTTCACCGATGAAGCGATCTAATCCGCTTCTTAGATCTCGAATCGATGCATTCACACTCTCATTTGCACTCACTTCGCTGAAAATTGGGTTATCGTCAGTCAGATAAGTAGTAACACTTCGCTCTACTTGATAACCGAATGCACCAAACGACAAGTTCACAATACCAGCTTTGATTGCGTCGGTTGCTTCTCTGTTTGCGTCCCAAGGGCTCACAACATCTAAAACATCGGGACGCTTACGAGTCAATGGAGTACCCACTGCGCTACCTGCTTGCATACCTGCCAACATTAGAGCAAGATACAAGGGCGAAAGAGTCTTGGTTTCTCCGCTCGGAGTTACATATTTGATACTTTGTCCCACGATTGCAATGTTACGATCATTCAATACATTGCTGTATGTACTCTTTATCGATGCTATCGACTGATTTGCACTTGCACTCATCCACGCATTGCGCTCACGTCCAGCAAGCGCTGAGTTTACTAGATGCTTTTTGACCTCTTTGAGCTCATCGATGCCTGTTGTCCAAGGGACAATGATTTGTAAATCACTCGCTTCAATTGTTTGTAGTGCGGACGTCCAATTACTCAAGATAACACTTGATGTTCCACCCCCTGTTAAACGCTGTGAAATAGTCGCTACAGCACCACTTTGAGCGAGTCGCTTAGTACCACCTGAAGCACGCTCCGCAGTCACGAGTTTTGAGGTTTGCAATGCTTGGACGACTGCATATAGATCAGCTCTAAAGAGCTTCGCATTATTCAAAGCTAAAATTGAACCCGATACAGCATCGATCTCGTCTGCTGGGTATGATTCCCCTGCTGTGTAGCTCGCTACAAAACCACTTAAAGCGTTAATTGCAGAAATAAGCTCACGTAGATTTGAGTAGTCTGAGGGAGTGAATGCAATTTGTCCCGATACGTTAACAGCCCCTGTATAAGTGGCGTCATCTGTTGCAACGATAATCGAGCTTATTGCGCTGTAACTATTTGCACTTGTTTGCTCAGTCGCATCCCCTGCTGAGAATGTTAGAGTCTCAGTAGCAGATGAACCCGATAAACCCGATCCTGTAATGACTACAGAAACAGCGCTCGAATGATCACTTTCAGTTAGAGAAATAGCAAGAGTCGATGATGAAGCCATATCACTCACAGTCATCGATAAAGCGCCATTTGCGACAGCCTCAGCTTGTTGCCAACTCAATGCAACACTAGAACGAGTCGCAGAGATAGAGCACACATCAAGATCTGAGCCTCCGTAATACACAGACGCAAGATCTCCGCTCTCGATACCCTCAAAGATTTCTTCGAGTCCGTCTCGTGATACTGTAATTTTACATTGATCTGTGTTCTCATTCTCAACAGTGATTAAACAGCGATTCCCTTTTGCTCCAAATACTTTTGATTTAACTTGTAAAGCGTTGCCCCCATCGGCATCGAGAAGCGTAAGATTTGCTTGTGAACACTCTTGCACGTTTAACATAGTTAGCGATGAAACCCCTGCTGGGATTCGATCATCTAACGATGGTGAAAACGCAATCTTACCAAGTAGCGCTAGATCCGAATCACTCGCATCATACGACACGAGAGACGAGGCACTTGTAAATGTAAGCGCTTCATTCTGCTCAAATTGCGGAAATGCTCCGACTATACATAAGTTTGCAGTCGATGCGTTTTGACCTCCGAGTGAGGAAGCATCCACCTCGGCATAGACAGCAGGTCTAAAGACTCTTAGACCATTTAGATTTAATGATGATGGCATTTGTACACTCCTCCATTGATTAGCTCATAGTATAACATATTTACGACGTAGACACGCCCCCCTGTACTCCATCTTTAGATTGATCCACATTGAGTACGAGTATATCTTGACCAGCGTAAACAGGTACACTGAACTCAGAAGTCGAGGGGATCGGAATACTTACATGATGATCACCCGTTACAGTGAGCCTGCGTAAATATAAACCGAGTTCCTCAGCTGAGAGCTCTTCTTCGGGAGATAAACCATCTGACCCCCCATACTCAACTAAATGATACCCCGAGCGATGCAGAGGGCGACGAGCTATCGCCACCGAAGCCCGAGCGAGTACATGATACACTCTCGCCATGTCGGGAGATTTAGCAACGATTAACACCTCTACAGTCTCTCGAACTAAATATGTATCAATCGCAACCGCATCCGAGCCTCGTTGCTCAAAGCCCCCTAGTACAGTTTGCTGTACATTTTCAGCTTGTGGAGAGACCACAAGCATCGGCGCTTCATCTGTTCCCCTTGCGTTTCTAGTTCGGAACGTTGGAAATTGCTCTGTAAACTCAGAAAACCATGCGTTTAATGTGGACTGTGCGACACCTTTAAAAAGTGCGTTAAAATCACTTTGGCGTGTTTTATAGTATGTAAACCCACTCGACAACGCTGTTAATATATTTAAATCGAAGATCATTAGTACACCATTCTAATTAACGCAGGTAACTCTCGAAGCACATCATCCGCAATCCTACGAGCTTTTATCCCTTTGCTCATCCACGCTTGTGGATTTGTGTTCGAGTAGCTCGCCGTTCTCCACGTTTGATAACCACTCGTTTGACTGCGAGGCTTACCCCCTGCCCCTTTTGAGTATGTGCTTGCACGTCTCACCATACCAGCAAGCGGATCACTTACGTGATGAGGCTTCAGCTTTGGGACAAGATTCGGAGGTAATCGTCCTCCATAACGAGTTTTTCTGTTAGCGTCGGTTGTCGTCGCTTTGAGTCTCTGTACAGCGCTTCCTATCTGTTTACCATATTGCGATACGATGTCTTTTTTAGTGCGATGAAATGGAACATGTAAATACAATTGACCTGTTTTAGAGCGTCGTATATTTCTCGTCGATTCTCTAAGCAAAAACTTACGTACATCATAAGCGCCACTTGTACCGATACCACCGCTACCCATACCTTGCTCCACCATGTGAGCGATGATCGCTGTCGATGGTGATGCAGGGAGTCCGCAGATAAACCCGTTCTCCGTTACATTTCGCACTTGTAACGAGCGTAAATACGCAGGTAGTGTCGTTTTTAGCTTCTTACGAGCTAAAGCACTCCATTCAGCGAGTACAAGATCAGCAAGTGTTTGAGAGCGTCGGCGTGCCTCTGCTCCCGAAAAGCCCAATGCTTTCACTAACTCTCCATATTTCGCTTCGATCTGTGCCATTTACACACCCATAAACTCGAGACTACAATGCACTTGAATCGGCAGGGCAAGCGGTGTCTCAGTTGTGGATTTGCGAATCCGTACCGAGTCACGATGAGTATGAGGATGATCTGCAACGTAATAGCGAGGCCTCGCAAAATATGCGATGCTGTATCGTTGCCCCTCGGAGGGTGTTGTTCCCAAGTTATCGCCCAACGTGAAATCAATCGAACCATTTGCTGTTATCTCGAAGTCTACTGTATCCGTTAATGAGTTACTCAACACAGTCAATCCATCGGCGTTCGCATACTGCAAGCGTAACACTCTCACAGTAGATTGACCACTTGCTAGATCTAATGTACGTGCTTGAATTGGATAACGCAGTGACTCCACCGCTTGAGTTGTGCGTGTTCTCGTTTCTCTGAAAACCATCACACTGTTTAACACTGTAAATCGATCTCCATACGCAGGTAAATGCTCGGGAAGCGTTGAAATGTTCACCATCCCTCTCGCATATTCACCATAGACAGCGTATTTATCAGTGGTCGATGTTCCCCCTGTTACGATTGCTCTAATTTCTTGGGAAGAGTGCCAAAAATACCCCGTCCCCTCACATAGTTCGCAATCAGAACGAGCTTCCCCTGTTGCTTGTGTTGTGGGCTCAATTAGATTCAACGTAAACGAAGATGAGTCACGAACACAAGGACACTCAGCACACTGCTCCCACTGTAGATCGATACCCTTTGCAAACACAAGTTTGCGGTATTCTTCCATGTTAAAATCGACCCTCGGTCGAATCTTGTTCGGTCTACGACTCTCAAACGTTGCCATTAGATCACACCAAACTGAGTTACACGATACTGAGAACGAAGCCCCATCATCACAAGTTTATACTGTTTATCTAGGGATTCAGCTCGAGCAGAGTAACCCGAGTACATTGCGGAGGATGTCGTATTAATTGATTGAGATAAGCCATCTACACCGAGACTCTGAGACGCTATACCTGCACCGAGAATCAAGTCACCTGCAATATGTAGGAGAAGCAATGTACTCGCTTTTATTGCGATAGCCTGTTTTAAGTCCGCTGGGAGTGTGTCTAGTGTCCATGAAATCACAAGATCACTTTGTAAAGCGCTTGGAATGCTCAATGTAAATCCATCATTAGAGCGACCTGTTACAGATACACTTGATTGATTTGTCGTAACAATGAAATCGATGAGAACTCGACTACTCAATGTTACGTTAATCGATGTTTCCCCTTGGGGGATCGTCGCTGTACCTGTTCGCTCGTCGAAGCCTGCTGTGTAATCAAACTCGAAATAAGCAGGAATGTAATCTCGGTTTTCGTAAATACCAAAGCCCCCCATTAGAGGAACACCAGCTCGGAAAAAGTACGAACCTAGTGACTCCTCACTCGGGATTAAGTTGATTTGCCCATGTATCGTCGATGTCGGGGTTATCCATGATGTCGGTATATCGACAGGTTGAAACGAACCAAAACGGATTTTCGCTGAATCAAATGAAATAATAGGACGCCGATCAAATCGGAATGGCCAATAAGAGAAGCGACCATGCTTCTCAGCGTCATGACGCTCGCCCTTTACTGAAAACGGTTCTATATTGATACCAAGATCACTCTCAACGTGTTTTATCGCTGAGTTGATACTCTGTGTATAGATGATGTCGGGATAATCACTCCCATCATCTAAAGTGAGGTCGATTCCAAGTAAAACAGTATCTTTTAGAAACTGCGGAGTTATCTGTGAATAGATGCCCATTGAGACCTCAATTTAGAAAATAGTGTCATTATTTCTTGGTAGTGCGCCTCTTTTTGGGTGCACGTTTCGAAGCCTGCGAGGTTTCTGCTTCTCCACTAGAAACAGCTTCGTCGGGAGCAGGCTTCTCTTGTATTGTAGCAACTAACTGAAAACCGATCACTTCGCCCCACTGTTTGAGCGCATGTTCTGCGTATTCATCGACTTTCACAGCATAACCATGCTCATCGATTTCAATGACAGAGCGCCCACTTCCGAGGGACAGTTTACAAGATTTCAGTGTGTTATGTTGCCACTTCATTCGAACGTCTCAATTATGCAATAGTGTCAAGCATACCGCTTGTTTCAGTGACACCAGCGTTCTGTAGAACAAAACACTTATTGGGTACTTTAACAATCGGTGAACCGAATAGCATGAGTAAGAACGGCTTAGAGGTTGCAACCTCAGCGAGAGGACGTCTAAAGAAGTCTAGTAGACGAACAAACTCGAGAACCTGCGGATCGTGTTGAACGATAACGATCTTTGAAGTACCTGCGATTATAGCATTTGCATCTACAAACGGAGTAACGTTTCCACTCACGTTACGAATCTCACCAATTAACTTACAAGTAGCAAAGTCAACAGCGCCAGCAGTGCTTGCTTTCGCTGAACGATAAATCTTGTAGAATACAGCATCAGAGGCGTCTGTAATTGTAATTGTTACACTTTCACCCGAAGCGACTTCAATAGCGCTAGTGCTAACAGCGCTTGAGAAACCGCTATTGTTTACAGCGACAACTTTGTAACCATAGAAACCAGCATCATTCGCTACAAACTGAGAACCTGTTCCTGCGCTTGCAATGCTTGTAATTGCAGGATTAGCAGGTGCACCAGCTCCACCGCTTGCAGAAGCAGGAGCGCTGTATGCATTGAATAGGAATGGAGCAGACTTAACGGGTACAGCACCATAGGGGCTCATGATGTTGAGCTCTTGTACGCCATAAGTTAGACCATCGGTTGCACGCAATGAAGCAAATTGATCGTGGCGACCAAATTGAACAGCGAACTTGATAAGTTCAGCGTGGATACGAGGTTCTACATAGATGCAGTCGGGACGACCGAAACGAGGCGCACTTTGAATCTCTGAGAGCACTTCTTGCAATAAGCGAGGAGTTGGACTCTTACCACGTAGATCGAAAGTGTTAGCGCCATTATTGTGTGATTCGATTTGCTCGATGATACCATCGAAAGCAAGTGGGTTCACGCTCTCTTTAGCGTGCCATAGGCTACGCTCAAGTTTTTGCATGAGACGCAGAGTACCACGCTCGGTCTCCATAGCGATGGCGTTCGCATTGCCCCCGATCAAACCAACTAGAGAACCGACATCAGTCACTTCACGACGTTCTGCGAGGTACTTAACACGAACACTCTTACGCTCGTACTCAGAGCGGTTAGTAGTGCCTGCGCTACCCTCTGCGATAAAGGGCTCAAGATCCAAACCATGATCATTGATTACTGCATACTCGTGTAGAGTATTAGTTACGCTGATCTTTGGGATTGATGGCCAAAGCGCAAGCTCTTTCATAGTGTAAGTTGCGCTTGATAAGGTGTTCTCGATGCTTTGAGGCACGAGAGGACTTAGGTTACCTGTATCACCGCCACTAGTTCCAGCAGGTGACTGATAACCAACATCTGCGGATTTGCGGAGCGCATTGTTTAGCTCTGCTAAATCAGCAACATTTACGAGTGCATTTGCCTCGGGAAAACTATACATATCGTACTCCTATTGTCCGATGATGTGAGAAACGGATTGAGTATCCACACCAGCTTCTAGTTTAGCGATAGCGGTACGGATTTGGATTTTACGAGCTGAGTCAACAGCGTTGTCTTGTAGCATCACAAGACCCTTGCGAATCATGTCGCCTCGGTTCGGAGCGTTAACCGCTTGAACAGGAGCTACAGGAGCAGAGGTGACAGCACGAGGTGCGCTTGTTTGATTAAGCACAGAGTTCAAAGATTTCTCCATAGACTGATTGCCCATCTTCATCTTTTTCATTTCGCCAATGACAGCCTCGAGACCTTTCATGACTGCATCCATGCGCTTTTCCATGTTTGCGATTACGTCATCAGTGCCCTTTGCGAGTGCTTTCATTGCGTCACGATAATAACCACGCTCTAATTCGTCAGAATCAAAGTCGATGGATTTATCCATGTCGTCGTCCTCGTCCTCATCGTCGTCGATTTCTTCGTCCATGTCAAACAAGGTCTCTTGCTTCTTTGAGTCTTGTTTTTTCATTGCCTTGTTGAGAGTGTCGAGGGCGTCAGTCAAAGCATCAACCTCGACAACAGTCTCCTCAACTGCAAAATCGTCGAGGACTGAAGCATCTACGCCCTTTTCCTCTAGGTGCTTTTTTACGTTGTCGAGCATGAGTTATTCTCCTCTGTGTAGCTCATAGAAATAATATCATCAATAATATACCACAATTTTATTTTTCACGTTTATCAGCTCGTTTGAGTAAGTGTGTAACTAGCTGATCTAATGATTTCTCATCTAAGCTGGGTAGACGTTCTCCCACGATTGATTTAACTTGCGAACGTGTCAACATCGGACGCTTTTTCGAGTCTGCTCCGTAAGTCGCTGTGCTTAAGCGCTCATTAAGTGACTGTTGCACAAGTGCGCTCATCGATGCAGAAGCGTCGGGGATGGAGGGCGATTGATACCCTACAACAGCACCCATACTGCGAGCGATGAGCTCTAAATTAGTGTGAGGATTCACAGGGGCGGAGGTAATCGCTACATTGAGCACTCGTGCTTTAAGCACTCGCTTCGGTTGTGCAGGGTCTCTCATCGTGACTTGTCCCTCTACAGAGAAACCAAGAGACCTATCTCCCCCTGCTTTCTGCATAGCTCTCGCTGTTTCATAGACTTCACGTCCTAGTTTTTTATCGAGATATAATACACCCTCAACCCTCGTTTTATTTTCACCCACTGACTCCACTTTTGTCGGATGTCCGAGGACATTCGCTGTCCCCTGTTGATGTTCATGATTAAACCAACCATGATTGAGAAAGTATGACCAATCGAGGCCATCTTGTTCAATGGTTTCCCCCTCAAAATCCATGTCTGAGGTCGAACAGATTCCACCAATCTCCGCTTTCGTGAGCTCCTCGGATTCTTCCTCTGCATCACTCGCTTTCTGTAAAGTCATTGGAATCCAACGAGCAAATGCATCGAATGATTTACGAGTCGCTTCTTCTACGTTCTCAACATTAAACTCATGCTCGGTTAGCCATGATCTAAATTGAGCAGGGCTCATTTTATCAGCGTCCGCTCGTATGCTCTGAATCTCAGAAGTATCGCCCTTAATCCCAAGAATCATTTCTAAACCATTGGGTACGTTGTCGGGCTTGAATCTACGAAACTCCTCGTAGTTCGCTGGGTCTGTTTGTCTCGCTGTATGCTCGTTTGCTAATGGCATGATTTACCTCTTTTTCAATTCTGCTTCGAGGGCTTCTTTTGCTTTGTCTAAGTACCTAGTGATTGATTTATCGTTAGTTTGTATGAAACTACGCACATCTTCCGCTTGTATGTTGAAATCCGTAGTCTCGTTTAGATGATCTCGAATCTCATTATAAATCGGAGCGATGGCACTCATTTGCTCAGTGAACTTAAACGCATTTTCAAAATCTTTTATGTCGTCCCCCACGTAGGAGGCTTGCTCCTCAAAATTATCGTCTGCAACACCATCAAAGATAACGTGAGCCTCGTTCGCTGAATCCTCAACCTGTTCAACCCAATCAGCTCCGTAGTCTTCGACTAAACGATTACGAGCAACCTCATCTTCGAAAGCTCCATTATCATCGACGATCAGCGAAATCTCTTTTAGTTGGTCACTCAGATTACTAAAGTTGTCAACAGACTTCAAAAAAGCAAAGGGCTCTCTTTCTTTTTTCCCTAGTTTTCCAGCGCCCTCAAGTTTTTGGAGCACTGTCGCAAGATGTCCTAGAGCGTTGTTTTTATCACAAGGTGTCATAATAAACGCATTTCCTTGGAACATACCTCTTTTCACAAAGAATCCAAGACCTGTCTGCTTCGTTTTAGCGTCTTTGATAAAACCGAAGCCAAGCCCCTTTTCATGGAGCTCTCTAAACGGATACTCGATCACTGTTCCCTGTTTGATCTTTTTAGCTCGTTTATTGAATGCTTCTCGGTTTGATATGAAACGAGATACTGAGAAATACTCGTAATCTTGTTCCTCTATATGCTTGAATACGTTATAAGAGCGTCCCACTTTACTTTGAGCATACTCGTTAAACTTCTCTAACATATCTTTTAAATCGTTTTTTTGGCTCTTTTTTACTTTTAACTTGTCTATGATTGACTCGAAAAACGCTACTGCCGTATCGTCATAAAAAAAATCTACTTTTAGTTTATCTATAGGTTCTAGACTCTTATTAAGAGGTAACAATTTAGGCGCTGTTTTAAACGTCTTAGCATAGTCAACCGCTTTAGCAGGCTTCGCTTTAGCAGGCTTCTTTTTAGCTGGTTTCTCTTTAGTAGGTTTCTCTTTATCTCTGAGCTCATTAAACTTTGTTTCTAGCTTTGAGAGCTTTCGTCGCATTTTGTCCGCTTTTTCATCCTCGCCCTCGTCCTCTAATGCATCGATCTTCTCAAGTACCTTGTCTATTTCGAGCCCTATTTTTTTGAGTTCAGAACTTGGCTCGGCTTCTTTTTTAGCAGGCTTCTCTTTAGCAGGTTCACCCCCCAAACGCTTTAACTGAGCTTCTAATCTAGCGACTTGTTTCTCAGTTCCTGTTTTTTTTGCTTGCTCGATGTCTGCTTTTAGTTGATCACGCTTCTCTTGTAGCTTCTCCTCTACACCATGCTTCTCATTAAGCATTGCGAGAATCTCAGCTTTAGTCCCTGTGACCTCTTTACCCTTGTCAGCCCCATCATCGATCACGTAAGTGACTTTATCACCATTCACGCTCTTGATATGACCATGAACCTCTTTACCGCTCTCAGTGTGCATCATGAACTTTGTACCCTCTTGAAGATGGTCTTCATGCATTGCTTGTTTACCCTTGTGAGAGTGGGTTACTTTGTAAATGTAACGATAACGTCGACCTTTGGGAGTCATGTACGGGATTCGCTTGATATAACGATGTCCATGCGCTTTAAATAATTCATCTACAAACTGGCTAAACGTAAACATGTTAAACACGCTGTCCTTGTATAATACGATTAAATGTGGGTGTGAATACTTGGATGCCTAACGTAGAGTTCTTCCCCCCATGATATGTACCGATAGATACAGGTTGATTCGAATCAAGTGCAGATGTAAAGGCTTCTAAACTTTCAAACTTTAATCCTACGCTTCCGCTTTCACTTACCGCATCCGTCTCGATTGTGGCGAGCTTATTTCCTCTCGAATCTTTTATTTCTACATATCCAGCCGATTCCCCTAATTTACTAGTAGAGCGTGTTACAGTTTCAAGTGTAATCTCGGGGATATGATTCAATTTCTTCAATTGTTTTATTTGAGTGCTTAGTTTTTTAGCCTCTGTTTTATCAAGATCTATCCGAGTTTTTACATTTCTTGAATAACTCTCTACGACTCTAGCGATCTGTGGAGCTTTGCTCTCAGTGTCCACTTTGTCTCCCTGTAATAGTCCGTTTTTGTCGTGTGTCGTCTGAGTGTATGTTAGTGAAGCCCCGTTTGATGTCCACAACATCCCATCTTCAACGTTGAACCCATGAAGCTGGGGACGGGTTTTGTCTTTAGAGATCGATTGCTTCAATGCTTTCTGTGTAGACTTAGCGTACTTAGACAAAGAATCATGTTTAGCGTGTGTCTGTTGCGTCATGTCTGCATTTTGACTCGTTGCTTTTTCTGACACTGTAATCGGAGACTCTAGTTTACTAAGTGCACCCATTACCCCCATCACTTTTTTAACATCGAGCATTCGAGTAGCTTTTAAATTAAACTCTTTGTTTGCAAGTAAATCATTGATTTCTTTGTAAAAACTCTTGGCTTGATCTTTGTTTTTTAAGCTTACATTTCTACCCTCAACCACCGAAGCAAGCACTCTCAATCTCGCAAGCTCGTCTCGTCTACTATTAGCCCATATAAACTTTGCGACTTTACCTTTACCCTCGCCCTTTGTCCCTAGCATTACTATTCTATTGTTCTCGAACGCTGTTTGATAGCCTATTTTAAAATCATCGAACTCTAATTGAGGCAAAGATTCAAATTGGATCTTTGCTGTTCCGTCTTCAGTAGGAACTTCGATTTCTTCTTTAATAAGCGGAGTCAGAGCAATATCTAACTCATTATCATCTAGTTGATTATGTATCGTCCTAATTAAGTTAGGCGCAATTTTATTATTGATACCGCTTGAATAGTTATCTCGATACAAAGTGTTTAATCGGTCTGCGTTTTCTCTGAATGATGCGATCTTGTCAGCGTTCGCACTACTCACTTCTGAGCGCTTAGTTTTTGTCTGCTCTGTGGGTTTCTGTTTAGCTGGTTTCTTTTTAGCTTGTTTCTGTTTAGCTTGTTTCTTTTTAGCCTCTTTAAAGCGGTTCGATTCCTCTTGTTTTTTTGTATCTCTTATTTTGTTTCGAGCGTCCTGTAAATCTTTAAACTCTTGAAATGATTCTTTTACTTTGAAACGTTTCTCTGCTTCTAGTTGAGCTTGTTTTGCTACATCTTGAAATTGCGCATCTAGTTCAAAATACTGATCACTTAGTAGATCATAACGCTCCGCAAACACATCAAACTCGTCTGCTGTGATTTTATTATCCCGCCAATCATCATGTGCACCCTCCATTTCCTCATGTGCTTTGTCGCGCTTTCTTTTAATTTCAGCGAAAGTTGGATGTGCTTGTCTTGCTTGCTTGTATGCATCGGTTTTTATCTTGTAGATTTCATCAAAGGCTTGTTTGCTTTTAGTTTCATTCTGATCTAGTCTCTCTTGGATTTCATCCGCACTTAGCTTCGCAATCTCCTCGGCACTCATAAACTCAGAATCGGATTGTTTAGCAGGTTCACCCCCCAACCGCTTTAACTGAGCCTCTAAACGAGCAACTTGTTTCTCAGTTCCTGTTTTCTTTGCTTGCTCGATGTCTGCTTTTAGTTGATCACGCTTCTCTTGTAGCTTCTCTTCAACACCATGTTTCTCATTAAGCATTGCGAGGATTTCAGCTTTAGTCCCTGTGACCTCTTTACCCTTGTCAGCACCATCGTCAATCACGTAAGTGACTTTATCACCATTCACGCTCTTGATATGACCATGAACCTCTTTACCGCTCTCAGTGTGCATCATGAACTTTGTACCCTCTTGAAGATGGCCTTCATGCT
>Ga0213858_10000815_pt1 | contig 14750 bp, 2 predicted proteins | sample PICome_FD_160122 | JGI IMG/M metagenome (GOLD analysis project Ga0213858, IMG submission 160122) | Coastal seawater microbial communities near Pivers Island, North Carolina, United States - PICO245 | ecosystem: Environmental > Aquatic > Marine > Coastal | place: USA: North Carolina | collected... | reverse complement strand
CTGGGGGAGTCTGCGCCCCGGCCAGCTTGATGCAGCAGTCACGCTGAACGTGCAGGGAGGAGACGGTGTCGTCGATGCGTGGATTGACTTCAATGGTGACGGGAACTGGGGCGGTGCAAACGAACGGATTCTGTCCGGCATCCACCTGACAACCGGCAGTCACAGCCTCACCTTTGCTATTCCGGCCGACGCTCGGCAGGGCACGACCTATGCTCGAATTCGAATCAGCAACAGCGGGACCAGTAGTCCTCGGGGAGTCGCAGACAGCGGCGAAGTGGAAGACTACCAGGTCACAATGACTTCACCGGTGCAGACGGATTTGACTTTTGCCGCACCAGCCACAATCTCTCGCGAAGCAGACGGTCCATACGCAGTGGCCACGGCCGACATGGATGGCGACGGAGACATGGATGCACTCAGCGCGTCCTATATCGACACCAGCCTGCGGTGGTTCGAGAACGATGGCCAGCAGAACTTTACTCCACACACAATCTCTTCTACAGGCGGCTATCTGGATATCGTTGCAGTGGATCTTGATGGCGATGGTGATCAGGACGCAATCAGTGCATCCTTCACCACGGGCACGGTTTCGTGGTTCGAAAATGACGGCAGTCAGAACTTCACGGAGCATGTTATTACCAGTTCTGCCGGCGGAGCCATGAGCGTTACTGTGGCTGATGTGGACGGTGACGGAGACCTTGATGTGATCAGCGGTGCTGATTCCACCACCACAATTGCCTGGCATGAGAATGACGGCAGTCAGAACTTTACCGCACACACGATTGATACTGCCGCTGACGGCCCTTTTCGCCTGACCGCGGCAGATATTGATCGGGATGGCGACCTCGACTTCTTCGCTGCCCTGCTGGATGCAGGACAGTTCCTCTGGTTTCGCAATGACGGCAGTCAGAATTTCGACCGACAGCTGATTGACAGTGACGCTGGCGGAGCCCGAGGTCTGTTTGTTTCCGACCTTGATCAGGACGGTGATCCGGACCTCGTGGGAACAGCCCAGGATGCAAATCTTGTGCTCTGGTACGCAAATGACGGCACCGGGGCTTTTTCACGATCGGTCATTACCAGTTCGGCCCAGGCACCGACCTCCGTCTTCGCAGCCGATATGGACGGAGATGGTGACGTTGATGTGATCACCACATCCAGCACCGATCATATTGTCGGCCTGTACAGCAATGACGGTGATCAATCCTTTACCCATCAGATCCTGACTGACCAGGCTGATGGAGCCTTCGATGTCACCGTGGCCGATATCAATGGCGACGGTGATCTGGACGTGCTCAGCGCCGCCTTTTTCGAAGACTCCGTATCGTGGCATGAGAATCGTTATGACGATCTGGGAGATGCACCAGCCCCGTATCCTACTCGCCGGTCCCGGGATGGCGCTGTTCATTCTGCAGCCGGTGCTCTGCTGGGCGTCCTGCGAAATGTTGAAGCAGACGGTCAGCCTGCGGCCGCAGCTGACTCAGAGACCGGCGATGATGGCGTGGTCATTGGAACACTGCGACCGGGCCTGATGAATGCTGTCGTCGATATCACCGTCAGTGGAGGCGGCGGCCGTATCGATGCATGGATTGATTTCAACCAGGATGGATCGTGGAACGGGGCGGATGAACACATCTTTGACAGTGTGGCGGTTCACGAGGGTCAGCAGAGGCTGACATTTGCCGTCCCCCAGACTGCGGTTGGTGGTCAGACCTTTGCCCGCTTTCGACTTAGCTCAGCCGGCAATCTTGGTCCGGGTGGTGCGGCCACTGACGGAGAAGTGGAGGACTACGCGGTGACGATGGGGCTGCCGGAATCCACCTCCGCCAACTTTACATCAAAGCAAATCATCAGCGACGCAACATCCGGCGTGCACAGCATCGCTGCAGCCGACTTCGATGGGGATGGCGATACCGATCTTGTGAGCATCTCGAATACATCGGGAATTCTCGCGTGGCATCAGAATGATGGCCATGAAGACTACACCGATCGCATCATCACCAGCAATGAGGCCGGCGGTGAGATGGTTCTGGCGACCGACATCAACGGCGACGGGGCGACCGATGTCGTTGTCACTGCCAGCGGAGACGGCACGATTCGCTGGTACGCCAATGATGGCAGTGGAAACTTCACGGCGAATGATGTGGCGTTGCTGGCATCTCCGCAAAGTCTTTCTGCCGGCGATCTGGACGGTGATGGTGACATTGACCTGATCAGTGCGTCATGGTCGCAGGACAGAATCTTCTGGTACTCCAATGATGGCGCGGGAAACTTCACAACGACGCAGTTGGGGAGTATTCAGGATGGTCCGCGAAGTCTGTTCACCGTCGACGTCGACGGTGACGGTGACCTTGATGTCCTCGCAGCATCCTCCTTCGACCATCTTGTGATGTGGTATGAAAATCTTGGCGAGTCCGGTTTTACCCACCACCTGATCGCAAATGATGCTCTGGGGGCGCAATGCGTTTCGGCAGCTGACATTGATCAGGACGGCGATATGGACATTCTCAGTGCATCGCTGATTGATGATCGCCTTTCGTGGTATGAAAACAACGGCAGCCAGGTTTTCACCATGCATCAGATCTCGGATACGGCCAACGGAGCCTATCGGATCTCGGCCGCAGACATTGATGGTGATGGCGACATGGACATTATCTCGGCGGCGAGTGCTTTCCAGTCTGATGTCATTGCCCTGTATCTGAATGACGGACAGCAGCAGTTTTCCCAGCAGACAATCGATTCCACTCTCAACTTCATCCGCGACGTACAGGCGATCGACGTCGACAACGACGGGGATCTGGATGTGGTTGGCGCTGCGGGTACAGATAACACGATCGGCTGGTATCGTAACATTTTCGAGGACTACGGAGATGCTCCGGAGCCCTATGCCGTCACGCTGAACGAATCCGGCGCAATGCATTCCGCATTTCGGCTTTCGCTGGGCAGCAGCCGGGACTCGGAACCGGATGGCAACCACTCCGATGCTGCTGATGCCGACGGATCAGACGAGGATGGAGTCACATTCGGGGTCATTCGACCCGGGCAACTGAATGCCGTGGCGACCGTCACCGTTCAGGGCGGCAGCGGCAGGCTGGATGCGTGGATTGATTTTGACAATGACGGTTCCTGGGGCGGCCAGCTGGAACAGATCGCGGACAATCTGCTGGTCCAGCCGGGTGAAAACGAAGTCGTCTTCTCTGTCCCGGCAACTGCAGTTGCCGGAAGTACCGTCGCCAGATTCCGACTGAGCGAAGAGGGAGACCTGGGTGTCGGCGGCTATGCGAAGAGCGGTGAAGTGGAAGACTACATTGTCACCATCGCCAATCCGCGGACAACACCGGGAGATTTTCGCGGTCCGGAAGTACTCACTAACACAGCGACCGGCGTCCGCAGTGTTGCGGCAGCCGACCTCGACAACGACGGGGATTTCGACCTGATTACCGCGGATCAGGGCAGCGGCTCGCTGGTTTGGCAGCGAAACAGTGGTGCGGAGTACTTCACTGCACAGGTGATCTCAGACACAGCCGCCGGAGTGGAAACTGTAGCCACCGCGGACCTCGACGGTGACGGTGACGTCGACATCATCACCGGCTCACTGACAACCGGAGATGTTGTCTGGTACGAAAACACGCCCGGGACGGAATTGACCGCGCATCCTGTTGGCGCAGTGGGTTCGGCCGGTCATCTCGTTGTTGCGGATCTGAATGGCGATGGAAACGTGGACCTGCTGGTCTCATCGCCATCGGACGACAGCATCATCTGGTTCCGGAATGATGGCAGCGAAATCTTTACCGCACAAATTGTCACGTCGTCTGCCAATGGTGTGGAGTCCTTATTTGCCATTGATGCAGACAGAGACGGAGATCTTGACATCTTTGCCGCCGCGGCCTTCGATGACAAAGTCGTGCTTTACGAGCAAATTGATCAGCAGACGTTTGCACCACGCACAATCGAAGACTCCCTCACCGGCGTCAACAGCGTGTTCGCGGCCGACATCGATTCCGATGGCGATATCGACGTGCTGGCTCATTCACCATTCGACCCGGAACTTGTCTGGCTGGAAAATGACGGGGCGCTGAATTTCACCCGACACACCATCACCAGTCAGATCAGTGGTCTGCACAAATCGGTCGCCGCCGATATGGATGGCGACGGCGATCAGGATCTTGTGATCGTTGCGAACACGATTAACGATGAATTTGTCACGTGGTTCAGGAACAATGGTTTACAGCAGTTCACGCAACAGGACCTTTACATCCTGACTAACGGACTGCAGGACCTGCTGACATTGGATCTGGACAACGATGGCGACCTCGACATTCTGACAGCTTCGTCCACGGACGACACCGTCCGTCTGTTTCGCAATCTTCTGGATGATTTTGGCGACGCTCCGGCTCCGTACCAGGTGACGTTCGCAGAGCGTGGGGCCATGCACTCGGCCTGGGGCCCCACACTGGGGGCTTCTCGGGATGTGGATACCGATGGTGTCCATTCGGCCGCAGCCGATGCTGACGGCCCGGACGATGATGGTGTCACATTTGCATCCATGCGGACAGGACAGCTCAACGCTTCGCTCAGCGTCAGCGTCAACGGGGGCTCCGGCTTTGTCGACGCGTGGATCGACTTCAACGGTGATGGATCGTGGGGCGGCCCCGATGAACAGATCCTGAACAGTATCCCCGTCGCCCCCGGCACCACGGAACTGGCTTTTGCAGTACCGGCCACCGCAGTGGCCGGTACGACCTACGCTCGTGTCAGGCTCAGTACAGACGGTGAAGCCAGCATCTTTGGCGCTGCCAGCGGTGGTGAAGTGGAAGACTATCCTGTGACGATACTAAGTCCACTCCCGTCGCCCGGTGTCATCAACGCAGAAACCCGGATTGACAGTGAGTTATCCGGTGTGCGTTCCGTGGCCGCAGCTGACCTCGACGGCGACGGCGACATGGATGTGGTTGCCGCATCACCGGATACAGGACAGGTCCTGTGGTACGACAATGACGGCCACGGTGCGTATCGATCCCGTCCGGTGGATGTGCATGTGCCGGGAGCGTCCACAGTACTGACAGGCGACTTTGACGGTGACGGTGCCCCGGATGTCCTGGCCGCATCGCCGACCACGAATACGCTCTATCTTTTCAGAAATCAGGGCGACGGGATTTTTACCACATCAGTGGTCAGCGACGCCCTTACGGGGATTACTGGAATATCGGCCGCAGACGTTGACGCTGACGGCGATCCTGACATCCTGACAGCCGCCTCCGGCAGCAATCAGATTGCCTGGCTGGAGAACGTGGGCGGAATGCAGTTTACGCCTCAGACCATCTTTGCATCAGCAACCGGGGCTGCGGGGGTCGCGACAGCCGATGTCGACGGCGATGGCGACCTGGACGTGATCAGCGCATCGCCGGGGGACGATTCCATTCGCTGGTTCGAGAACAACGGTCGACAGGTCTTCGTATCACACGTGGTCAGCAGTACCACGGTGTTGGCACGCACCGCTGTTGCAGTCGACCTTGACCGCGACGGTGACATGGACATTCTGAGTGGTTCCGCGGGCATCAGCCAGCTGACGTGGTATCGAAATGACGGGAGTCAGAATTTCACTGCGGTAACCCTGCAAAATCTCTCGGGGGGAATTTCCAGTGTTGTGGCTGCCGACGCGGACGGAGACGGAGACATCGATCTCTTCACCGCCTCCCCGCAGGACGGCCAGTTCGTGCTGTTCAGGAACACAGGCAACGAAAACTACAGCAGAGTTTCTGTTGATGACAATTCCCAGGGCGCATTCGCCGTCCTCGCAACCGATATCGACGCGGATCAGGATCTGGATCTGCTGACGGTCAGCGCGACCAGTGACAACGTGTCATGGTATCGCAATCTGCGGGACGACTTCGGAGACGCCCCCAACCCGTACCCCACAGTAATCAGTGATGGCGGTGCGATGCACTCCGCCGTCGGTCCGAGACTGGGAGCGATACGAAACCTTGAGCAGGATGGTTTCGCATCCAACAACGCCGACTCCGACGACGATGACGACGGGATTACGTTCGGCAGTTTGCGGGTTGGGCAGTCCGATGCCGAAGTCACGGTCAGCGTCGAGGGCGGTGACGCACGCCTGGACGGGTGGATCGACTTCAATGGTGATGGGGTCTGGGGAGGGCCGGGAGAACAGATCTTTGACAGCGTGGATGTCACGACCGGAGATCAGGTACTGGGATTTCAAATTCCATTTACGGCAACATCCGGACCGCGATTCGCACGATTCAGGTTGAGTACAGTGGGTCAGCTGGGACCCGGTGGTGGTGCCTCATCCGGCGAAGTCGAGGACTATCGCATCACAATTCTGCCTCCGGTTGCCAGTGGAAACACCTTTGGCGGAAAACAGATCACTGCGGATGCAATCTCGGCAGAGTCCGTCTTCTCAGTGGATGTTGACGGAGACGGCGATGTTGATGTGATCAGTGCAGGTGGTAGTCAACTTGCGTGGTATGAAAATGACGGTTCTCAGCTGTTCACAGTTCGAACTGTCAGTACGACGTTGCAGCAAATCAGCGTTTTGTTTGCGGCAGATCCCGACGGAGACGGGGATCTCGATCTGGTGACCGGCTCGGGGACGGACGGGGGCCTGATACTGCACGAAAACGACGGCGCGCAGAACTTCACGCCCCGGGTCATTTCCACTCTGCCCGGGATCAGTGGACTGCTCGCAGCGGACGTCAACGCCGATGGAGATCTCGACTTTGTCGTAGCATCCGCAACAGCCGGGACCGTCGTCTGGCTGGAAAACGACCGAGGAACCTATCTGCAGCACACCGTCAGCGTGACGTCACCAGCGGTGAAGAGTGTCTTCGCCGCTGATCTGGACAAAGACGGTGATCTGGATCTGGTGACCGCCGTTGCCGGTGATGGAACTGTCAGACTCCATCAAAACGACGGCAGTGCAGGCTTCAGCGAAGTGATCGTCACCAGCAGTGCATCCGGTGCCGTTGATGTCATTGCAGCCGATGTGGACAGCGATGGTGATCAGGATCTTGTCAGCATTGCCGGAGACACCATCGACTGGCATCGGAATTCCGGCACAGGCAGCTTTACTCGAGTCCTGATCAGCAGTGCGTTATCCGGGCTTACCGATGTCTTTGCCGCGGACTTTGACGGCGACAGTGACATGGACCTCATCGCTTCGGCAACGGGCACAACACAGATCGCGATGTTGCGCAATGATGGCGGCCAGAACTTTTCCGTGCAACCCATCAGCAGCACATCCGGAGACGTCTCCGGTCTCTTCACGGCCGATGTCGATTCGGACGGAGATCTTGACATACTGAGTTCCGGAAGCAGTACAAATCAGGTGTTCTGGTACGAGAACAACGGCTCCTGGAATCCCACACTCAATCCCATCAGTGACCTGACACTGCTGGAAGATGCCGCGGAGCAAACCATCAGCCTGAGTGGCATCACTGCCGGCGGCAGTGAAGTGCAGCCTCTACGGCTGACTGTCAGCAGCACCAACACGGAACTGTTTGCGTCCCTCAGCGTGAACTACTCATCACCGGCGACCACTGGAAGTCTGCGGCTGACACCCGCACCATTCAAGGCGGGTACCGCCGTGATCACTGTGACTGTGGAAGACGGGGGGCCTGACAACGACCTCGATACTGCAGACGACAATGCCACATTCACACAGTCGTTCACGGTCGACGTGACTGCGACTCGCCCGGTGATTCTTGCGCCCGGGGCAAAGACCACCTCCATGAATCCGAGGATCGAATGGACCGCTGTGCCGGGAGCGGTCAGCTACCAGGTCTGGATTGGCAACAGCAGCACAGGACAAAACCCCTCGTTCCGCGGTGACGCAAACGACACATCCTATGATGTCCCAATCGACCTCGGCATTGGAAAAATGGATCTTTGGCTGCGAGGTGTGCGATCCAACGGAACGTTCCTGCCGTGGACTCGAATGCATCGTTTCAATGTCATTACCGCACCCGTCCTCGACGACCTGCCAGTGCGACAGGAAACCGCACGTCCGACCGTCACCTGGCCGGACCTTCAGGGTGCAGATGCCTACGACGTCTGGGTCAACAATAAATCCACCGGTGAGAACCAGGTGGTCCGCACGAATGTCACAGCTTCAGAGTGGACGCCGGAAAACGATCTGCCCATGGGACGATACCATGTCTGGGTTCGAGGCCTGGGTCCGGATGGCTTCGTCAGTAACTGGAGTATCCGCGAAAGCTTTTACACGGCCCCCCCACCGTTGATCGTGGCTCCGGTACTGCCGACCTTTGACCGCACTCCAACATTCGAATGGAATGCGGTTGCCGGGGCCTCAAGCTACAAGGTCTTTGTCCGATACCTTGTTGACGGATCCATCGCAGCCAACGTCAGTGACATCACAGAGACTCAATGGACTCCGGATACCGACTTTGCTGACGGCCGATATGCGTGGTACGTCAACGCCGATTCAACCATTGCCGGGTTCCGCAGCGCCTGGTCGGAAAAACAGGAAATCTATATCGGTGGGCTGTCCACAATCACGGCACCAGCATCCCCGGCAGACTCCACAACTCCTCTGATTACCTGGCTGCCTGTGACAGGGGCGGAGCGTTACGTTCTCCAGGTCAACGGCGATGTTGAGGGGGCCAAACTGATCTATGAAACGGACCTGACCTCTCCGCAGTTCCAGGTCACCCAACCGTTCGTCAGCGGACGCGGCTATCGTGCGTGGGTCAGAGCTGTCTCCACAACCGGAGAGTTTGGGCCATGGACGAGCGCCTATGAATTTGATGTCGCAGCCAGCGACCAGGACTCCGCTGAGCACGTCGTGGACTTGACCGGGATTCTGGAATCGCCCTTGATCACCCTGAAAGCAGAATCTGATTTCGTCGCTGCAGGCAAAGCAGAGAACGTCCGGCAATTGCAAAATGCCGCCGTGACACGTCCGGAAGCATCTGCCGCCCCCCCGATGGACGCCGCCACGATCGCCACTGCGGAAACGGTGGAGGCTGAAATGATCTCTGGTGAATCCAGGCAATTCTTTGAGGCTGCGGTTCTTTCCGACTGGTACCAGTTGATCGCGGATGAACTGGAAATCTGAGGACTGCAGCCTGCTGCAGACAGCCGGAATGGAAACATCCGGCAACCGCAGATCGACCGCAGTTCCGCGCGGATGGCGGTCCTGCGATCCGCATTTCGCATCTCCCGGTCTGCGAAATGCGGACCGAACGGAAAATCACACACTAGCGAGCCAGTCGAATCAGCTCACGCTGCGAACGCACATAGATTGATGTGTCATCAATCCCCGGCTCTCCAAATGTCCAGGAGCACGCCTGCTGTTCAATGGACTTCCAGCTGACGGCCTGTGGCCCGAACGGCTGCTTCGTGTCAATCAGGTATAAGACACCCGCACCTCCCTGCCAGAACAGTGTGCCGTCCACAAGCTGAGGCCATGCAGGATTGGTGTGACCGAATCCGCCCCGCTGAATTCCGCGAACGCTGCCAACCCGCTGATTCACAACTTCGTCGCGCGAGTTCCGAATACCATTTGTAAAACGAAACTCACTACGGTTCCAAACGGTCTGCCCGGGAAGCACCTGAATGGGTACCTCCACAAAAACAGATTCCCCCGTTTTCGTATCCAGGCAACAAATGTCACCGCTGTCATATCGCCAGAAGTAAATTCGCGAATCGACGACATGCACTGTTGACGGTGTAGGCTGTCCTTTTCCTCGCAGCGTTTTGTCTGTGTATTCCGGAACAAACTCCGTCAGCTGCCACTCGCCCTCTCGCCAGGCGTAATATCTGTCAGGCCGATCAATGGTCAAAGTCGCCGTGACACTGCCATCGAGGGGATCGACCAGTTGAAAGGCCGTGCGGCTGCCTGCCGGCGACGTCACGAGGAACTGACCATTGCACAGTTGATTTTTTTGATGTGGAATTGCCGCAGGAAGATCGAACTCAGCGATCGCCTGTCCATCTTTCACCGACAACAGGAATCCACGACGACCGCTGCCAAACTTCCAGTGAGTCAGATCAATCATTGAGGCAGCAATCACCCGCTGTCCCTTCCAGTCTGCCGGGCTGTACTGCGTAGCATGGGTGATCAGTTGAGGCGAAACCCACAAGTCTTCACCCGTTGCAATCTGGATACAGTGCAACTGGTAAAAAGGCAGGTCAGGGTGCTTACCGTCACTCGGCACGGCAATCTTTTCAGAGGGCAGGGCAACCAGCAGTTGTCCGTCTTCAATGTACATCCGGCAATTCTTGATATCCGGATCGGGGGCCTGCCATGTACGTTTCCAAACGGGCTTACCAGCGTGCGTACAGCACATCAGCATGCCATTCAGGTTGTGAAAAATCACATACCGATCAGTAGCGACGGGCAGAAGACTGGTGGAGTCGTGCCAGGATTCCAGCACTTTCCCCTGGTAAGTCCCCGGCAACTGGACCTGCCACTGCAATTCACCACTGCGACGATCGAAACACTGACCAATCACATGACCGTTGTAGTGGAAGCCGCCGTTCAGAGGCCCGTGCAACGTTGCATGGACTGTCAGATAGAGATGATCCGCCTGCACACAAACACCGGACTGTCCTGCCTCTGACAACGCTGTGCGATAGATGATCTCCGGTTGCTGACCGCAGACTGTGGAGGATCTGCTCACGAACAGGACCACCAGTAACATGACAGGTCCTCGCCCCTGCAAACAGAATCCACTCATACCAGGACCTCCGGGAGAATTCCGTCGCTGTCAGAAAAGCGTTCGACAGAAATCCCCAACTGCTGCAGAAAGGTGAGATAGAGGCTGCTGAGTGGTTTTGATGTTGCCTGCAGATCATGAAATACTCCCTGGCGGAATCCGAGGTTACGGCCTCCGGCGATCAACAGGGGATAATCACGATTTACATGAGTCACACTGTTACTGGTTCCGTAAAAAATCAGAGTGTTGTCCAGCAGCGATCCGTTCTGTTCAGGAGTATCAGCCAGTTTCTGCAAAAACTCAGCCAGCATTTCCGCCTGAAATCGATCGTATGTTCCAAGATTCTCCATCGCCTTCTGCCCCGAACCGGCAGCGGCATGAGCCAGTCGATGATGCCCCACCGGCAAGCCAAGTGCATTGCGCGGCATATCATTCCACGCACCATCGATCATGCTCTGCAGCATATAGGTGACGTATCGAGTCGAGTCGGTGCGGAACGCCAGAAAGATCAGCTGGTACATTGTCCGAATGAATAACTGCGGCTCGTTCACGGTTGCCTGCAACGACAGATCCTGCTGTCCAACCTCTGGTCGCGGAGTATCAGACCATCGCTGCATCCGTTCAATATTTCGTTCGACGTCGCGAACAGCTTCCAGATACGATTCGATCTGCTGATTGTCTTCCGCACTGACCCGTCGTTGCAGACGACTGGCAGATCGGAAGACGCGATCCACCAGTGCAGTGCTCCGCTGCTGCTCTGCCTTTTCGGCCGCGATCAGTTGTGGGTCCGAATTGAACAGCTGGTTGTAGATCCGAACAAGATCGCAACTGGAAGGAATCGGCCGACCGGAGGGAGTGTAAGATAACGTCAGGCTGCTGCCGCTGGCTCCCAGTCCCCCCTCATTGCCCAGCACAAGGCTGGGGTACCGCGTGTCTCGACCGCCGATTGCAGCGGCCACCTGATCCAGTGAAGGACTGATCACAGACCCTTCCGGATTACTTCCGGTCAGAAAGGAATCTGCTGACGAGTGTCCGTTGCTGGAAACAACCTGCGGGTGCTCCAGTCCCTGAAAAACGGAAATCTGATCAGCAAATTTCTGCATCGGCTGCATGGATTTACCGAACCGCAAATCGCCGTTTTCAACCCTCGGATACCAGCTCCAGTCGCGAGCCGGATGATCTTCCCTGCGAGTGATCGCGAAGCCGTGCCCCACATACAGGCCAAGAAATCGTCGCGGTGGCTGTTTCTGTTCATCATCGGCCTGCAGCGAAGGCAGTTTCGGCAGCAGCAGGGCCGCTCCACCACCACGCAGCAGCATTCTTCGCCCCACCCCGGTACCTCCGCCCTGCGGATTCAGCATTGTCATCGTTTTCGCTCCCGTTCCCCCACAGCACCAACACAATTCCCGGTGATTTTTCTTGTGCGCAATTCACCCAGCCGCCGACTGCCCCCCGCCAACTGGCTGGAAGATTCCGCATGCACGGGTCAACGCCTGCCCACAGGCCCCAAGACACGTACCTGCTGTTGCTTCACGTTTTCGACTGACGAATCCCGAAACTCAGGCCGCAGGATCACAGCCCTGATCAGTTGCGGTAACCGATAATCCGCTGCCACGAACTGCTCAGTAAGCTCATCCACGGCCGCTGTATCACGATAGTCCAGCGGACGGCCCAGTGCCCACGAGTAGATCAACCCGCTGAATGAGCGAGCAAACTCACTGGCATACTGATCACGCAGAAGCTTCTGCAGTTCATCGCTTCCGGAAACCGCCGCACCACGAATCTCTGTCGTATTCTCAACAGGCCGACTGCTTCGCTTTCGCTGCAGTTCGGGAGTCAGTCGCAGAACACGATTGCGCGACCTGCCGGTTGCATCAAACCCCTCCAGTGCCAGGCCCCACGGATCAATATCCTGATGACAGTCCCGACAAATTCCCGCACCATGCAACTTGAGTTGTGCGGCCGTAGAGAAAGACGAGGCGTTCGGCTGCTGCTCCGTCAACTGATCCAAAGCTGGCACGTTGGGAGGTGGATCGCGAGGAGGATCTCCCAGCAATCTGCCCCTCAACCACACGCCGCGATGCACGGCACTGGCATCTTCACCGTCCGAATTCGCCATCAGAAACGCTGGCAGCGTCAGCAGCCCGCCAGAGTGTTCCGGAGCCGGGACTCGAGAGAATTCATGACCGCTGGCAGGCACGGGCAATCCGTAATATCGAGCCATCACATCGTTGACAACGATAAAATCCGAGGACAAACAATTCAGACAACTCAGATCTTCTCGCAGCAGCATCTCAAAAAACGCGACCGACTGGGCCTTGATGTAGTCCTTGAATTTTGGGTTCCACCACCCGTAATAGTTGGGATTCACGGCTGTTTGATCCAGCCGTCGGAAATCCATAAATGCTGCTGTGAATTCTTCAATAAAACGACTGGAGCGAGGATCAGCCAGCATCCGATCAACCGCTGCCAGTAATGTGGGAGTAGTCAACTTTTCATCCTGAGCCACAAGGTCACGCAGTGATTCGTCTGGTACACTTTGCCACAGGAAAGCTGCCAGGCGAGCGATCAGTTCGGCATTCTGCAATCGCGTCGACTGCTCACTTTTTGTCAGGTACAGAAAGCGTGCGTCGGCCAGAATCCCCAACAGCACGCCGCGCACAGACTGCGTCAGATCCGCCCCCCGCAGGGCTTCATCAATCTGCTGATTCAACTCCAGAACTTCCGTTTCCAGCAGGGGGCGTCGCCATGCCCGCGTTGCTGCCGCCAGCAGACCTGCGCGGATGCGATCTGCCGTATATCTGCCGTCATCAATAAAGTCCGCTGCACTGCGTGGGGGCCACTGCCAGGGCATTGCAAATTCAATTCGCTCAATCACCGCATGGCTGGTGTCCTGCATGACCTCGCGGTAGACCGAAGGCTTGCCGTTTGTGTCATGATTGCTGCCCCCATGGGATGGCTTCAGCCAGTTCTCCCGAGCAAACTCATCACCCCAGGCATCGATCCAGCGATCGTCGGCTCGTATAAAATGACCAGCCCCGTGAATTACCCAGTCGTGATTCGTGACCGGCTGATCCGCCGCAGAATACAGCGGAGAGCAGTTCTGTACTGTCAGGAAGCGGTATTTGAAATGGGCCGTCACGCCGTACGGCTCTTCGTCTTCCCGAATTGCCGCCGGATCGACACCCGGAAAGTCGAAGACGTTCCCATACAATTCAAACACCTGAGTCCCCGGACGTGCCGCCACTGTGAAATTGCCGATCGTGTGCATCGGCGATTTGAATCCTTTATCGAAGAAGACGGAACAACGATGCGGCTGCAGAACCCCACCTTGCAGCGGAGCTTCATTCCGCAGATGGACTCGAACCCGAAACTGCCCCTCCGCACGGTTGTCGTCCACGTAGATTCGAAAAAAATGATTGGGCGGCAGTGGGATCTCAAAATCATCCTCCAGCCACTGTGGTCCGCGATATCGGCGATGGTGCCTGCGCGCTCCATGGGCCAGATCATTCCGATTCAGGTAATGCTGCTGCTCCCAGTCATTCCCGTGGATCAGGTAGGGCGATGGGGCGGCCCCCAAATCAGGAATTGCCAGTTCAACCGCCTGTTGCAGAACTGCCAGACAGGATTCCAGATAGCCAGACGACATCTGCAGTGCCAACTGCCCTGATTGACCGTGACGCCCGGCAGGATCCTGCAACAGCTCCGCAGAATAGTCGCGGTCGATGTGCAGCACATCCCGCAGACTCCACGTTAACTGCGCATTGCTGAGCCGAATAAAACGATCGTCACCGGAAGATTCTTCTGCGGACACACGATCCAACGCCTCTACAAGTTGGGCCAGGAATTCGCGACGGGCTGCAGGATCCGGACGAGCAGCCTCGGCGGGGGGCATCTCTCCCCGCTGCACCTGATGCAGAATACCCTGCCAGTGCCGTTTTGTTGCTGAATTGACCTCCTGCAGCGAGGCAATATCCACGCCACCTTTCGCATCCATACCGCGGTGACAGTCGCTGCAGTGCTTTGTCAGAAAAGTGGACAGTCGCAAGG
>Ga0213858_10000814_pt1 | contig 14757 bp, 9 predicted proteins | sample PICome_FD_160122 | JGI IMG/M metagenome (GOLD analysis project Ga0213858, IMG submission 160122) | Coastal seawater microbial communities near Pivers Island, North Carolina, United States - PICO245 | ecosystem: Environmental > Aquatic > Marine > Coastal | place: USA: North Carolina | collected... | reverse complement strand
CGCCATCGTGCGCATCAGCGAACCGCGGAAACTGTTTTCATGTTGTCGAAAGATTCCAGCGGTCCAGTCGCCCGACCATTCACCGACGACCAGTTTCGGCGGGGGTTGCTGAGTGCACTTCTGTCGAATCAACTCATTGATGACCTCGTGGCACTCACGGAACTTCGTGCCCCAGCAGTAAAGGTGCTTCCATTCATCGTCGGTATCGAGAAAGTCATAGTTGCCGTTCCAGCCATTCGCCGGGTAAAAATGCCAGTCGAAGTAGTCGACCTTCACGTTCAGGTTTTCCAGAAATGCCGATGCGAATTCGTGACTCGTCGTGAAATTAATATCCGGGTCACCGGAGTTTCGCTTTGCCTCGGAACGCGGGCGCTGAATGTTGATGAACGGCACGATGATTTTTGCATCCGGTGACAGCTTCCGAATGACCGGAACCAGCCGATCCAGCATGCGGGCGTATTCCTTTGCCCCGGCCGCATTTTCGTGAAAGCCCTGCGGGTAGCTGTGCACTTCGTTGCCAGTTTGCCAGTACTTGATCTGATACGGCCTGTCTCGACCGTTGGCTTTCCGCCTGGCTGCCCAGTCAATGCCATCGTTGTCGATATCGCCGTCACCGACGAGATACTCGATGTAGCCCTGGACAGACTCCTGAGTCTCGCCCACAAAGTTAATCTGCATCAGTGGTTCGATGCTGAACCGTTCGCAGAGCTGGAGAAACGTATCGAGGTCATAGACTTCCGTTGGTTGCCGATCAGGGTTCTTACCAATGTGATCCTGCCAGTAGAAATTCGACCACGAGCCCCGATGGTCATTCCGATTAAAAACAAAGCCACCGGGATAGCGAGCGATTCTCAAACCGGAATCACTGATGTCCTGAAGCACTTTCTCCGGATACCGGGGTGCTCGCAAGGGATTGGTCTTGTGGTCAATTCCAGCGCCAAACACAAAGGGGCTGACGGGGCCGTTTTCCGCGAGCGGGCTGACTCGAAGCGAGACCGAGGATTCCTCAGACTGCGCACGTGCATCAGGAATCAGGCCACCTGCAAGCAATGACACTGCGGCCAGCACAACCCTGATCGAAGATCTGTCGGAATGCCCCCGGTGAGACTCATTTTGTGCTCGCATTATCGTGCCCCTTCGGCCGGAAACCCTGCGTCATCAACCCGTCACGAATGAAACGACCATTGATCAACAATCCTGATCAGCGCTGCTCGCAGGGCGGGCCTGTCACCCGGTTTGTCTGCGGTATTCAAAGCCTGCCCTGCTGCCAGGTTCACCTGCGGTCGGTGATTCCCAGCAGTCGATTCAGCGAATCGCCGGTCTGATGAATCAGGGCCTCCGGGTAATGCTGGTACGGATGGAAGTACTCAAACGTTAAATAGCCCCGATAATCGACGCTGTCGAAGGCTTCCATGACCGCCGGCCAGTTGGTTGTGCCATCCAGTAGCGGACGAAATGCTTCCAGACTGTGATCGCTGCCTCGCTTGGAGTACTCCTTCAAATGCACGTTGCCGATTCGCGGCCCGAGAATCGGAATCCAGTGCTCCGGAAACTGATACTCCATGATGTTTCCGGTGTCGAAATGCACCTGCACAAATTCACTGTCAAAGCTGTCCACGAAGTCCACCATCTCAAATGGCGACAGCAGATATCCGTTGAAAAAGATGTTCTCCATATTCAAATGGACACCCAGTTTTTCTGCCCCCGGCAGTAATTTTGCAATCGCTGCCCGAGCCCGCCGATCGCAGACGTCATTGGGCGTAGGATCATGATCTTCACGCCAGGGCATATGCACCGCACCCGGAACGACCAACAGATTGTCGGTGCCCAGATCATGGGCAGCCTGCGTCATCAAAGCGGCCAGTTCCATCCCCCGCGCCCGCTCAGCCGGATCGTTGCTGGTCAATGGATACGGCCAGAACAGAAACGAACAAACCCCACTGATGGAAATACCAATCTCCTCCGCCATGCGGCGAATTGCCGTGAACTCCTTCGTCCCCGACTTCGGCGACAGTTCACTCTCCAGATCATAATTCAACTCAATCCCGTCAAACCCCGCGTCCTTCGCCAGCTGCAGACAACGCCGCAAGTCCATCCGATCCGGATAGGGAAACGCCCACAGGTTGATCGACTTCTTCATCTCATAACGTTTGGGCGAACGAACCTGCTCATCAGCCGGGGCCGATCCGGCGGACGCATCCGCTGCGACAGCAGTCAGAGCGGTCGAACCCGCTGCCATAGCCCCCAATGAAAACAACCGGCGACGACTCATGTCGCCCATCCCAGGATACGAAATTGGTGAGACCATCGCTGTGCAACTCCCCATGCTGAACTATCAACCGGCAATTCCCGGACAGGAATTGCAGACGTTTCGAACTGGCTACAGTCTGTCCGAACTGCCCCCACTTGTCACGACGACCCGCTCCGTCACCTGAAAATCAACCAGTCACCAGCATCCGGCGGCAGGCTTCGCCATCCGACCAGCGGATCGCCCGGCCACGAGGCCACCTGGCATTGCGCCGAGAATTGATCCCACAAGGGTCGGGCCGCACAGCATGTTAACACGGGCAGTGAAACCCGCTGCACAGACACCAACTCAACACAACCAACGCTGGGCAACGTGCAATGCACACCAATCAGCCCGGCAATTGCACAACAGGAATTGCAGGTGATCTCATCTGCGGATAGCCTGCATGCATGGCAATCGCTTGTCACGATCACCCTCGAGGGCGACAGGGCTTCCGCAGGTGCTGATCAAACCGAACCGCGGCAACCACGCGCCTGAAGTGTCCAGGCCGTTGCGCAATCTGTTCTGTCTGATGGTGGATTTGGAGAAGGAATGCAAGTTGACCGACAGTGCCTCCGCTCCCGATCCATGGGCCGTCTCTGATTTGTATTCCCGGCCCGATCCTGCGAATTCAGACCTGAGCACTCCGCGGCTGCAGGTGGATGGCGATTTGCTGATTTGCCGCGGGCGATATGTGCGACTGCCGGCGATCTGCGCTCGGACCAATGCCACAGAAGATCTGGTCCCCCTGAAGATTGACTGCCGCTATCCGGCCTGGCGTCCCGCGTTGTTCAAACCCATCTGCCGAGTCACGATTTCTATTTCACGCTCCTTGCAGCTGCGCATGCGGATGATCCAAAGCCTGATCTGGCTCCCAACTTTCATCGGACTGTTTCTGTACGTCTCCGAAATGGTAGACTCCGAATTCGTGGGAATCTTTCTGCTGATCTGGGGCATCGCCGCTGCAGTGATCAACAGGTTCCTGACTTGCCACCGGGTGCTCATCATTGCTCGCTGGCAAAAACGGCAAAGTCGCGATCAGCCACACGTGTTCTGGCTGCGTGGCTTTCGCCGGGAGTTTCTGGAGGCACTCGCTGTTCACCTCGATGAAGTTGACTCCACCGAACTCAATCAACCGGTTCCCAGTCTCAAATAATGCGAACGCCTCAACCTGCATGCGAGTCAAACCCTGCGTTTGTCACTCCTGAGCACCTTGTGGCATTCCCGAATTCTCACAGCGAAACTTCGGCCACTGCCGTGTCTCTGAATGCGGCAACCGTTGGTACTACTCTCAAGGCCTGCGCTTCGGACGGAGTTATTCCTTTGTCGCACTCGATTGGTTCTCTTCTGGTATTACTGCTGATGCCGCTGCTTCCGGATCCTGCCTCCGCCAACGTCAGGACAACACCAACTGGCGATGAGCAGGTGAGTCCTGACCGCAGCCGCAACGATCGCCCCCGATCTCCAGCATTTGGAAAACCAAATCCTGGTCCCGAGGACGTTCCGGCGTTCCCGGCACCGCCCGAACAGTTTATGACTCGGCGCGATGCCGTTCCGCGCGGGCGACTGGAAATGATCGAATACGAATCCACTACGGTCGGTACAACACGAAGGCTGAACGTGTACACGCCGCCCGGGTATTCCGCTGAAATCAAATACCCGGTGCTGTATCTGCTGCACGGAATCGGCGGGGATGAAACAGAATGGCAACGGTTCGCCAAACCGGATGTCATGTTCGATAACCTCATCGCAGAGGGCCGGGCCGTTCCGATGATTGTTGTGATGCCCAACGGGCGTGCTCAAAAAAATGATCGCGCCGAAGGAGACATCTTTGCCCACGCCCCTGCCTTTGCTCGCTTTGAACAGGACTTACTGAACGATGTCATCCCAACCATTGAAGCCCGCTATTCCGTCGACACGAACCGGGAACGCAGAGCCATCGCGGGCCTGTCAATGGGCGGCGGACAATCCTTCAACTTTGGGTTCGCTCATCCCGAACTGTTCGCGTCGATTGGTGCTTTTTCCGCAGCCCCCAATACAAACTCCTTCAGTGAACTGATCCCTGAACCCACTCAAACACGCCAGCAGTTGAGTCTGATCTGGATTTCGTGTGGAGACAAAGACGGTCTGCTGGGAATCAGCCAGCGGGCTCATCGTTTTCTGCAGCAGCATCAGATCTCACACACATGGCATGTTGATCATCACGGCCATGATGCAGCCCACTGGAGCAGCAGCCTGTACTGGTTTGCCCAGGATGTGTTCCAACCGCAGAACAAATCTGCCCCTGCCCCGCAGAACGAATAATGACCATCCCGGAAACGCAGTCCCTGCCAAACGAGAGAGGTCGGTCAACTGCAGAGCTTTTGTCGGATACCAGAACCGCCTATGCTCCGGGGAATCAGACCACATCAACCATTCTCGTTGCTCATTCCAGTTCGAAAGTCAGTCGCATGACACTTCGTCAAACTCTGCTGCACATGCTGTTTCTCTGGATTTGCAGTGAACCTGCGGCGGCGGCTGATCCCCGGCCGGTGCAGGTTTATCTGCTTGCCGGTCAGTCCAACATGGAAGGTCAGGGGGTGGTCGACCTGGACCACCCGCAATACTACAACTCCGGAAAAGGTACGCTGCAGAAGTTGGCCGAAACGCCGGCTCTCAAGGAACGCTACCAGCACGTGCGCGACAGTGATGGAAACTGGACCGTTCGCGATGATGTGTGGTGTCGCTATCGCACTGCACGCGAACTCAAACGCGGGCCGTTGTCCATTGGCTTCGCCGTTTACGAAGGCCGCCATCACATCGGACCGGAATTTCAATTCGGACATGTCATTGGTGACAGTAGTGAAGCTCCGGTGCTGCTGATCAAGACGGCCTGGGGCGGCAAAAGTCTCTTCGCGGATTTTCGTCCTCCTTCATCAGGTGGAGAAACCGGACCGTATTACAAACAAATGCTGGACGAAATCCGGGAGGCTCTCGCGGCGATCCCTGACGAATTCCCTGCCCTCGCTGACCGTCCGGTTCAAATCTCCGGCTTTGTCTGGTTTCAGGGATGGAACGATGCCTTTGGGCCGCAAACAGCACGCGAGGAATATGAGCAGAATCTGGTCAACCTGATCCTTGACGTTCGTCGCGAATTCGATGTCCCGGAACTCCCGGTGGTGATTGGCGAACTGGGTAACGACGGCGATCAGGCAAACGATCAAATCAAAGCAATTCGACGTGCTCAGGCCGCAGCGGCGGCTCGCAAAGAACTGGGCAATCACGTGGCCTTTGTCCCCACCACAGCGTTTGCCCGTCCCGCAAATCAGTCGCCAAATGTCACGCACGGACATCACTGGGACGGAAATGCCGAAAGCTATTTTCTGGTCGGTGATGCACTCGGCAAAGCCATGCTGAAGTTACAGACCGCAGCCCGACGAGCACGCTGAACGCGCCCGCCGGGAACCAACGAATTCATCAGCGAACCCAGAATGTCTTGGGTTCAGCTGCCATTTCCTCTTCCCATTCCACCAGTCGGCGTTTCAGATCCTTCACAATATCGTTGCGCTGATAGCACAAATTGTTGTGTTCGGAAATGTCCGCCTCCAGGTCGAACAGCAGATCCATCGTTCCACCGTCGTCGATGTACTTCCACTTCCCGTGACGCACAGCACGCATGCGGCGGTTGTTACGCTGAATCCGCCAGCAAAAGGTCCGGTCTTCCACCGTTTCCTGTTCGCCCGTGAGGATGGGCAGCAGATCCATCCCATCCAGTTTGTATCCGTCCGGAGCCTGCCCACCTGCAGCAGCCAGAAATGTTGCAGTCAGGTCCATTGTAATCGCCTGCTGGTGGCACAGGCTGCCCGCTTTCAACTTCGCAGGCCAGCGCATCAGACAGGGAACGCGAATTCCGCCTTCCCACAGCGTAGCCTTGTGGTGGAACAAAGGCAGGTTGCTGGCCCAGCGCTCGCCACCGTTGTCACTGGACAGAACAAACAGCGTATTGTCTGAGATGCCGGCAGCTTCCAGTTCCTTCATGATCATGCCAACGCCGTCATCGACTCGCTCCAGCATGGCCTTGTAGCCTTCGCGGCTTCCATCCAGCATGTTCTTTGAACTGACTTTCGGGTCCGGTCGGTTCGGCGGCTGAAACGGGGCATGGACCGCCAAATGTGGCACATACATGAAGAATGGACGATCCGCATTCTGCTTCACAAATGCTGCAGCACGCTCATTAATCAGGTCAGTGAGATAGCCTTCCGCCTTGGAGATTTCCAGGCCGTCACGCAACGCATACGTGCCATCGTAATAGGTGTGGCGATAGTAATCCGCGTGTCCCAGAAGTTCTCCAAAGTACTCATCAAAGCCATGATGCAGCGGATTGAATTCATCGTCGTAGCCCAGGTGCCACTTCCCAAACACTCCGTTGGCATAGCCTGCCGCGCCCAGCATTTTGGCGATGCCGGGCTGAGTTGCGGGAAGACCAATCCCATGGTGCATGACTTCAATCTTCTTCCATTCCCCGTCAATCAGTCGCTGCCGGTCCGCAGTGAACCCAAGAGCCCATTCAAAGCCCACCCGCTGCTGCCACCGCCCGGTGATGAACCCGCAACGCGTCGGTGAACACACCGGAGCGTTGGCGTAGAAGTCTGTAAACTTCACACCTTCAGTGGCCAGCCGATCAATGTGGGGAGTGTTGATATCCTTTGACCCCATGCAGCCCAGATCTCCGTAACCCATATCATCCACCAGGACAAAGACGATATTGGGAGGTCGCTGGGGAGCAGAATCGCTGCCAACAGCCATGGCAGTAGGGAATGTGAACAGGGTCAAGACCAGGCAGAACGCTGTACGAAGCAGAGGCATCACGTGACCTTTCGTTTGCAATGTGACGAGACACTCGCAGATTACCCGTTGATCGGCCTGGATGCCAACCGAGCCCACTCACCGACATCCGGAACAATGCAGGGCAGCAAACGACGGTCCCCGCCGGACGCCGCTGGGCAATCAACCCCGAAGTGAATCGGGCCGCGATCAATCCGTATTCCAGGCGAGGACATATCGGCCCACTCGGCATTTGATGCCCCAGTTGCAGATACCGACGGATCCGCTCTGTCACCAGGTTCGGCGTTTTCCGGACGGCGGGCCCCGATCAGGTCAGTACCTCAGTCACTTCGCCGGTACTGCTGCCGTTAAAGTCCGACAACGGCAAGCCAAAGGTATGTGCCAGTGTGCAATGCAAATTGGCCAGCGGTGTGTGCTCCCGCAGGGCGATGTGTCGACCAGGTTTCAGTCGACCGCCACCGCGTCCGGCCAGCAGAATCGGCAAATTCTCGCCGCGATGTCCGTTGCCGTCCTTCATGCCGGAACCATAAAGAACCACGGAATTGTCCAGCAGCGTGCCGTCGGCCTCCGGAATCTGCTGCATCCGATTCAACAACCATGCGAATTGTTCGATGTGCCAGCGGCTGATCCGCGTATACTGTTCAACGGCGTGCGGTTGTTCCTGATGATGCGACAATACATGATGGTCCCCCGACACGCCCGCAAGAAAACTGAAGCTCTGCCGGCTGAAGCCGTGAGCGGTCATCAGCGTGCCCACTCGAGTCGTATCCGTTTGCAGAGCAAGCACCATGAGTTCCATCATCATTTGCAGATGCTGTTCGCGATCTCGAGGAATCCCTGCGGGCGGACGCTGCAGATCAGCCGATTGTGCCAGCGCCGGAACCTGCGACGGTTGCAGTGATCGCCCGATTCGCACTTCCAGCTCACGCACGCTGTGCAGATAATCATCCAGTCTGATGCGATCCGACACGCTGATACGCAGCCGCAGTGAACGAGCTTCCCCACGCACCAGATCAAGCACACTGCGCTGCAGATTCGCCTGTTGAATCCTCGCACTCCCGCCACCGGTGCGAAACATGCGATCAAAGGCAACCTGAGGATTGATCTCCGGAGACATTCGCCGGCCGCCAGTGCTCCACGATACCGTGTTGGCAAAGGAAACCGGACTGGCCCCGTCATCACCCTGTCGAGGTGGTTCTGTGCCCAGCTGCAGCGATGGAAACAACGTCTCAGACCCGATCTGCTCAGCAACCAGCTGATCAACAGACGGAGGGCAGTAACCATTCTCAACACCGGCTCCCGTGAGAAATGCCGATGTCATCCGCACGTGGTTTCCTGCCGTCACGTTATCCAGATGTGATACAATGGTCACCTCGCTGCGGAGCGGGTGCAGCGGCTCCAGAATTCGCGAGAGCTGATAGTCTGCACCTGTCCCCGTGACATCCCAGGCTGCGGGGTAAACTCCGTTCGGCTGAAAAACACACAGCAATCGCTGCGGCGATGATGACGGTGCCGAGGCGGCTTTCACTGCCGGCTGCATCGCCTCCAGCCACGGCAGGGCCACCGATGCGCTGGCGGCCCCACGCAGTAAAGTGCGTCGATTCAAAGGCCGAAATCCCATACGCCGTTCCTTAGCCCGCTGAACTCAAGGCGGTAGTCCGCTCTGCTCGAGCAGTCCGTTGTGCATGAGCGTCCCACCGATCAAGTCTGAAGGCCTTGCCAGACGTTCTCGGATTCACTCAAAATGAGTATTGTTTCTGTTCCACGTTTTGTCACTCGAACGGCCCGTTCTCCATGGACGATTCCACTTCCGATAAGCAGCCGGACCTGATTGAGAACCCGTTCGCAGTCTCCGCACTGGACAGGACCGTGGATTCCCTCGACTTTGCACACGCAGGGGACCCGACTCAATTCACGATTCAGAATGGCCTGGTTCAGTGCGGTCCGTTGCTGCATCTGCCACCCATCTGCCTGTTTTCCGGTTCCACCGAAGATCTGATTCCTGTCACAGTCAGATCAAACCGGCCCTCCATGAAACTGGTGCTGTACGATCAAACCTGCCTGATCACCTACTATCAAACGCGAGCGATTCGCCAACGCATGCGTGCGAAAACGCGGACCCGATTGCTGCTCATGCCGATCTTCGTGACAGCGATCATCTACTTCCCCGCAAACTGGGTGGGCAATGGATGGTTGAATGGTCTGTTCTTCGGATTCCTGATCGTCGCGACCATTGGCCTGCTGATCCGAATTATGGCAGGGAATTCGCCGCGGCTGATTCTGGTCAAATACCGGAATCCGGATCTTTACTGGCTGAAGGGTTTCACAACCGAGCAGCTAACTTGGTTCGTCGAGGCCGGTCAGACAAATTCGAAAACGGTGCTGTAAACGATCCCGAACTCAAGTGAGAGACCAACACGGGATCTTTACGTGACTATTTCGCCACGCTGGCCGCTGCATCCTGAAACCGAAAGGCTGTGGTTTGCACGACTGCTTCGACCATTGCATCGAGGCGACCACCTGTGTCTTCGGCAGCCATGATTATCTGCCTGACCGCCGGTTCATCGTATGACTGCAACTGTCGCCCCAACGCAAAGCTCAGCAATCGCTCGGACAGCTGTCGCCGAAACTCTGCCAGCCGTTCCTGAACCAGCCAGCGTTTCAGCTCCACAGCTCCATGGAGTCGCGTGCCGTCGGGCAGTACACCCGTCACATCAATGGGATTCCGGATGTCACGTCTCCGAAAACGCCCGATGGCATCAAACTCCTCCAGCCCGAATCCCAGCGGATCAATTCGTTGATGACAGCTGGCACAGTGGGGATCCCGGCGATGTCGTTCCAGCTCTTCTCGCAGTGTGCGATCTCGGTTCATGCCGACGTTTTCCGGTAAAACACCTGCATCCGGTGGCGGCTGTCCGACACGCTGCCCTAACAGCGTCTCCAGAATCCACTTCCCCCGCGTGACCGGGCTTGTCCGATTCGCACCGCTGGTTGCCGTCAGCACACTTCCCATCCCCAGCAGACCGCCGCGACGCTGATCATTCAACGCGACCAGTCGGAACTTCTCCCCGACCAACCCGCGAATGCCATAATGCTCAGCCAGTCGCTGGTTCAGAAAAGTGCGATCGCTCCACAGCAACTCATGCAGGCGGCCCTCGCCACGCAGCAGCAGTTGAAACATCAGCGTGGTTTCCTGTCGCATGTCTGCGGCCAGCTGATCCGTGTACTGAGGGAAGACACTGCGATCCGGTCCACCGGCGGCGCCGGTTTCCAGCCCCAACCATCCGCCGGAGAATTGTTTCGCCAGCGATTCACTCCGCGAATCAGCCAGTAATCGTCGGGCCTCGGCGGCCAGCACGCCTGGATTTTGAATTTCCCCGTTGGCGGCCCGCTGCCGCAACTCGGGATCGGGCATTGATAACCACAGGAAGTAGGACAATCGCGAGGCAAGCTCCCACGAATTCAACGGCCTCGTCCCGGCAGCAACGGTGGCGTCCGGTCTGTCCGCTGCATCTGCCAGTTCCACTCGGTAAAGGAAATGAGGCGAAATAAGAATCGCCCCGCAACTTGCTCGAAACGCCTCACTCACTGAAACCCCTGCCTGCCGGGCATGAGCATACAACTTCAGCCACGCATCCAATTCGTGATCCTCAACGGGCCGACGGAATGCGCGTGATGCAATTCTTGTCAGGCGATTCTGAAGTTCAGGCCCGGTTTCGCTCAGCGTATCAATCCGAAATTCGTCTGCCGGCTGGCTGCCCTCAGGAATCAGCGGACCGATCACCTGCACCCAGTCGATCATGACGTCGCCGGGCCTTTTCCGAGTCGAATTTGCATAGGTAAGTCGATCAATCTGTCTCCCCGCCTCAACGTACAGCGCCTGATTGTCCTGCATGCGCAACCGATTCGCCTCACGCAGTCGATTGGAAACCAGCTGAGGCGAAAGCTGCAGTGTTTCTGCCAACTGATTGATCGCAGCGGTCACCCGTACCAACCGCTCCGCAATTTCCCCGCGCAATCGACGCAGCTCTGCCGGGGCGTTGTCGGCGTTTGGCAAGCGCAGCTTTTCATAAGGTTGCTGCAGACGAACCAGCGCATCCTGCAGGGCATCCAGTTCGACTGGGGCCAATTCGCGTTCGCCTGCTGTGGCCGGCCACGCTGGTGCGTTCCGCAGTGATTCCCGGGTAATAGTGTCTGCTGCGTCACCTGCGAGCGGCTGCTGATCGCTGGAAATCGAATCGAGGCCCGCGACGGCACGAGCGGGTTCAGGCCGCTCCAGATTCCACGTCATCTGGTAACTTCCAGCACGCAGAAACACCAGTACTCCATATTCCGCCGGTACGTCGGTGGGAACTGCGACCACCGCCCTGCGTTCATCGTTAATGCTGAGCAATGCCGCCGTGGGCCCGGCGGTGCTGCAGGACCGAATCGTAAATCGATAGTAGCCGTCAACCGGCACGGTTACGGATTCATAGAGCGTCATCTGGCCGCGACTCAACACATACCCAACAGCATTTCCCGGCATGCGTTGCGGCTTTTCTGCATTCTCTGTCATCAGCATCGACTCAGATTCCCAGCGCTGCTGCCAGGGCTTCTGATGGACCGCCATCACTGCATGCAATGATCGCTCAGCCGCAGCAAGGTACTTCTCCAGATCCGCCGTACTGAGAAATAAGGCCTCTCGATCGTTTGCAAACCCGCTTTGCCCCGCGCCGTCTGCACTCAACAGTTCCCCGGCATGAAGGTCGATGCCAAGCAGATCACGCATCGTGTTGCTGTATTCGACCTGAGTGAGACGCGGCAGTGCGACATGCCCCGCTCGCTCTGCTGTGGCTGCGTCGGCCCCGGAAATCGCAGTCTGCGTCCATATTTCCAGGGCGTGATACTCTTCGGCGGTCGGGATGCGTCCGTCCGGAGGCATTTCCCGTTCACGCAGCGTCCGCAGAACTCTGTTCCAGACCTGAGGATCACTCACCATCCTGTTACGGTCGTCATACTGTTGCAGATCGAGCGCGCCCTTGCGGGTCCCGGCGCTATGACAGCGAATGCAGTACTTCTGCAGCAGCGACCTGCCTTCCTGAAAAGTCCACACTGGCGACTCCTCTGCATTCGACGGATCACCACTGAGAGCAGTCGCTGCAAAACAAATCGCAATGAGAAGGCTCCGCAGTGATAACCGCAGCCGGGACAGGCGCCGACGCCACCGCCCAATCGAGGAATTCAGAATCCGCTGCAACAAGTCACAGTTCATTGTGCATCATCCCGCCGCCTGCGTAACACATCGCGGACTCGACGTCGCACCGCTCCCGACTGTTCAGCGGAACCTTGCGGCTGCTTCGGCACAGCCGCCTCCGCACCCTTGTCTTCCGGCCGCTGCTGCAGCGAGTGCTCTTCCAGAAACTTCACCATCGGTACGACAGCTTCCGCAGGAAATCGATGCCCACCAGTGGAGATCCAGGTCTCGACAGGATTTCCGCCTGCAGACGGATACCGCGTAATGCGGTCGGAAATCTGTTGCGGGCCATTGCACTCATTCAGTTTCCGCACGTGAGCGATCATCATTTGCTGCCAGCTAAACTTCACCAAAGGATCGTTTCGTCCGGCAATATGGAAATACGGTCTGGGTTTCAGTTGATGTCGCAGTCGCAGACCCGCCGAACCCGACGGAGCAAAAGCCGCAAATTGATCTCCACGTTCTGCCCACAGCAGGAACGTAAAACCTCCACCATTGGAATGACCGGTGCTGTAAATGCGGGAATCGTCCACCTCGCATTCATCGCGCAGCGACGCCAGCACTGCATCGACAAATTTCAGGTCGCGATCTTCCTGGTCACCAGCACTCTTCTGCCAGCCGGTCTTGTTTCCCTCCGGGTCGGTCAACTGCCCCGGCGTTTTCAGTCCCTGCAGATACACCGCCCCGGCCTGCGGCCAGTGCTCGCGGATTCGATACTGCCGCTGAGTATTCCGCATGGATCCGCCGTGACCATGAAACACCAGCACGATGGGAAACAACTTTGAGTCGAAATGGTCAGGCAAATCCACAATCGCCTCGCGGACACGACCTCTCACCGTCCAGCGTCGCAGTTGAGGTTCCGCCGACAGTGGAACAGCCGCGACTGCAATCAGCAGGTAGACCAGCAGCGTTGCCTTCTTCATGACATCCCCGTCTCTTTTTTCAGGCTGCAGTTCATGCGGACCAGTTCGCTGAATTCCATTCTGTCATCAGTAAAGCCGGCAGCACTGAATTTCGCCCAACGGCCGTTTCTTTGGCAGCCGGCATCATGTCATCGTTCACAATCGAGTCCGCTCTCCGCTACCTGCGTACAACGGAATCGCGGTCTGCCTGCTGGACCTGCTTCAGAAACTGCAGCATTCTCTGCAGTTGTGCGGGTTCCTGTTTCGCCAGATCATGCTGCTCACCGGTGTCTTTGGCAATCCGGAACAACTCGTGACGTGGATTTTCTGACGACCCACTCACCACCAGTTTCCATTCCCCCCGCCGCAATGCCGACGCCCGCCACCCAGGACCTGCTGTATACAGACTGCGTTCAGCAAGAGGTGTTTTATTCAGCAGCAGGTCTGAGAGATCGGTGCCATCCCAGCGAAGATCTGTTGCGGGAGTGATCCCGGCGAGGGCACACAGTGTCGGCATCCAGTCTGTAATCTGAACCGGATCGGATACGTGACCTGCCTCAATTTTTCCGGGCCATGACACCATTGTGGGTACTCGAATTCCGCCCTCGTACACATCCCCTTTGATCCCTCGTAACGGCAGATTATTTCCAATCAGACGTCCATTGGGGCAATTGTCGTCCGGATATTTGAGGTCATTATTTTCAGCCGTGCTGCCGCCATTATCGCTGGTAAAGACCACCAGCGTGCGCTGTCGCAGTCCTTTGCTTTCCAGGGCATGCAGAATCCGTCCAACAGCATCATCCAGATGCATCACAGAAGCAGCGTAATGCCGCGGCACTTCTCCGGTCACTTCGGCGGGCACACGCTGCAGCCACTCGGCAGGTTCTTTCAATGGCAGATGAACGGCCGTGTAAGGAAGGTACAGGAAGAAGGGCTGTTCGTCCCGAGCAGCAATCCATTTCTCTGCGGCAGTTGTCAACAAATCCGTGACGTGACCTGATTCTTCAATCAGCGTTTCGTCCCGATGCCATGTTTCTGTCCATGGCCCCTTCTTGTATCTGTGATTCCACGGACTGATTCCGCCGGCCAGTGAACCGTAACTGTGATCAAACCCAAAATGATTGGGACCGGTTTCCGGGGATGAACCCAGGAGCCACTTGCCCATCAGGCACGTCGCATAACCCGCGGACCGCAACACCCCTGGAAGTGTTGGCGTGCCGAACGGCAGGGCCTGAGTGTTGGTCGGTGTGGTGATGCCAAATCGACTCCAGCATCGTCCCGTCATCAGGCCGGTTCGAGTCGGACTGCATACCGGTGCAACATAGTGCTGACCAAGTTCAAGGTTGCGGCTGGCCAGCCGATCAAGATGGGGTGTCGCAAAACGTCCCCCGTGAAATGCCACATCAGCCCAGCCAAGATCATCTGCCATGATGAAGACAAAACTGGGGCGCTGAGCCTCGCGATGATCGTGACCAATCGCCTCAACGGCTGGTATGCAGACACAGAGGATT